>Ga0315902_10009009_pt1 | contig 13426 bp, 10 predicted proteins | sample LakEriMetagenome_9_FD_203523 | JGI IMG/M metagenome (GOLD analysis project Ga0315902, IMG submission 203523) | Freshwater fungal communities from buoy surface, Lake Erie, Ohio, United States - Buoy 12 MA117 | ecosystem: Environmental > Aquatic > Freshwater > Lake > Lake biofilm | place: USA... | reverse complement strand
TTCAAGAGAGTCCTGAATACATACTGGACGTTTCCCAACTTCCCGAAACGGAAGAATACTTAGATCCTGAATTTTCTGATCAATTTTTTAATGAGCTGGAAATAAATACAAACCTCTCAAATCATTTAAACTAAAAACAAACATTCGCTTTTTTATTAACTTTTATATGAATATTTTTCAAACATTAAAATGCTAAGCATATGACTCTGCAGACTAAAATTTATTCAACCCTATTTTTCTTTTCTTTCTTTTTTACTTCGATGCTGGCAGCACAGCCAACGCAACCGGATCCTAAAAACGAAGAAAAAATTCAGACACTTGAAGTGGCTTTTATTAGCCGCAAGCTGAACCTTACAACGGAAGAGGCTCAGAAATTCTGGCCTGTTTATAATGAATACAAAAAGGATATAAAAGCAGTAAGAGATGCATCCGGCAATAAGCAGCAGCGAGATGTAGTGGACATGGAACAAAAAATAGTTGACGTCCGGAAAAAATACAAAGACCGGTTTTCCGGAGTTGTTGGTCAGCCCCGGATGAATCAGTTTTTTCAGGCTGAACATGAATTCAGGGGTATTTTATTAAACCGTTTAAATAGAAACCCCGCTCAGAGACCAATGATGAAACACCGATTGAAAAAATAGTTGTTGATTTTCAACACATTTCTATAAATTTGTAGATAGGTGTTTTTCATAGGTTAGCAACGGCCGACTCTTTTTAGGGTTGGCCTACTTTTTTATATGCCTTTTATTTTGCTTTGTAAAAAGGAGTCTTTATATCGTGGTAGAACAGAAAAGTCCATCCCTCTTCCTGTCCCTGTTTCCACCAAGATGTCCTTAAATCAGCTGCCAGACGGCCATCGGCATCGTATTTTGTGATAAATCTGTTTTTAAGCTGTATCAGCTGAGGTGCTACATCTCCGCCAAAAAAAACAACTTCATCCGACTCACGTATCCAGAATACCTGATGCCAGGGGCTATGTCCTCCCGTCCACTTATAAAAGATTCCGCCATCTAACCTGCCCTCCCCTTCCACCAGCAGTAATTGTCTGCTCTCTTTCAAACTTTCCACATCATCCATTCTATACGATCTGCCCGGATGCGACAAGGCCTCTTCGAATTCATTTTTATGAACCACGTATGTTGCTTCCGGAAAACTTAAGCCGCGTTGTTTCAGCAAGCGATCTTCTTTTGAAATACCTCCGGCATGATCTTTATGTAAATGTGTAAGCAATACTTTAGTAACCTGAGCCGGATGAATGCCATGCTGTAAAAGATTGGCATGAATCTGTAAGGTTCCATCGGGTAACGTAAATCCAAGTCCGGTATCCAGAATCAGAACATCTTTTGACGTACGAATGGCAAATGGTTGTACTTCTACCAGTAAACTTCCTTTCGGACGATCAGTCAATACATCTTTAACCGGATCAAAGGGTATAAACTGACGCGAGGCGTCTACCGTAAAACTGCCTTCTGAAAGCGGTAGAATCTCCATGGGATTAATTTTGAGCGAAGATACCTTTATTCGAGACAGCCGGCCATACTGCAGCGTCTTATAAACAAGAGAGAACGAGTCGTATTATAAGTTTATCTCAGTACCATATGCCGATCGGCATCCAGACGCAGGAGAATAAAAACCAGGGTTGTAAACGTTATCAGTGAAGATCCGCCATAACTCAAAAATGGAAGTGTGATGCCGATTACGGGCATCAAGCCGATTGTCATGCAGATATTAATAAAAACATGAAAGAATAAAATAGACACTACGCTGTATGCATACACCCGTGAAAAAGTACTTCGCTGACGTTCTGCAATCTTAATCATCCGCATCAGCAGAAAAAAATATAAGCCGATCAGTAAAGCACTCCCCCAAAATCCAAAACTTTCTGCAACAGCGGTGAATATAAAATCGGTGTGTTGTTCCGGTACAAACTCCCCTTGCGTTGTAACTCCTTTTAAAAAACCCTTCCCCAAAAATCCACCCGATCCGATCGCAATCTTCGACTGACGCACATTGTAGGAATAATCTCTTTTCTTACCGGAGGCCTGCTCTTTGGCTAGTTGGGCGATTCGTTTCGGGTCTTTGGGTGTATAACTTTTACCAAACATATTCAATACCCGCTCTGCCTGATAAGGTTTTAGGATTTTATCAAATACAACATAATCCACCACATATTTAAATCCGACGCAAAGACTGCAGATAATCAGTAAATAAACCAACAAAGAAAAATTGCGTTTGATCTTTCTCCATAAGATATATGATGTAATCAGTAAAAGTATCAAAATCATTACCAGATAGGCAGCCAGCGGCATTACAATAGCGGTTACAAACAACAACAGCATGCTAAAGCCTGCAACCAGATAAATCGCAGGAAGACCCTCCCGGTACAATACCAGAAAAAAAGAAAAATATACCAGCGCCAGTCCGGTTTCTTTTTGGGCAATCGATAAAATAGCAGGGCCAAGTGTAATAGCGAAAGCAATTAATTGAGACTTAAATAAGGTGAAATTTGTTTCCTGGCGACTCAGGTACTTGGCCAGAGCCAGAGAAGTAAACACCTTACATAATTCCGCAGGCTGTAAATTGAATCCCCCACCCAGTGAAATCCAGGACCGTGAACCACTAATATCCTTACCGATCACAAACGTTAAAAGCATCAGTACGATCCCGGCCAGATACATAAGGTTCGCCATGGCGGTGAAAAACTTACTGTCGATTAATAAAATAAATAAGGCCAGAAATGAACTAATGATGACAAACAAAAGCTGACGGGAATAATTCTTTTTTAATTCAAGTAGCGATTTCCAAAACGGATCATCAAACCGGTATTCCACTGAAAAGATGGCAATAAATCCAATGATCAGGAGTAAATAATACCCGGTAACCACACCGGTATCCACACCTTTACCGATACTTTCCTGCCTGCCGTTCATACCGATGATTTTAATTTTTGCCCGGCTATCCAAAAACTTCTTCTATTCGAATGTATATAAAAGAAGGTAGATGTATAAAAATCCTTTTGTAACAACAAGGGGAGTTCTTCTTTTAAAACAGAGTAACTGCCGGTAGATTTATTGCCAACTTTTTTCATGGCGTTTACTTTTTTAAACCGGGCAACCGAGTCCCGGATTTTTTTAAGAGAGTCCCGGATATGCAGCTCGTTTCGAATTCTTAGAGGAATGATGGAAACCTGACTGATACGTTCGATTTCATCTTTTCTTTTTTGTCCTGCAATGGAATCTGTGAGGTATTTTTCCATGAGTAAGGATGCAATAGGTGCCGCCCAGGTTGCCCCATACCCGGCATTTTCAACAACCACACAGACCGCAATTCTGGGATTTACTTTGGGTGCGAAAGCCACAAAGAATGAGTGGTTTTGCTGTTTTTTTCCTCTGTAATAATTTTCTACAGTACCTGTTTTGGCACATACATCGTATCCCGGAATTTTCGCATTTCGTGCAGTTCCGTTGGTAACTACCAGCTCCATTCCATCAATTACCGCCTGATATGAACTGTCGGGTATCGCGAGGGGGCGGATCTTTTTTCTGTAAACATTCAAAACCGTATCTGCTGCTGTTTCATTTTCAAATGATTTTACAAAATGCGGGATGTAATACCAGCCTCTGTTTGCAATAAGGCACATGGCATTGGCCATTTGTAGAGGTGTTGCCTGAATTTCTCCCTGTCCGATACCCAGTGATACAATTGTACAAGAGTTCCACCCGCCTTTTCGAAAAACTCTGTTGTATCGGGAAGTATCGGGTATATATCCGGAATACTCTCCTGCAAGATCTACCCCTATCCGGTGGCCGAGACCAAATGAATTGAGATAGGATTTCCAGTTCATCAATCCCCGTTCAATGGAACCATGCCGTGGGTTGTCTACGGTGAGGCGCAAAAGATGGGCATAATAGGAATTGCAGGAGTTGGCAATGGAAAGCATAAGATTGGCGGCATGTCCTGCATTCGTATGGGTACAAGCCGGCTTGCCGCAGGGGCCGTACCTGCCAAAACAGTTGTATCCAAAAGACGGATTGATTAAACCTTCATTCAATGCTACCAATGCACCCAGAGGCTTGAATGTAGACCCAGGAGGATAGACACCCTGCATACCGCGGTTTAACATGGGAGATGCAGGATCTGTGAAAAGACGATTGAAATTTTTACGTGCGTCCGACCCCGTTAGTTCATTCGGATCGTAACCAGGAGCAGAAGTCATCGCCAGAATCCCTCCGGTTTTCGGATCAATTGCCACAACACTTCCTACTTTATTCTTCATGAGTTTCTCGGCCAGTTGCTGGACCTCGATATCGATATATGTATACAGATGCCGGCCCGCTATCGCTGCAGTATCAAATTCCCCATTTTCATACGGGCCAATCGGGCGGTTGAAATTATCCCGGAGGATATACTGAATTCCACGCTGCCCCATCAGCACTTTTTCATAATAACTCTCCAAACCACTTCTTCCTGCAAAATCGCCCATCTGATAAAAAAAATTAGACCGTTTGAGCATTGCAGAATCCACCTCGCCAACATAACCCAGAATGTGAGCGGCTGCTTTGTAGGGATAACTTCTGATGGGGCGCTCCTGTAAATAAAAAGCCGGCTGAAAGCGAAATAAATTCTCATTTATACGACCATATTTTTCAGGCGAGAGCAAGGCTTCAAAAACAGAAGCCCTGTTTCTGGAATTTTTAATGATCGCAGTTACAATCCGCTTCCTGAATTCTGCAGTATCAATATTCAGAATTCTGCAAAGAGAAAATGTATCCACTCCTTTGACCTGCGAAGGAGTAACCATAAGATCATACATGGTGGTATTATCCAGTATAGCCTTCCCCTTTCGGTCAAAAATGATACCCCGGCTCGGATATACTACCTTTCTCAGAATTGCCTGATCGGTTGCTAATTTTTCATATTTAGTGTTGAATAACTGCAGCGTCATCAGGCGTAAAAGCATGATGGAAAAGATGACCGCTATGATCAGCTGAATGGTGAACTGCCTGGACTGATTGTATACGGCCATGGAACTGGAGGAACTTTATCAGGTATTGGTTAAAAACTTTTGTTTGCGGGAATAAATCATTTCAATCAGAGCGATCAGCAAAAGACTTACTAAAGCAGATCCCAAAACTTTTATGAAAAGATACCAACCATTACCAAACTGAAAAGCCTGAATGGTAAAAAGACAGCTGTGATGGATAACCGTCAGTACTGAAACATAGGTCATGTAGGGAACAAGGCCAAGACTGGTTACTGAAGGTTCCCGATAATTGAAATCGGCCTCCCTTTGGGGGATCAGTAATGTAATTAGAAAAGGACGGACATATCCGATCAGGGTGCAGGCAGCGGCATGCATGCCCGGTGTTTTTGTAAAACTATCCAGGGCAAGTCCGGTTATGAAAGAAAGTAACAGCAATCCGGAACGGGATATCGTAAAGGGCAGCCACAAAACATATAGATAGTAAAAAACAACTCCAAAACTCTCCTGTAATAAAGGTATTCTATATCCGATAAATTGCTGGGCAAGAATAAACACCAGAAGCCTGAACGTATATATGAAAACATTTTTCATTTTCTTTCTTTAACGCTTTGTTCCAGTTTAAGTTGCTCTCCGCGCTGCAGATTCTCAATTACAAATACATGTTGAATGCGATTAAAATCCGTAAAGAGACGAATCTGAATGGCATAATAATTCGTACTCTTTTCAGCGGTTATCTTTTCGATCCTGCCGACCGGAATATCTGCCGGAAACTCTGAATACAAACTCGTAACAACCGTATCTCCCTTGGTAGGTTTGATGCTTTTCGGAATGTCTTTTAGCTGAGCTGTCTGCGGATCCGAGCCATCCCATTCTAGACGACCGGTTTCACCAGTTTTCTTAAGACGCACGCTGATCCTGCTCTGGCGGTGCAAAACACTCATAACCGAAGCGAAATTATCACTCACATCCAGCACCACCCCAACGATGCCTGCCGCTCCAATCACTACCATACCGGGTCGTACCCCCTGTTTCGATCCACGATGTAGGGTTAGATAATTATTGGGTTGTGAGGTACTGTTGTTTACCACACGGGCATCCCTGTACACATATTTTCGATCCGTCCAAACCGTGTCTTCGAGAAATCGTTCAGTTTTTAGATGTCCCGAAGTATCCGGAGCATCTTTGTTTGCTGGCAGTGCATTTTGCAGTTCCGTTAAACGACGCCGAAGGTCTTCATTTTCTTTTTTGAGAAAGAAATAACGTTCTACCCGGTTGTATTTTTCCTGAATATAGCCGGTGCTTTCAGAAGCATAATCCATATAAACCGACTGGTGGTACCGATTGTACTGTACCAGTAAAGACAGGCAGACAATCTCGGTAATGATAAATTGAAGGAGAATGGAATGTCGACGTAAAAAAGCAAAAAGATTGCGCACGGATACGCTGGTTTTAGTTCATCAATCGGAAAATCATCAGTTCCGCATAACGAACGGATAACGATTGTAGTTCTTTAGGGCGATTCCGGTTCCACGCACTACACTCTTTAGCGGATCATCAGCAATATGAACTGGCAGTTTGATTTTTTGCATCAGTCTTTTATCAAGACCCCGCAACAGGGATCCTCCGCCGGTTATATAAATCCCGCGTCTATAGATATCGGCAGCCAGTTCCGGAGGGGTCATTTCCAGTGCTTTCAGAATTGCTTCTTCAATTTTGAAAATGCTTTTATCCAGCGCCTCTGCAATCTCCTGATAACTAACCATGATTTGCTTGGGAATGCCCGTAACCAGATCGCGTCCGTTTACCGGAATATCATCCGGCGGGGTTTCCAACTCTTTCATTGCGGAACCAATCTGAATCTTGATCTGCTCTGCTGTGCGTTCGCCAATCAGTAAGCTGTGGTAACGGCGCAGCGCCTCCATGATATCGGCTGTGAATTCATCTCCTGCTATGCGGATACTCTGATCACAAACGATTCCCGCCAAAGCAATTACAGTGATCCCGGTAGTTCCGCCTCCGATATCAACAATCATATTTCCGACCGGCTCCTCAACATCGATCCCGATCCCGAGTGCTGCTGCCATAGGTTCATGTATCAGATACACCTCCTGCGCTCCGGCCTGTTCCGCACTGTCACGAACCGCTCTTTTTTCAACTTCGGTGATACTGCTGGGAATGCAAATCATCATTCTCCATTTTGGCGGGAAGAGCGGCTTTTTGGTATATACCAGCTTGATTAACTCCCGAATCATCAGCTCCGCCGCATTGAAATCGGCAATAACTCCGTCTTTTAGCGGACGAACGGTACGAATACTTTCATGTGTTTTTTCATGCATCATGAGGGCCTTTTTCCCTACTGCCAGTACATTTTTCGGATTATTCCGGTCGAGGGCTACAATAGAAGGTTCATTCACCACAATTTCATCGTTGTGAATAATGAGGGTATTCGCCGTTCCGAGATCAATCGCGATGTCTTGCGTAAAAAAATTGAAAATGCCCATGGTGTGTAAGGAAATTTAGGATGCAATCCGTGTCGCAAATTTGAGCGAAATTATTGGATAAACAAAGCGAAAAAAAGGAGAAATCCCGGCCATTCACAGGTTTTCTGAAAATGTTGAAAAGTTTTAAAAACGGATTATACAAACCTGTATGCGAAGCCGGAAAATATTCGCTTATTGCATACCGTTAGTTACAGAAATTCGTACCCAATATCCGGCCTGTAATAGATTCCCTCAAATTGGATCTGCCCGAGGGTCTTTCCGGCTTTTTCAACAGCTCCCCTGAGGCCCTGATCCAGCGCCGTAACTGCTAATACCCGGCCTCCGTTTGTCTGAAGTATGCCTGCTTGTAGGCGCGTCCCCGCATGAAACACCAGTACCTCCTCCGAAAGACCGTCCAAACCCGTTATCTCTTTGCCCTTTTCATAATCTCCGGGATACCCTGCACTCACCGCCACCCGGGTAACCGCGCTTCTACTCTCCGTTTCCACTTTTATAGCATTCAATTGGCCAAGAGCAGCTTTTTCCAGCAATAAAACAAGATCCGTTTTTAAACGGGGCAGCACCACCTCCGTTTCCGGATCTCCCATCCGGCAATTGTACTCAATCACATAAGGAGCATCCCCCACTTTAATCAACCCGAAAAACACAAACCCCGTATAATCCATATTCTCCTCAGCGATGCCATTGATCGTAGGATGAATAATCCGCTCTTCCACCTTTTTCATAAAGACATCATCAGCAAAAGGAACTGGACTAACCGCTCCCATACCTCCGGTATTCAGACCTGTATCGCCTGCGCCAATTCTTTTGTAATCTTTGGCAGATGGAAGCAACACGTAATCTTTGCCGTCGGTGAGCACAAATACACTGAGTTCAATACCTGTAAGAAACTGCTCAATGACAACTTTACTGCCGGCATTGCCAAACTTCCCTTCCTGCAACATCTCTTTCAACTCCTGAAGGGCCTCTTCGTGCGACTGGCAAATCACAACTCCCTTACCGGCAGCAAGACCATCGGCCTTTAATACAACCGGCAAAGAATGTGTGGCAACATAAGCAGCCGCATCTGTATACTCCTCGGATGTAAATTCTTTGTATTGCGCAGTGGGAATCCCGTGTCGCTGCATAAATTTCTTGGCAAACGCCTTACTCCCTTCCAGCTGCGCGGCAAAAGCAGAAGGCCCAATGACCCCCAGCCAACCCGGCTGAAAAGGACTGGATTGATGGGCATTACGGAAATAATCAGTGATGCCTTTCACAAGTGGATCTTCCGGTCCAACAACAACCAGATGAATGGAACGACTTCTGCAAAAAGCCTCCATTATTTTAAAATCACTACTGATGGGCATATCAATATTTTCACCACATTGAGCTGTACCGGGATTGCCGGGTGCGATATAGAGCTTACTGCATATAGGGCTTTCAGCGATTTTCCAGGCAAAGGCATGTTCACGGCCGCCGGAACCAAGAAGAAGGATGTTCATGCTTTTGTGATTAGGGAATTATGGGCCGAAATTAACTTATGAATTCTATATTTCAGAAAAGGCTTAATAGGAAGACGAAATGAATTAATCCTTATTTTCGAATTTCTCAGGTCACTTACACAAAAATAAAATATGGAAAAAACGATTGCAGAAAAAGGTCACCCCAAAGGGTTATGGGTATTATTTGGAACTGAAATGTGGGAGCGCTTCAACTTCTACGGAATGAGAACGTTACTGACACTGTTCATTGTAAATTCATTAATGATGAGCAAAGAAGACTCTTCTCTTATTTATGGAGGTTTTCTTGGACTTTGCTACTTAACACCTATGTTGGGAGGATTTGTTTCTGACAGATTTTTAGGAAACAGAGCTTGTATTATGTCTGGCGGGCTGTTAATGGCTGCAGGCCAACTGCTTTTATTTTTTAGTGCTACCGTATTTTCTTCCAGTATCGATCTTGCAAAGATTATTTTATACATAGCTCTCGGACTGCTCATTTTAGGAAATGGTTTCTTCAAACCAAATATATCGAGCATGGTTAGCTCTCTTTATCCGAAAGAAGAGAAGAACAAACTCGATACCGCCTTTACCATTTTTTACATGGGAATCAATGTAGGCGCTTTTTTAGGACAGTTTATCTGTCCCTTTGTTGGCGATATCGTTGATGCAAATGGCAATCGGGATATCTATGCTTTTAAATGGGGATTTCTGAGTGCCGGGATTGCCATGATACTTGGCACTGTTACTTTTTTCTTTTTGAAGGATAAGTATGTAGTTACCCCTGAAGGAAAAGCGATCGGAGGGAAACCAGATAAAAACAGTGCTTCTGATTACGAAGAAGGAGAATCTCAAAAGCCGCATTTTACTAATACCTCTCTTACTATCAGTATATTCTTCTTTGCAGGACTAACCTGCTTATTCTATTTTGTATTCGGACAAAATATAATCTACTCCATCATTTACGGTAGTGGTCTCACCCTGGCAGGATTGATTCTGACCGACAAATCGCTCACAAAAGTGGAAACCGAAAGAATACTCGTTATTTACATCGTTTCATTTTTTGTCATCTTTTTCTGGGCCGCATTTGAACAAGCCGGATCATCGCTAACATTCATTGCAGATAATCAGACAGATCGAAATTTCTTTGGATGGGATATGCCTCCTTCCATGGTTCAAATATTTAACGGGGTTTTTGTTGTGATGTTTGCAGTGCCTTTTAGTCTTTTGTGGGACAAGTTAAGAGCTAAAAATTTAGAGCCGATTTCACCAATGAAACAAGCATTCGGACTTGCGCTGATTGCTTTAAGTTATTTTATCATTGCACACAATGTAAAAGATCTTGGCAACACCGGTTTACTTGCCATTAAATGGCTAGTATTATTATATTTAATTCAGACTTTCGGAGAATTATGCCTGTCGCCAATTGGACTGTCTCTGGTAGGCAAGCTTGCTCCAAAGCGATTCAGCTCTTTACTGTTTGGTGTTTTCTTTTTATCAAATGCTTCAGGATATGCATTGGCTGGAACACTGGGGGCTATTCTTCCTGCAACAGGTGAACAATTTAAAAAAGCAGCTGAAAAAGGAATTGATCTTAGTGCTGTTCTGGAGAAGAAAGCAACACTCACAGCTGAACAGACAAAATTCCTGACAGAAAATAAAATTTCGATTGACTACCCAACCTTTGCCGGTTTTACTATTCATAATTTATTTGAATTCTTTATGGTGTTTGTCATATTGTGTGGCGTGGCAGCTGCTTTGCTTTTCGCACTTACACCCAAACTGAAAAAGATGATGCATATGACAGCATAAGAATTTCTTATTCAAAAAAATTAAACCCGGTCTATTGCCGGGTTTTTTTATCTTACAATTCTAATTCAACTGCCATATGTCACAATCATCTTTTCGTCCTTTTGTTTCTGATGACTCCAGAATGCCTGAACTCACCCTTAAAAGCATTCTGGTTGGTTCTGCCTTTGGCATCATCTTCGGCGCCTCAACGGTCTATTTAGCATTAAAAGCCGGATTAACTGTAAGTGCCTCTATTCCGATTGCAGTGATTACCATAGCCCTTGGAAAGTTTTTTCTCAAAACATCCATTCTGGAAAATAACATTATCCAAACAACGGGCAGTGCCGGTGAAAGCATTGCCGCAGGTGTGGTATTCACCCTTCCCGGATTTTTATTTCTCTCCCTTCCGGAAAGTGCCAATTATTTCAATTACCTCACCATCATGACTCTCGCGATACTCGGCGGTATGCTGGGCACCCTGATGATGATTCCACTTCGGCGATCCCTAATCGTAAAAGAACATGAAACCCTTCCCTATCCGGAAGGAACCGCCTGCGCCAGTGTGCTTAAAGCGGGTGAAAAAGGCGGATCTCTTGCCAAGGTTGCATTTCTGGGAATGGGAGTAGCCTTTGTGTATGCACTGCTTCAAAAAGTATTACATATTATAGCAGAAACACCCACCTATGTTACCCAGCTTAAGAACAAATACCTACCCTCCGCAAGAGTGGACGGAGAAATTACACCCGAATATCTGGGTGTCGGTTACATCATCGGTCCAAAAATTGCCGGCATCCTGGTTGCAGGCGGTATACTTAGTTCCTTTGTTTTGACCCCTTTGATTGCCACCCTGGTTCCGGGCGATGCTACCTTCAATCAGCTGATGAAACTCGGACTTAATCCTGCAAAATACGGATGGGATCCTGCGTCACATACGTTCTCGAACAGCGCAGAAGCAATCTATAGGGCATTCATTCGCCAGATTGGTGCCGGCGCAGTAGCAGCAGGTGGATTTATCACGCTTATAAAAACAATCCCCACAATCATTTCCTCTTTTAAAGAAAGCATTGGCGCTGTGAACAAAGGTGGGGCACAAGCTTCTGTAGCTCGTACTGAAAAAGATCTGAGTCTTAAAATTGTCGCTTTCGGAAGCATCGCACTCATATTAGTTATGTCGCTGTTCTCCATCATTCCTGGTGACAATATCGGAAGTCGACTTTTAATTGGTGTTCTCATCATCATTTTCGGAGCATTCTTTGTTACCGTCTCTTCCCGCATCGTAGGACTGATCGGAACAAGCAACAATCCGGTTAGCGGGATGACCATTGCCACCATCATGGCCACTTGTTTGGTTTTCTTAGCTGTGGGCTGGAGCGGTAAAGCCTATGAGGCAATGGCTCTTGTCGTTGGAGGAATGATCTGCATTGCTGCTGCCAATGCAGGGGCCACATCGCAGGATCTAAAAACCGGATATATACTTGGAGCTACACCCAAATATCAACAGATTGCTTTATTCATAGGAGCCATTGTATCCTCGGTAGTGATCGGATGGACTGTAAAAATTTTAGACACCCCAACTGCTGAACTGGCTGCGAAAGGAGTACAACATGCAATCGGAGAAGTATATGCAGCCCCTCAGGCGACCCTGATGGCCACGCTCATCAAAGGGATTCAATCGTATAATCTCGATTGGCAATATGTACTGATTGGGGTCTTTATCTCCATCGTTCTGGAACTCTGTGGCATAAAGGCTCTCAGCTTTGCAGTAGGCACCTACCTTCCCCTTGCAACCACTTTACCCATATTTATTGGCGGGGTCATCAGAGGATGGGTTGATAAAAAACACCGTACTGAAAAAGGTGAAGAAGAAGAGGATTTAAGAAAAGGGAATCTGTTTGCTACCGGACTCGTAGCCGGCGGTGCTTTATTTGGAGTAGTAGCAGCAATTCTGACGGTTTTCTTTGAAGCCGGCATGAAGCGTCTGAATTTTGAAGAAGCTATCTCTCAAAGTATCGGACACAACGGATACCAGATGCTGGGAGTATTTTCTTTTGCCTTTATGGCTTTTCTGCTTTATTCAATCGGAAGAAAAAAATAAAATAAAGGCCGGTTATTTTTTAATCAGCTGATCGTAGAGGTCTATGTACTTTGAAAGAATCTGTTGTAAAGAGTACTTTTCCCGAATTTGTTTGGCATTTTCAATCAACTGATTGCGGTATTCGGGGTCTTCGATGACTTTTAAAATACCGCGCCGGATATCAAAAATATTATAGGGATTGATCCGGCAGGCTGCTTCTCCTGCAATTTCATTCATCGGAGAAATACAACTGGTAACCAAGGGCCGGCCAACCGCAGAGGCCTCCAGAATCGGAAGGCCAAAACCTTCATAGATTGAGGCAAAGACTACCATATCACACAATTCATATTGTTCTTTGAGTTCCTCGAAGGACAATCCCACATATGCTATGTAATGAATTTTATTCTGCTCTAAAAGAACCAGATCATCAGATTCTATTTCTCCCACTATGTGCAGTTCACAGGGAATTCCTTTCAAAGCTTCAGCCAGACGGGCTATATTTTTATTTTTTTTAGTGCCGATTTGCAGGATTCTAGGACAGCTGGCATTAAATGCCTTGGGTACATATGAAAAACGCGGATCATAAAAATTCGGA
>Ga0315902_10009007_pt1 | contig 13428 bp, 17 predicted proteins | sample LakEriMetagenome_9_FD_203523 | JGI IMG/M metagenome (GOLD analysis project Ga0315902, IMG submission 203523) | Freshwater fungal communities from buoy surface, Lake Erie, Ohio, United States - Buoy 12 MA117 | ecosystem: Environmental > Aquatic > Freshwater > Lake > Lake biofilm | place: USA... | reverse complement strand
GTGGTGCTGGCCGGCGACCATGTCTACAAGATGAACTACGCCCTGATGCTGGCCGACCATGTGGCGCTGGGTCAGGAGTGCACGGTCGGCTGCATCGAGGTCAGCCGGGACGAGGCCACGGCTTTTGGCGTGATGGCCATCGACGCCAAGCGCAGGATCGTCGACTTCGTCGAGAAGCCGCCGCTGCCGCCGGAGATCCCCGGCAAGCCCGGGCGCTGTCTGGCGAGCATGGGCATCTACATCTTCAATGCCCGCTACCTGTTCCGCGAGCTCGAGCGCGACATGGCCGACCCGAACTCGAGCCACGACTTCGGCAAGGACATCATCCCGCGGCTGGTCCGCGCCGGTGTCGCCGGGGCGCACCCGTTCGAAATGTCATGCGTCGGCACCAAGCCCGGCCAGGCACCGTACTGGCGCGACGTCGGCACGCTGGACGCCTATTGGGACGCCAACATCGACCTGACCGCGACAGACCCGCTGCTGAACATGTACGACAGCGACTGGCCGATCTGGACCTACCAGCCGCAGCTGCCGCCCGCGAAGTTCGTCCACAACGTCGACGACCGCCAGGGCAGGGCGCTGGAGAGCATCGTTTCCGGCGGATGCATCGTCAGCGGCTCGGTGCTGCGCTCGGTGCTGTACTCCAACGTGCGCGTCCACAGCTGGGCCGATGTGCGTTGGTCGGTGCTGCTGCCGGGGGTCCAGGTCGGCCGCCGCGCGCGGCTGAACCGCGTGATCCTCGACCGCGACTGCCATGTGCCGGACGGTCTGGTCATCGGCGAGGACCCGGTCGCCGATGCGGCGCGCTTCCTGCGCACCGAGTCCGGCATCGTGCTCGTCACGCGCGACATGCTCAGGAAGCTCTGAACCGATGCCGGCCATGAAGGTGCTGCACGTGGCAGCGGAGGTCTTCCCGCTCATCAAGACCGGGGGCCTGGCCGATGTGGTGGCGGCGCTCCCGGTCGCGCTGGCCGAGCAGGGCGCCGATGTTCGCCTGCTGCTGCCGGGTTACCCGATGGTGCTCGATGCGGTCCAGGGCGTGCGCACCGTCATCGACATCGGCGCCTGCTTCGGCGCCCTGCGCGTCCGGCTGCTGCTGGCGCGCATGCCCGGCACCGGGCTGCAGGTGTACGTGATCGATGCGCCGTATCTGTACCGGCGTTCCGGCGGCCCTTACCAGGCCCAGGATGGCGAGGAGTGGGCCGACAACCTGCAGCGGTTCGCGCTGCTGGGCTGGGTGGCGGCGCATCTGGCCGGCGGCGAGGTCGACAGCCAATGGGCGCCGCAGATCGTGCATGCCCACGACTGGCACGCCGCGATGGCCTGCGCCTATGTGGCCGAGCATCCTTCGCGCACGGCTGCGACCGTGTTCACGGTCCACAACCTGGCGTTCCAAGGCCTGTTCCCGATGACCGACTGGAACCTGCTCGGGCTGTCGTCGCGCTGGATGTCGCCCCAGGGCCTGGAGTACCACGGCCAGCTCAGCTTCATGAAGGCCGGCCTGCAGTGCGCCGACAAGGTCACCACCGTCAGCCCCAGCTACGCGCGCGAGATCGCGACCCACGACTACGGCTGCGGCTTGGACGGCGTGATCCGCGGTCGCGGCGCCGACGTGGTCGGCATCCTGAACGGCATCGACGAGGCACTCTGGAACCCGGCCACCGACCCCGCCATCGCGACCCGCTACGACGCCGAGCGTCTGGCTGGCAAGCGCGAGTGCCGGCGCGCGCTGCAAGCCGAGCTTGGCCTGGCGCTGGACGACGACGCCTTGTTGATCACCGTCGTCAGCCGCCTGTCGGCCCAGAAGGGCCTGGACCTGGTGCTGGCTGCGCTGCCCGAACTGCTGCGCGACGGACGCGTGCAACTCGCGGTGCAGGGCACCGGCGAGCCGGCGCTCGAAGCCGCGTTCCGCATGGCCCAGGCCGCCCAACCGGGGCGGGTGCAGGTGCGCATCGGCTACGACGAGTCGCGCGCCCACCGCCTGATCGCCGGTGCCGACGCCATCGCGGTGCCCAGCCGCTTCGAGCCCTGCGGCCTGACCCAGCTCTACGGTCTGCGCTACGGCACCTTGCCCATCGTGCGCCACGTCGGCGGCCTGGCCGACACCGTGACCGACGGCGTCACCGGATTTGCCTTCGACGCCGCCACGCCCGCGGCCTTCGAGCGAGCGGTCCAGCGCGCGCTTGACACCCGTGGCCGCGGCGACGGTGCCTGGGCCGGCATGGTGGGTGCGGCCATGGCGGCCCACTTCGGCTGGGATGGGCCGGCAAGCGGGTACATGGGGCTGTATCAAGGCGCTCTTGCGCGGCGGGGCTGACCGGGGAGCTCGATTCCCACAGGTGAACCCAGGTTGTTGACGTTTGAATTCAAACGACTACATTTGCATTCCTCACCGTTCAGCCCCACCCCATGGTTGCATTAGCCGCGCCCGCGATGGAGCCTTTGTCGGCCCGAATCCCTTCCGATCTCTATCTGTGGCTGGCACAGCTGCAGGTCGACGGGGCAGCCACCAACAGCGACAAGCTGCGCGTGCTGCTGGGCCAGCTGAAGCGCCAGCACGATGGCGCATTCGACTACGAAGCCGCCCACGCCTGGGCGCGGGACCTGGTCGCACGGCTGCGCACGGCGCTGGTGCGGGTCGAAGGGCAAGGCGGACGCCACTCCGAGGTCATGAGCGCGATGCTGGATCACCTGACCTCGTGCCTGGCGCTGGCGGTGAGCCAGTTGCCCAAGGACGAGGCCCAAGCCGCCCGACTGGAAGACACCTTGGTGCGCCGAAGTTTCGGCCTGGCCGAGACTCTGCTGCGGCAGGCCACGACGCCGTCGGCAGCGGCCTTTGATCCCCAGGTTGTGCGTCGGCACGTCGCCGGCAGCCTCCAATTGGCGACAGCGCTCAACGTGGTCGCCCCGGACCTTTCTGAAACTTGATGAGGAGACTCGAGACATGGCCGATACCCTGCAAACCCGCGTCGCCCGCGTGATCGCCGGAGGTGTTCATGCGCTGCTGGACCGCATCGAGGATCAGGCTCCCGAAGCGATGATGGAACAGGCGATCCGCGACGCCGATGGCGTGGTCGCCGACGTCCGACACGAACTCGGTGTCGTCAGCGCCAACCGCCATCTGGCCCAGCAGCAGCACAACAGCCTGAACGGTCAGCACGCCAAGCTGGGAGCGCAGATCGACGAGGCCATGGTCGGCAGTCGCGAGGACCTGGCCCGCGCTGCAGTCGCGCGACAGCTTGACATCGAAGCCCAGTTGCCGGTGCTTGAAACGACGCTCGCCTCCCTCGCCCGGCAAGAGTCCGAGCTCCAAGGCTACGTGGCCGCGCTGCTGGCCAAGAAGCGCGAGATGGAAGAAGCCCTGTCGGCCTTCCGCAAGAGCCGCGCCGCGGCAACGGCAGCCGGCAGCTCGGCGGCCGCACCTGGCGGCGGGGCAGCCGGCCGCATGGATGCGGTCAGCGGCGCCTTTGATCGCCTCTACGAACGCCAGACCGGACTGTCGGCCACGACCCGCGGTACATCCTTGGCCCAGGCGGCGCAGTTGAAGGAGCTCGACGACATGGTGCGTGACAACAAGATCGCCGAGCGCATGGCACAGCTCAAGGCCGGCAAGGCATGAGCCTGTTCACGTCGCCCGAAACGTGGGCCTTTGGTATCGGCTTTGCGCTGATCGTCGGCATTGCGCTGCTTGAAGGCCTGGGCATGCTGGTGTCGCTGAGTCCCAGCAACCTGATCGACGATCTCCTGCCCGAGATCCACGGCGATGGGGCACTGGATCGCGTACTGGGATGGCTGCACCTGGGCCGGGTACCGGCGCTGGTGATCCTGCTGTTGTTCCTCGGAGGCTTTACGGTCTTCGGCTACAGCCTGCAAATGGTCGCCAAGGGCCTGCTCGGTGGCTACCTTCCGGGATGGTTGGCAACGCTGCTGGCCGTGCCCTCGGGCTTGGCCACCGTGCGCGGACTGGGTGCGCTGGTCGCGCACATCGTTCCGCGCGACGAAACCAGCGCGATCAGCGAGCAGACCCTGCTGGGACGCGTCGGCGTCGTTGCCGGCGGCGCGGCCCGGCGCGGATTGGCGGCGCAAGCGCGCGTCAAGGACAGCCTTGGACGCAACCACTACTTGATGGTGGAGCCTGATCTCGACGACGACGTCTTCGAGGAAGGCGCCCAGGTCCTGATCGTGCGAAAGGTGGGCGCCTTCTACCGCTGTATTGCGAACCCACATCCGGCCCTTCTGTAGCCGTTTGTGGTCGTCAGGAACCGAAACATTCGACCTTGAGGGAGATCAATCACATGACCCAGATCATCGAGATGCTGACGCTGGCCGGTATCGCGCTGCTCGCGCTGCTGACCATCGGCATTGTTTTCGCACGTCTTTACAAGCGCTCGACCAAGGAGACCGCCTTCGTTCGCACCGGCCTGGGTGGACAGAAGGTCATCATGGACGGAGGCGCCATCGTGCTGCCGGTGTTTCACGAGCGCGTGCTCGTCAACATGAACACCCTGAAACTTGAGGTGGAGCGGCGCGAACGCGAGAGCCTCATCACCAAGGACCGCATGCGGGTGGATGTGACGGCGGCATTCTTCGTCCGTGTTGCGCAGACCGAAGAGGCCGTCAGCATTGCCGCCCAGACCCTCGGCGCGCGGACGATGAGTCCGGAGGAACTGAAGGCGCTCGTCGAGGACAAGTTCGTCGATTCGTTGCGCGCGACCGCGGCGACGATGACGATTCAAGAACTCCAGGACAAGCGGCGCGACTTCGTCCAGGCAGTGCAGAACGCGGTCGCTGAAGACCTGGAGAAGAACGGGCTGGAACTGGAGTCGGTCTCGCTGACCAGCCTGGATCAGACCGACAAGCAGTTCTTCAACCCCAACAACGCCTTCGATGCCGAGGGCTTGACGCGCCTGACCGAGCAGACCGAAGCCAGGCGCAAGCAGCGCAACGACGTCGAGCAGGACACCGAAGTCCAGGTCCGGGCCAAGAACCTCGAGGCCTCAAGGCAGAAGCTGAACATCGAAAAAGACCAGGAGTTTGCGTCGTTGACCCAGAAGCGAGACGTTGAAACGGCCCGCGCGGAGCAGGTGGCGCAGATCGCGACCCAGCAGGCCGAACGCACGCTCGAGGCCGAGGCCGCCAAGATCGAGTCCGAACGCCAGGTCAGCCAGAAGCGAATCGAGGCTGAACGCGAAATCAAGGCGGCCGAGATCGAGAAGAACCTGGCCGTTCAGACTCGCGAGATCGAACTCGAGCGTAAGACCGAGGTGCAGCGTGCCGAGCAGCGCAAGCAGGTCGAGATTGCGCGCCAGGACACGCAGATCGCGATCGCCAACAAGTCGCGCGAGCAGTCCGAAGCCGATGCAGCCGCGAACCTGGCGCGTAGCGAAGCTGTCAAGGCCGAAGAAGTGGTCACCACGTCGCGCCAGGTCGCCGTGGCCGAGCGGGACAAGGCCATTCAGCTGATCGAGGCGGCCAAGGACGCCGAGCAGAACGCCATCGCCGTCAAGGTATCGGCTTCAGCCGAAAAGGAAGCGGCACTCGACCGCGCTGAAGCGATCACGATCGAGGCCCGGGCACGCCAAGCCGCCGCGCTGGCCGAGGCCGAGGGCAAGCGGGCGATCAACGAGGCGCTGAACACCCTTTCAGCGGCCCAGATCGACTTGCAGGTGCGCACACTGCTGCTGCAGCAACTGCCGAAGATCCTCGAAGAAGCGGTCCGCCCGATGGAGAAGATCGAATCGATCCGCATCGTCCAGGTCGGTGGACTTCCGGGCACCGGCGACCCACGCGCGGTTTCGGGAGTCGAGGCTGGTCACGGGGCGACCTTCCCCGAGCAGGTGATGAATTCGGCGCTTCAATACCAGTTGGCCAAACCCATCGTGGATGCCGTGATGAAAGACGCGGGCTTGTCCAACGAGGGCATCACCGGCATCTCCCAGGCACTGGCGGGCATGCTCAAGAAGCCCGAGGCGACGGTCAACGCTGGGTAGCCGACCTCCTGCCTCCAGAGGAGTCGGAAAATCTGACAGTTCAGGCCGACTTGGAGCCGCCGGAGACGTTGTCGAGGCCTTCAAAACGCAGGCTCTGTCGAGGGAACCCCCAAACTTGAAGTCGCGCACTGACGCGGTTCTTGCTTGCGCATCGGAGTGACACTTTTCAAGGAGTCCTCGATGAAGCGCTTCACAAGTACATGCATCGCCGCCGGCTTGCTGGCGGGCGTCCTTGGCACGGCTCAGGCCGTGCCGGTGACGTTCATTGAACTCACCGGTGCGGTCGGCGGCGTGCCTGCCGGCACCGGTGTCTTTAAGGCGGACCTCTCCGTGGCCGGCCTTGGAAACATGGCCTCGATCACGATCCGGGACAGCAATTCGGGCGTTGGCGGCGCGGGCGGCCAGTTCTCCGGTTTTGACCTCGACGGCATCAAGCTGTCGACCACCGATTGCGCCACGGCGGCTTGCGCCGATGCGGCGGTCGGCTTGTCGGTCTTCGACTTCCTGGCGGGCACGATCTTCGCGCCCGGCGCCCAGCGTGCCCCGGCGGATCCCAAGCTCTTCGGCACCGGCCCGGGCGGCAACACCGTGGACGACGCGGTGGCGCGCCTGGCCCTGTTCGACGGCAACGCCAGCACGATCACGCCCGACGGCTTCATCAGCCTGGGCGACGGTGGCGTTCTGAGCTTCAACCTGACGTCGCTGGTCTCGACCGCCGGGCTGTTCCTCTACATCGGCGAGGTCGGCAACAACGGCGAGGTCGCCAGCAGCGACATCACCATCAGCGACAACCGGGTGCCGGTGCCGGGTACCCTCGCACTGGCGGGCCTGGCCTTGGTGCTGCTGCAGCGAAAGCGCGCGGCGACCTGAAGGCGAGCGCGTGGCGGAGGGAGCGTCCCCATCCGCCATATCCAAAGGCATCTCAGACCGCCTCAGATCGACGTGAAGTCGCCTTCATTTCATAGCTAGATCATCGAGAGGCTTGATTCAACCCGTCGCACGGCATAGCATCCAAGCGCAATCCTTATGTGGGGTTGTTTGGAGGGTTGAAAATGCCGCGTATCGCCAAGGAACTCGGGCCGCTTGCCGTCAAGGGCCTGACCGACGCAGGACTGCACCCCGTCGGCGGCGTGGCCGGCCTGATGTTGCAGGTTTCGCCTACCGGCACCCGTTCCTGGCTGCTGCGGGTCAAGGTCGGCGACAAGCGGCGCGAGATCGGGCTCGGTGCGTTCCCTGGCGTCACGCTTGCGCAGGCGCGAGAGAAGGCGCAGGCCACCCGCGACGACATCACCAAGGGCATCGACCCGGTGGCGCAGCGTGCAGCGGCGCGGCAAACCATCGTCGAGCAGCAGCAGGAAGAAAAGGCGCTGGCCTGGACGTTCAAGCGCTGCGCCGAGGCGTACATCAAGGCCAAGAAGCCCGGATGGCGCAACGTCAAGCACGGCGCCCAATGGGAGAACACGCTGGCCACCTATGCCTACCCCTCCATCGGCGACGTGCTGGTGCGCCACGTCGACATCACCCACATCACCAACATCATCGAGCCGCACTGGGCGACCAAGAACGAGACCATCAACCGCGTGCGCAACCGCATCGAGCTCGTGCTCGACTGGGCCGCGGTGCGCAAGCTGCGTAGCGGCGACAACCCGGCGCGCTGGAAAGGCAATCTCGACAAGCTGCTGGCCGACCGCAAGATCGTCGGTGCTGTCACTGGACACCGAGCGCTGGCGGCGAGTGACCTGTACGCCTTCATGCAGGCGCTGAAGGATGTTCCCGGCACGTCGGCGCGCTGCCTTGAATTCGTAGTGCTGACCGCCTGCCGTTCCGGCGAGGCGCGGCTGGCGACCTGGGCGGAGATCGACACCAAGGCCAAGACGTGGGCGATACCAGGCCCGCGCATGAAGTCAGGCAGGCCGCACAGCGTGCCGCTGTCCGACGAAGTGATGTCGCTGTTGGAAGCGCTGCCCCGGCTGGAAGGCACCGACCTTGTCTTTCCTGGCGCCAAGGAAGGCAAGCCGCTGTCCGACATGAGCCTGTCCGCCGTCATGCGCCGCATGGGCGTCGATGCGGTTCCGCACGGGTTCCGCGCCAGTTTCTCAAGCTGGTGCGCGTCATCGACGGCATACCCGTCCGAGGTGCGCGAGATGGCGCTAGCGCACGCCATCGGCGACGGCACAGTGGCGGCGTATCAGCGCAGTGACCTCTTCGAAAAGCGGCGCAACCTGATGGCCGATTGGGCCAAGTTTCTCGACACTGCGCCCGGTGTCGGGGACAACGTCGTGCAGATGCGCCAGGCGGCAGCATGACCAAGAGCGATCCCAGCCTTTACGCGCTCGACGTAAGTAGGTTTGCAGACTCGCCGGCTTACGAGTTGGCTGTTGTGGTTCATCGGGAGACCGAAGCGCAGCGGGCCATTGAGGCTCGGACATTCAAAGCCGAGCATGGCGATGTCCCTTGGCCTAGAACCATCCTGCAGGCCCTGACCGGACCCTATGACCGTAGCGCCGAAAAGCCATGGAGCGAGTACGCCAATGACTTTCACGTTTTGGAGCGCTGCCGTGTGGCGCTTGGTGTATCGACGCTGGGCGTCATCGCAGAACGGATTCGCGTGGAACTACATCCCGAGAACTGGGAGGTCTTTTTCTGGATGGCGGCATGGCTGCAAGAAGTGGACGTTACCGGCAACCTTCAGGCGCGGATGCACAAACTAACGCAGGCGATTGAACGAGAGAGGGAGAAGCAGAGAAGAGACCGCGCCGATGGAGGGTTCGCAAAGCACCAAAAGACGGCCAAGGCCAAGGCGTTTGTCCTAAGGGAGTGGGCGCTACACAAGGATGCGTACGCAGGCAACAGAACAGCATTTGCGACCGACTACGCCCGCCGAATCAAGAACGAAATGGTCATCGACGTTGCGGTTAAGACTATCGCAGTGAATTGGCTTGGTCGTCTTTGACATTACCGCTGCTCAGCAGAATATTACCGCTGCTAGAAGCGGATAACGACAAATCGAAAGATGGTTCCTATCGTGCCTCATCGCATCCAAGACTGACGCGCACCAAGGGGCAGCAAGTCGCAACCCCGGCGCGTCAAGAGGACTGCGAAAGGGGTTTCGATGGCACAACGCGTTATCCGCATCGCCGACCTGGCGACTACCAAGACCAAGAAGGGCCGCCTCCCAGTAAGCCCGGCCACCGTCTGGCGCTGGGTGAAGGAAGGCAAGTTCCCGCAGCCGTTCAAGCTGGGGCCGAACACCACGGTCTTTGATCTCGACCAGATCGAGCAACACATGGCCCAGCAGGCCGAGGCGCAGGCATGAGGGCCGCCGTCATCGCGCTGGCGCTGCGCATTTGGTGCGCCGCCCCGAGCCGCTGGTTTCGGCGGGCAGCAAGATGAGCCGCCCCAATGACGAACGGGCGGGCGATTGCGGCGCCCACCCCCCGAAGAATCACCAAAACCAGAGCCTGCATTTTGCCCACGACGACGGAGACAGTAAAGCACTGGCCACGATGAAGGCACGCGCCGCGCTCTGCGGCCGCACGCTCATCGAGATGGCCGATGGCGAGTTTCTGGTGGCCAAATGGAACTACAGCAGGGCCGTGCCGTGCCTGCGCGCCGTGGGCGACCTGCTGCGCCGGATCGGAGGCCGACCATGAGCGCCGACAAGTTGCTGTCTCGCTTGCAGCGCGTCAAGCGCACCGGACCCGGCAAGTGGGTCGCCAGTTGCCCGACCCGGGAAGACAAGAGCCCGTCCCTGGCCATCCGCGAGACGGACGACGGCAGGGTGCTGCTGCACGACTTCGGCGGCGATAGCGTCGAGGCAATCCTGGCAGCCGTGGGCCTGACGTTCACCGACCTGTACCCAGCCCAGCCCGGCACATTTGCAAAGCCCGTCAAGAGGCCATTCAACGCGTCTGACGTGCTGGCGCTGGTGGCGTTCGAGTCGACGGTGGCAGTGCTTGTCGTCTCGGACGTTGTCAACGGCAAGATCGTGACCGATCAGGACTTCGAGCGCCTGCTGGTGGCCGCGCAGCGCCTGGGCAACGCAGCCGAGGTGTGCAATGGACCGCGTTGACCCCGCCGCTCTGGCCGCCACCGCCGAGCGATTGGAGGCTCTCATCGGCGAAGACCTGCGCCAGCAGGTGCCATCGGTGCAGCCGCTACGGGCCTTGAACGTCATGGAGTTGGGCGCGCACCAGTTCCCCGAGCGCGTGCAGTTGCTGGGGCCGCTGATCCACGCGGGCGACCTGGCGATGGTGTTTGCTGGGCGCGGCGTGGGCAAGACGCAAGTCTGTCTGTCCATTGGCGCGGCGCTGGCCTTCGGCGCTGTGTTCCTGCGATGGAAGGCGGCGCAGCCTGTCGGCGTGCTGTATCTCGATGCCGAGATGGCCGGCGCCGTCATGCAGCAGCGCGTAGCGTCGTTCATCCCCGATGACGCGGGCGACGACCTGGCTGGCAACTTCCGGCTTTTCACGCCCGACCTGCTGCCGGAGGGCCAGCCGCTGCCTGACCTGTCTACAGTGGCAGGCCAGCAGATGGTCGAGCCGCTGATCGACGACAAGACCCGCGTCATCGTCATTGACAACCTGTCGGCGTGGTGCCGCACCGGCAAGGAGAACGAGTCCGAAAGCTGGACGCCGGTTAGCAATTGGCTGCTGACGCTGCGCAGGCGCGGCATTGCCGTGCTCCTCGTGCATCACGCTGGCAAGAACGGCGAACAGCGCGGCAACAGCAAGAAGGAGGACTTGCTCGACATCGTCATCCAGTTGAAGCGCGCGGGCGACTATGACCCGAAGACCGGCGCTGCGTTCACCTGGGCCGTGACGAAGGGCCGGCACCTAGTCGGCGACGATGCCGCCGAGCTCGATCTCGTGTTGACCATCGACGACGGCGTGGCGCGCTGGGCGTTCAAGGAGGCCGAGGCGTCGAGCGCCGAGCGCATCCTGGCGCTGGCCGATGAAGGCTTGACCCCACCGATGATCGCGGAGGAACTCGGCATCAACCGCAGCACGGCGTGGCGGGCCTTGAAGAAGGCCGGCAAGCTGCCCGCAAAGGCCAGCAAGCCGCAGCCGGAGGCGCACTGATGGGCCTGCGCGACCGATACCTGTCGGCCCTTGTTGCGCGTTGCGTCGTTGCAGTGCCTAGGGGATGCAACACGCAACAGGCCGCCAAGTTGTTGCGCGTTGCAGCGCCTAGGGAAACGCAACACGCATCAACCGACCCGGCGCTGCCGGCGCCTGTCATCGCTGCTCCGTTGCACGCAACAAACGACGCAACAGCCACGCAACAGGCCGACCACGAAGCCAAGGTCGAGCGCAGCGCCATCCTGAGCGCCGACGGCGTGCCGTACTGGGAGGCCGACGACCTGGCGGGCCTGCCTGCCTGGACCGACACCGAGATCGTCAGCTTCGACAAACGCGTGGCGCGCATCACCTGGCTCGGCTACCCCGATGCCAAGGGCCGCGCCGAGCGGCTACTGCACCGTGACCGTGGCGACGACGACCGCCGGCTGTGCGTTGAGTGTTTCCACGCTGGGCCTGGCTACCGCTGCACAAGGCGCGAGGCGTTCTTGCTGGACCAGTTGCAGCGCTGCCCCATGTTCAAGGAGAAACCGCTATGACCGAACCGATAGACGACCGTCAGAAATCCGACCGAGGCCCCAGTGGCAGGTTTGCACCAGGCAACCCCGGCGGCCCTGGCCGACCATCTGGGCGTGGCCCTGTCGCCGAGTTGCGCATCAAGCTTGCCGCCGACATCGACCAGATCATCGACGCGTTGCGCACGCAGGCGCTAGCTGGAGACCCTCAGGCCATCCGGATCGTTCTCGACCGCGTACTGCCGGCGCTGCGCCCGGTGGACTTGCCGACCGCTCTGTCGCTGCCCACAGACGGCACGCTGGCCGACCAGGCGCGCGCTGTCGTGCAGGCTGCTGCCGACGGCGACCTCGCTCCGGCACAGGCCGCACAGATCGTCACCGCGCTGGGCGGCGTGGCCAGGATCGTCGAGACGACCGAGCTCGTGCGGCGCGTCGAGGCGCTGGAAGCCCGCACCAAGGCGACACAGACATGACCGCCACCCTTCACACGCGCGTCGAGGCGCTGGAATCTCAGCGTGGCACCGACAAGCCGGCGGCGCAGATGACAGACCGCGAGCTGTTGGCAATCGTTGCCCCGGACTACACCGGCCCCATGCCATCGGACGCGGAGTTGCCGGCGTTGATCCATGCGTGGCTGATGAAGCCGGCACCTGCGGAACCGCCCCCTGCGGACGGCCTATCCGCGCAGGATCGCTACATGCGCATGCTGAACGGCCCGGCCAACGGAGGCGCGCATGGCAAGGCTTAAAAGCCGCGTCGAGGCGCTGGAGTCCGCAGGCGCTGGAGTCATCGACTTCATCTTGATCCTGCGCCGCATGGTCACGCCGGGCATACCGGCTGGCGAGGCTACTCGGGCGCGGATGCTGGGGCAGCACTTCGACCGAGACGCGGCAGAGTCTGAAGACGACTTCTTCCACCGACTGCGGGCGTATGGCATTGCCCACCGCAGGCTTGGCCAGTACGGCGTGCAGGTGCTGATGTACGAGACCGACCTAGACCTTTAGGGCACTGCTCGGTCAACGGAGCGCGATCCAACGAATAGGAGGACCCGTAGGGTCTACGCAAAATGATTGACGAGAGATCTTGCTAGGGACTACCTGCCGAACTTCGCCGGTCGCACCTGAATCAGAACCGGGAGTGGCCCGATGACGTTCGCGATGACCGACCTGCTAGCGGTACTGCACGGTCCAACCGCGAGCAGCCATGCAACCCCGGTGAATTGTCTGGCGCGCGCGAATGTGAGCCCCCAGTGCGTAACCGGACTCGAAGCTACTGGCGGCGTTACTGTTGGGTACTGTCGTCGCCTGTCCCTGAACTGAGACGCCGGTTGAGGATCGTGCCGTGAATGAAGTGGTCGTTCCAGTGGCTTGATTGGGCGGAGGCCCAACGGACTGGTGGGCTACCGCAGTGCATGCACCATCATCCACTTGGAACTTAGCGAGGCTGAACTGACCGCTTTCGTGGACCCACACCGGATCTGGACCTGAGGCACACGCGGCGAGGAGCGGCAGCGAAACGGCAAGGGCGGCAATCTTGTTCACGGGCTCGTCTTCCTCGCTTCGCCTGCACCGCCGGGCCTAGGTCCAAAGGCCTTGCGTGGGGCGGTAGACACGCAACCTACCTGGAAGCTTACCGGATGCCGACTAGCCGCTACCCTGGGGTAGCCCTAGAGCTGTCGGTTGGTGGGGCTAGATGATGGGTAGGCGGCCATAGACGCCCCAAACGCTAGCAATTGCTGGCGATCTGGCGGAGGGAGCGGGATTCGAACCCGCGGTGGGGATTAGCCCACACACGCTTTCCAGGCGTGCGACTTAAACCGCTCATCCATCCCTCCGCAGGGACAGC
>Ga0315902_10009006_pt1 | contig 13429 bp, 15 predicted proteins | sample LakEriMetagenome_9_FD_203523 | JGI IMG/M metagenome (GOLD analysis project Ga0315902, IMG submission 203523) | Freshwater fungal communities from buoy surface, Lake Erie, Ohio, United States - Buoy 12 MA117 | ecosystem: Environmental > Aquatic > Freshwater > Lake > Lake biofilm | place: USA... | reverse complement strand
ATGTAAGACCATTGATCGTATATGACTTGTTGTATTCAAATATCCCTTCGAGGGTAAGTCCATCGATCTCTCCCTCTTTTAGTTCATAGAATCCACAGTCATCCTCATCTACAAGTGTTGTGACATTGCCGGAAGAGTCGATCTCGGTAACCAGAAAATTGGCTATTTTCCATCTTCCTTCGATTTTACGAACCCATCGGAACTCATACTTTGAACAAGCAAAAAACACCACCATTAGGAGCAGTAGTGCTGGAAACGCAAACTTTAATCTTTTCATTTCTCTGTGGTTACATCAAATAAATACTTTATGCCTATGCTGAAATGCATTCCTGTGATCTCATCCTTGTAAACTACATTCTCCGGATTTGCTCCCACCAAACTATTCAGCCATAAACTAAAATCCCTTGGAAAATCATTCGATCTGTATTCGTTTGCATCATAATCCGTTAAAGGCACCCTTACCTCATTGAATAAGTTAAACCCATAGGTCAAACGCACCGGAATAGTCAATTTCCAAACTCTGAATGCGGCTCCAACTCCTAAATTGAAAATAGGATGAAGTGCTGTGTAAACGCCATTGATATCGAATTCATTCCCAATACTACGGCTTCCATCCGGATAGATCGTCCACATTTCCAACTCAGTCTTACGAAAGGTAAAATCCGAGGCGAGAAACAAAGATGCAACGCCTTTAATATTGACTCCAAAATCAAACGGAACTCTCCAATCATTCATTTTTAGAATAATTTCATTCGAATAGTTGTTCCAGATTTTAGCTGAAGAAGATGTTTTCGCATGACTGATCAATATGCCTGATCGAAAATAGATACCTCCACCTCCTAGATTCCAATTGATCAAATCTACACCGTAACCCATACCCCATGACGGTAATGATCCGAAATGATCGAAAGGATCTTTCATACCTACTGAATAATAGGAATTGTATGAATCCATGAAGCTGTTCAATCCTTCCGGCTTGATGCCTTCCTTGTGATAAAAAATGTGCGGAGCAATAAAAAACTGTGCTTGGACCTTTATACAGACCGAAGTGATAACAAGAATTAAGAAATGAACTATTCTCATGTACTGGATTTTCTTTGACGAAATTAAAAAAACCTACAAATCAATTCTCCGAAAAATAAAAAAGTGGTCTTTCGACCACTTTTCCGTTCCCATTAAAATTACTGCGATCTAAAACTTTATAATCTTCTTGGTAACAATCCCGTCATGGGTGAAGATCGTTAAATTGAAGACACCACTATTCCAATTGAGCGCTGGTATTCGTACTGTTTCATTACTTCCGGAATAGTTGAATAATACCTTACCTGAAAGGTCTATAATTTGAACTTGTCGTGGCTGTGAATTGTCAAATTCCAAAACAAGCTCATCTCCGAATGGATTGACGAATTTCAAATGTTCCATATTTTCATGCACAATTCCGGAAACATCTCCGAAGGCTACCACATCGGTCACTGAAATTGTATTGATCCCATTAGCACGTTGCGGACAGAAAACAGTGACTGAAACCGTGTAGTTTCCATTCAAACTGTCTCCAACTGTGTAGAACGTCGTATACGTATTTACGATCACGCCGTTGGTATCAAGAAATACCCATGTCACTTCAACCACTCCCGCATTGTACGATCCTCCTTGAGCAAAGGCCGAATCAATGGCGCCGAAATCGATCTCACAGTCCTCTATCCAGTTTCCTCCGATAGTTCCGTCAATATCCGTTGAATCAAAGCCATTGGTATTATCGATCACCAGTATACTATCCGGGTCGTTATTACTTAGAGAAATACAATCCGTAACGAGACATCCGACAGCATCTACCACATTGACACAATAGACGGCATTGCAAAGTCCGCTGATAGAATTGGATGCATCACCTGAATCCCAGGAGAAAGAGTAAGGAGCAGTCCCTCCTGTTGCCGTCGCGGACGCATAGCCGTCGCACAAGGTCGGTGAAGATGGTCCTGCACCGCTCACATTGACTACAAGACTGCTACACGGATCCGTATTATTGTTTCCCACGATAAACGTTTCGGTCATCGACATTCCATTGTAAGAAAATGTTACTGTATACGTACCGGGACAAAGTCCAATAATGCCATAACCACCTTGTTGCAGAACAGCACCTCCTCCGGCCCACCAAATAGATGTCTCCAAGATGGCAGTGGAATCTGTAAGATATGCTCCCCCATTACAGAATGTATTGGAATCTGAATTATATGCAACAACGAAAGTTTGAGCAACTGAAAAGAGAGGAGCACCGATCAAGAACAGCGCAAGTGAAAAGTGGCGTAGTAGTTTCATAGATTATTTTTTTACTTAGACGTAAACTCTTTTCTAAAGGTTGTCCGAAGAACCATTATTTTTCTCTGGCAAAAAGATCTCACAAAGCATACAGCGAGCACTGCCTCCCCCAAATCTTTCAATTGTCGGAATATCGACAACTAGGTTAGTTGTGTGTTCATTTATTCGATGAAGTTGTTCCTGAGTGAGACTTTCAGCGGCTGTTCTGCTCATCACCAGAAAACGATCGTCATCGTTACCGGCTACCTGCAACATATTACCGGCAAAGCTCTCCAGCTGAGCTTCAGTAATGAGAACAATTTCTTTATCGCAGCGCTGAAGTGACCTTATCACCTTTTCACGCTCTGTTACATCATCGATACTTTCCGCACACAATATGGCAAATGTTTCCCCAATCATCATGACCACATTGGTATGATAGATCAGTTCTCTTTTTCCGTTAACCGTCTGATATGCCTTAAAGATCAAAGGTCTGTAGCCCATGATCTCGCAAAACTCTCTGAAAAGTTCTTCATCCGAACGACCAGATAATGCGCAATAAGCAACAGCATTCTCATGATCGAGGATCATGCTTCCTGTACCCTCAAGGAACAAACCTTCCTTTTCGGCATCTGAAAGATCGATAACGCGCTCGAGCTCGAAACCTTCATTTTCCAGTATTTCAAGTACGTCTTCACGCCTTTCGAGACGCCTGTTCTGTGCGTACATGGGATACAAAACTACATCACCATTGTTATGTGTGGAGATCCAGTTGTTCGGGAATATGGAATCCGGTGTCCTCACTTCTGTCCGATCCTCTAAGACGATCACCCGTATCCCTTTATCCCTAAGGGCTTGCACGAATTCATCGAACTCCTGCTGTGCTTTTTCCAAAATCTCAGTAGCATCGACGGCTGCATGTGTTTGCTGGAAATAATTATTAACGGCCGTTTCCTCATTGCAGCAGAAATGCAATGGCCGAACCATGAGTATGGTATCTGTGATCTGTTTCATTTGCTATTTATTTGATCCTTTTCAAGCCAACCCTTTTCCGCGCTATATCGATCTCTACCACCTGAACATCGACATGTTCATGCAGCGATATGAACTTCGAAGGATCGTCCACATACACATCAGAAAGGTTGGATTTATGGATCAGTCCATTTTCCTTGATACCGATATTTACGAAGGCGCCGAATGCCGTAACATTCGTAACAATTCCAGGCAAGACAATGCCTGTACGCAGGTCTTCAATGGTGCGAATCGACTTATCGAACTCCAATACCTTCGCTTTTTGGCGGGGGTCCCTTCCGGGCTTTTTCAATTCCTTAACAATATCATCAAAAGTAAATCCGTCTATTTCACTGAATTCATCTTTACGAATTGTGGAAAGGACTTTTTCATTACCTATCAGTTCCGTGAGTGCGAGTCCCAATTTCTCGGCCATTTTTTCTACAGCCGAGTAACTTTCAGGGTGCACGGACGAATTATCCAGCGGATGTTTTCCTTCCCGAACGCGCAAAAAACCTGCCGCCTGTTCATACGCCTTATCTCCCAGTCGCTTGACCTTTTTTAGTTCTTCTCTCGAAGTAAATGCTCCGTTTTCTTTTCTGAACTCAACGATATTTTCCGCTAAAGAAGTTCCAAGTCCGGAAACGTAGCTTAAAAGGTATGGAGATGCTGTATTCAAATCCACGCCTACGCTGTTCACGCAGGAAATGACGACATCGTCTAGCGCTTCTTTGAGCTGGTTCTGATCCACTTCATGCTGATACTGACCAACCCCGACCGATTTCGGATCGATCTTGACCAACTCGGCAAGAGGGTCCATAAGTCGTCGTCCGATCGAAACAGCACCTCTGACGGTCACATCATAATCGGGAAACTCCTTCCGGGCGATCGGGCTTGCGGAATAGATCGAAGCACCGTCTTCACGCACCACATACACTTCCAAATCTCGGTCAAATCGGATCTTTTTAATGAAACTTTCCGTCTCTCTGCCCGCTGTTCCATCTCCGATCGCAATAGCTTCGATCTTGTAGGCTTGTACCATCTGAGCGATCTTAGCCTGGGCCTGAGTACTCTCATTTTGAGGGGGATGTGGATAAATGGTCGCATTGGTTAACAGGTTGCCGGATTCATCGATGCAGATCACTTTACATCCGGTACGAAAACCGGGATCGATGGCTAGAATGCGCTTCGATCCAACCGGAGGAGCCAGTAACAACTGACGAAGATTGGTGGAGAACACCTTTATAGCCTCAAGATCTGCTTTTTCCTTCGCTTGAGTAATCAGTTCATTCTCTAGTGACGGACACATGAGGCGCTTATAGGCATCTTTGCATGCTTCAGCAACAATAGCAGAACAGGCATCATCGCCTTTCACAAAGAACCGCTCTAATTGCTCGATCGCTTCCTCCTGCGACGGTTGTGCTTTAATAGAAAGAATACCTTCCCTTTCTGCTCGGAACAATGCCAGAAATCGATGTGACGCACAACGGTGCAATGGTTCAGAAAAATCAAAATAATCTCGGTACTTCGCTCCTTCCTCATCCTTTCCCTTGACCAGTTTAGAAGCGAGAACGGCCCTGCGCTGGAACAATTGTCGCATTCTGGAACGTGCCACCGCATTTTCATTGATCCATTCAGCTATGATATTTCTCGCTCCATCGATGGCCATCCTTTCGTCTTCCACATCTCCCTTAACAAAGCGACCCGCCATCGTATCCGGATCACCCCCACGCTGTGACATGATCATTTTTGCTAGGGGCTCCAAGCCCCATTTACGTGCCTTATCCGCTTTGGTCTGTTTTTTCTGTTTATACGGGAGATAAAGATCTTCCAGTACATTCGCTTCGAAACAACTGAGAATCTTTTCCTTCAGTTCAGCCGTTAGTTTGCCCTGCTCCTCGATCGCCGAAAGTATCGACCTTTGTCTGGCGATCAGCTCATCGTACTTTTTCGCCAGGTCTCTGATGCGAGTGATCTCCACCTCATCCAGGCCATCCGTCCTTTCCTTTCTGTAACGTGCAATGAAGGGAACCGTCGCTCCCTCCTTCAAGAGATCCAATGTGTTTGCCACGGATCCGGACTTCAAGCCCGTATTCGATATAATGTATTCTTGTTGCTGCATGTCGTTAAACGTTCGGTAAAGCTCGTAATTTTTAACTTCGGTTTACTTGGGTTCTTACAGTTTCATTTTGTTAATCTTTACTTAAAAAAGTCTGCATTCAGATTTCATTCTTTAATTTACAGCTCAATTTCAGCCAAATGAGGTATTCCTTTTTGATCGTTCTGGGCATTTGCGGTTTAAGTATGCTACCCGGAAATTTTACTCAGCGAGGGACTGCAAGCTATTACGCTGACAAATTGAATGGGAGACGCACAGCCTCAGGCGAGTTGTTTCACAACACGAACATGACAGCGGCGCACAAAACGCTCAAGCTGGGCACCTGGGTGAAGGTCACCAATCTGTCCAATGATTCCACGGTTGTACTCAAAGTAAATGACAGAATGGGACAAAGCTCCCCTCATTGCATAGACATCACAACTGCAGCGGCCAAGAAACTCAATTTTTTGGGAAAAGGTATCGCTAAAGTTCTTGTTGAAGAAATCGAACAGGTCAACCAGGTAACTGATCAAGAATCCACAACCCCATCCGAAAAATGAAAAAATCACTTTTACCTTTATCTATTTTGATCCTTTTATCGGCATGTACCCCGAAAACAGCTGAAATAAAGGCAGTTACTGAGGGCCCTGAATTTCCGTCAGCTGAAGTAGAGGAAGGAAGCCACATTTACGCGAACAACTGCGGGAAATGTCATGATCTGCCGAAAGAGAGCAGGTACTCCGAAGAGCAGTGGAAAAAGATCATACCACCAATGGCAGGTAAAGCCAAGCTGGACGCCACACAGGAAAGCAAAGTGCTCCAGTATGTGCTCTGGAAGTCCGCTGAGTAATTCGAATGGACCGAAGGTATTTCCTTGGTATGACCGGAGCGGGAATTGCATTTAGTGCACTTGGAGTATTGAAGAAGCTTGCTGATTCGGGAACTTCAAAGAAAATGCCTGTTCTTTTTGTAGGACATGGTTCTCCGATGAACGGGATCGAAGACAACGAATTTTCACTTTATTGGAGAAAACTCGCAACTGAGATAGGAAAACCAAAGGCAGTACTGTGTATTTCTGCTCATTGGCTAACCAGTGGAACCCATATCACCGCAATGGATCATCCAAAAACGATCCACGATTTTGGTGGTTTTCCAAAAGCGCTTTTTGATGTGCAGTACCCGGCACCCGGAGATCCAGCACTGGCGAAGGAAACTTCCGAATTGATCACTAGCACGCAGGTGGGACTCGACCATGAGTGGGGTCTTGATCACGGAACCTGGTCGATCGTACGACACATGTATCAGGATGCTGATGTTCCGGTTCTCCAATTAAGTATTGACTACGGGAAATCAGCCCGTTACCATTATGAATTGGCAAAACAACTTCAAGCATTGCGTGAAAAAGGCGTTCTGATCATTGGAAGTGGTAACATGGTCCACAATCTTGGAATGGTTGCCTGGGATAGGCTGAACGAATCTTATGGATTCGATTGGGCGCTTGAGATCAATGACCTTTTCAAAAAGAAGATCGAAGAAAACGACCATAGGGCCCTCATACAGTATGAAAACCTTCACTCAGCTGCCAAGCTGGCTATACCAACGCCAGATCATTATCTACCACTGATCTATACTTTGGGGCTGAAAAATGAAAAGGACGCTATACGTTTCTTTAACGATAAACCAATGGCAGGTTCGCTTACCATGACCTCTGTCCAATTCGGTTAATTCTATCGAATTCAAACGAGAGACCGGGGAAAAACATACCTTTGTGTATGCTGTCTCATATTAAGGTGATCGATGCTTCAACCGTCTTGGCAGGACCTTCCGTGGGGACGTTCTTTGCTGAGCTTGGAGCTCAGGTGATCAAGGTGGAAAACCCTTTAGTACCTGATGTTACACGCAGCTGGAAATTGCCTGTTGAGGATTCGAATTCTACGGTATCGGCTTATTTTTCGAGCATCAACTATAAAAAGGAATACCTGCAGATCGACCTAAGGACCGAAGATGGTAGATCAAGTTTCCTCGCCCTCACCTCTGATGCTGATATCCTTATCTCCAACTTTAAATCGGGGGATGAAGAAAAGTTCAGAATCACAGATGCCATTCTTCGGAAGCATAATCCAAAATTGATATGTGGTAAGATCTCCGGATTTGGCTCCGAAAGCGACCGCGTTGCCTATGACCTGATCCTTCAGGCTGAAAGTGGCTTCATGTCCATGAACGGAACACCAGAAAGCGGTCCGGTTAAAATGCCAGTTGCTCTGATCGATGTCCTTGCTGCTCATCATTTGAAAGAAGGTTTACTTCTGGCTCTTTTGAAACGGGCTGCGAAAGGGAAAGGCACTACTGTAACGGTGTCACTGTATGATGCCGCTGTCTGCAGTCTTGTCAACCAGGCTTCGAATTACCTGATGACAGGGAAGGTACCTGAGCGTATCGGAAGTTTGCACCCTAACATTGCTCCGTATGGAGAAATCTTTAAGACAAAGGATGGAGAGCTGATCACCTTTGCGATAGGTAGCGATGAACATTTCCGCCGTTTGTGCGCGTTTTTGGGATGCGCGGAGCTTACAACAAACAGCAAATTCGAGACTAATCCGTTAAGGGTGATCAATCGAACAGAACTGTTTGATATCCTGCAAAATAAAATCTCGGAAATCAATGTAGAACTGATTCTTGGCGAAATGCTCAAGCAAAAAGTACCTGTAGGAAAAATCCGACAGCTGGACGAGGTATTTACAGATCCTTCGGCACGGCAGCTAGTTCGTCAGGAAATGATCGATGACACCAAAACAAAACGAGTAACCTCAATCGCCTTCAAATGGGAATAACGATCAGGGCCCCAAGAACAGCTGTCGAATGGGATCGGTACTATGATCTGCGCTACCGGATACTTCGTGAGCCACTTGGTCAACCTCTGGGCAGCGAACGCAATGAAGGGGATGATACGGGTATGCATTTCGCCCTGTACGATGATGGGATGCTTAAGGCAATCGCCAGGCTCGACCGATCCGGAGATCACGTTGCACAAGTGCGTTTTGTAGCCGTTGAGGCTGACCAGCAAGGAAAGGGCTATGGACGAATGATCATGGAAGCAAGTGAAGCCGCCTCAAGTGAACGCGGAGACCTGAAGATGATCCTTCATGCAAGGGACTATGCTGTCGACTTCTATTTGAAGCTGGGTTATACCTTGATCGAACCGTCGCATAAGCTTTTTGGTGTGTTGCAGCATTTTCTGATGGAAAAAAGCTACTGATCCCTTCCTGTTCGGAATTCATGACCACACTGGTTACAGCGCCAAACCGATCTCAAACCGATCGGAAACACCGTGAGAAAAAAAGCGGTGATCATTGATATAAAACCACGGATTCCTTTTACCGAACGAAAGCCACTCTGAAGACTAACTGAGTTGCATTTCGGACAGCGTATTTCCATACCGGCATCATCGGTGTAGGGTGTGTCTCCAATCTCCCTCAGAATCTCTGCAGCCTTTTCGTATTGTTCTGATCTTACCTTCAGTTTTATTCCCCCGACAGTTATATTGTATAGCGGATTCACCGAAACAATGTGTTCATCGAAAACAAAACAAGTTATTCCGTCCGTTTCCAGGCGCGACCGCAGAATGTGGATATCGATCGCATTATCAGCTACCTTGAGTGTTCTCAATTCCATATAAATCGATTGAACTTTTAGATCCGGTTTTCAACGCTTAAAATAATTGAGAATAACCAGAGAATTGTCCGTACCTTTGCAAAAATGGTTGCATCAGTGGCTTGTTTTCTTTGACCCGGTCAAAACCCGATCCAGAATTCATTATCTCGTTCTCACCCATTTTCGCAAGTCCCCTAGGGCAAATTACTAATTATTTTAAGTTAATGGGCAGATCACAAGAAACTTTCAACAAAAAGGAAAAAGAAAAGAACAAGCAAAAAAAACGTCAGGAGAAGAACCTGAAAAAAGAAGAGCGCAAAGCCAGCTCAAAGGGCGGTGGATTGGAGAACATGATGGCCTATGTCGATGAGTTCGGCAACCTTACCGATACACCGGTCGATCCTCAAGCAAGAAAATCCGTAGATGCAGAATCCATACACATCGGCGTTCCCAAGCGTGAAGACGATCCAAACGACCACATCTTGGAGGGAAGAGTATCTTTCTACAATTCATCAAAAGGATACGGTTTTATCAAAGACCTGGCATCACAAGAGAACATTTTTGTGCACCTCACCGGTGTCATCGGAACGATCACTGAAAATGACAAGGTAACCTACGAGCGCGTGCGCGGTCCTCGCGGCTGGACAGCTGTGAACGTCAAGAAGATCTGATCTTACTAACGTTTGTTGCGGATGTAGATGTGCTTCGTGAACTTACTGGCTGTATCACGGATATCCACCTCAAACTCACTTGTACTTTTGATCAGCGGCAACAATTTCTCAAAACCATAATTTCTAGGATCAAAATCAGGTCTTTTCTTGAGAATAAAGCTCCCCAGCTCTCCTAGGAACGTCCAACCGGTTTCATCGGCCAGATCATCCACACTCTGACGGAGCATTTTAATCAAACTCGCATCCACCTTGTTCAAGGGTGCTGTGTCTTTCTTTTGCTTTTCTTTCTTTACCGGAGATTTGGTTCCTGGAGCGGCAGATTTTAGAATTTCTATGTAGATGAATTTGTCGCAAGCCGTAATGAACGGTTGCGGCGTCTTCTTCTCTCCGATCCCGATCACCTTCATTCCTGCCTCTCGCAATCGTGTAGCAAGTCGTGTGAAATCACTGTCAGAGGAAACAATACAAAATCCATCCACCTTGTGTGAATAGAGAATATCCATCGCATCGATGATCAGAGCACTGTCGCTCGAATTCTTACCGCTGGTGTAACTGTATTGCTGAATAGGTGTGATCGCATGTTCAAGCAGGACATTCTTCCAGCCGGAAGCATTGGGCTTCGTCCAGTCTGCATAAATGCGTTTGATGGTTGGTGTACCGATCTTTGATACCTCTTCCAGCATTTCCCGCACATTGGCATAGGGAACGTTGTCCGCGTCGATCAGCACGGCTAATCTGAGTTCATTCATAATCGTAAATTATTATTTTACTGCCTTAACCACTGAAACTATGTGTCGGCAGCGATGTCAAGGAAGGTACATCGAAGTTATGGAAAATTTTGGATTGAGCAATGAATCCTTAGTTTGACTATTTTCGTAAACGCCCAAAATCCACACGAGCCATAATGAGCAGCATAAAATTCCCATTTGACCAATCGATCGTTCTCCAGGATGACAGCGCTTTTCTCCGACCACTCGCTTACTCGGATATCGATGAGCTTTTAACCTACCTGAGCAATGAACCTTCACTCTTTCAATATAGTCTCCAGCACATGCGAGACCGAATAGATCTCGAAAAATACGTGAGCCATGCACTCGAGCAAAGAAAGAATAAATCGGAGTATCCATTTGTGATCATTGATAAAAAGTCGGGAAAGATAGCGGGTACGACACGGCTGTATCTCATTAATGAATCTCATGCCTGGCTGGCCATCGGTTATACCTGGATCGGTACAATTTATCAGCGCACCGGATTGAACCGTTCAGTGAAATTGCTATTGCTCAATTACTGTTTTGACGAGCTCGGATTTATCAGGGTCGAATTCAGGATAGACAAAGAAAACAGCCAAAGTGCCCGTGCACTGGAGTCGATCGGGGCAGTAAAGGAAGGAGAGCTCAGATCGCACATGTACCAAAAAGACGGTCAACGCAGAAACACGCTAATCTATTCCATTCTCAAAGGCGAGTTACGATCAAAGCCATCCTCCTAAAAAACAACACATTAACCGGGTTGTTCAGCCTATATTAATTTTGTGGTCAATGCAAGATTAAAGTTGTGGGAATTAAAGTAACTGCTTACTTTTGCTCTTAATTTTAACTCAACTATCAAAAATGGAACTACTAGTAACTGAAGCATTGAATCACCGCGCGGTCAATCACCCCTATCTGAAGGCGCTGGCCAATGGTGAATTTGAAAACATGGAGGCAGTGATGAAGGACTTTGCTGCGCAATACGGTTTTTACAGCGCGTGGTTTCCACGTTACTTAACGGCTGTAATTTCTAAATTGGAAAACCCAGAATTTCGCAATCACTTGCTGGACAACCTATCTGAAGAAAGTGGACATTTACATGAAGAGGACATGGTGGCTGTGCGTGAATTGGGTATTAAGGACGAATGGGTACAGGGTGTTCCTCACCCACAATTGTTCAAGCGCTTTCAGGCTGCAATGAAAGTTGATGCGAATGCTCTTCCGGGAATCGAAGTGGAGATCTGGAGGGATTCATTCCTTTCGTTGATACAGGGAGGTAGCGCAGTATCTGCAGTTGGCGCGATCGGTCTTGGTACTGAGTCAATTGTCAAGTACATTTACAAAGACATCATTAAGGCCATTGAAAACTACACTGACCTGAGCCTTGAACAATATGTTTTCTTCCCGCTGCACACTGAAGTTGATGACGAGCACGGCTTGATCCTTTTGGATATTGCAGAAAAAATGGCTTCTCAAAGTCCGGAAGACGAAAGAGAATTGAGAAAAGGAATGCTCAAAGCCCTAAATCTGAGAGCAGCTTACTGGGACGATATGTACGAGAGAGCGAAAGTCCTTAGCAAGCAAAAAGTCATGGCATGAATCCACTGTTCATAAAAACAGTTAAGGCGAAAAGAATAGCTCCCGAGGAGAAAGAGTTCCTCGGTCAGGCACTGGGCCAGCTGGAGGATGCGCTCAAGCATAACACTGTTCCGGATCCTCTGAAAATGACACCGAGCACATGCGCACTTTACGTGTATGCGCTTGGTGCATTTGACAAAAAGGAGGAGGTAATTAAGTTCATCTCCTGGTTCCGTGATCCTGAGGCTGAAGCGTCATGGTCAACTGAGCTTGAAAAGATCGTCGCGGGATTCTTTGGCGATCTACAACTTGAACGGATCGGAGAAATGCTTGAACGGATCAGTGCACAGCGATCATTGACTAATGTAAACGATGCTAAGGAGCTCGTTTCACGTCTCGATGATGATGCACTACGCGGTTTGTATCATAACAAAGTAGACGCTTTGAACATTGACTTTTCCGTTTCGGTTCTGCCATTCGACCTGGAAGTTCTAGACCCAAGGATTGTTACTGTCCAGCCGGGTAAAGCCAATGAAATGCACAAGCATGCACACGAAACCGTTTTCATCTTCCTCAAAGGGAAAGGCAAAGTAATTGTTGATGATTACGCTAACGAAGTTGGACCTGGTGATTTTGCTTTTATACCACGTTGGTGCAACCACCAGTCAGTGAATATCGGTAATGAAGAGCTTGTTTTCCTTGCCGTTGCTGATTTTGGCTTAACAGGTAAATCCTTTGTTGGCAATTACATGAAAACCGCACGACTCAAATCAGTGTAGAGAAAGGCAGTTTATGAACACCAAAGAGCTATATAACTCTCAGGCTAAAGAATGGTCGAGGAATGAGCCTATTCTATTGTCCGACTACTCGGCACGTCCTTTTGTGATTGGGCTGTGCCAACCTTTAGCAGGAAAAAGAGTGCTTGATGCCGGATGCGGTGAAGGTTACGTTGGCAGAAAACTTGCGGAAGCCGGAGCAGATCATGTACATGGTATCGATATTTCTGAAAAGATGATCGCTGAAGCAATTTCTGCATGCGCAGTTTCAGGATTGGGAAACCTTACCTATTCAGCAAGTGATATAAGGAACATGGACATCCGTGACCACCAACCTTATGACCTATTTGTAGGCATGTTCCTCTTCAATTATCTGGACGTAGCGGATACACATGAGGTCATGAAGAAAGCTCACGAGATTCTAAAACCCGGAGGGGATTTTATTTTCTCAGTACCCCACCCATTTCTGGCATTTCATAAAAAGGACAAATACCCTTTCTATTTCGAGCCTTCCGGAGGCTATTTTTCAGGAAGGAATGTTCTTTTCCCGGGTCAGATCTGGAGGCGTGACGGGATAGCTGTCGGAGTGCAATGCATACA
>Ga0315902_10009005_pt1 | contig 13429 bp, 4 predicted proteins | sample LakEriMetagenome_9_FD_203523 | JGI IMG/M metagenome (GOLD analysis project Ga0315902, IMG submission 203523) | Freshwater fungal communities from buoy surface, Lake Erie, Ohio, United States - Buoy 12 MA117 | ecosystem: Environmental > Aquatic > Freshwater > Lake > Lake biofilm | place: USA... | reverse complement strand
GGGTCACTGGCAGCGTGCTGTCGTGGCCCTGGACGACCATGCCCAGCGAGTCGCCGACCAGGATGATGTCCATGCCCGCCGCATCGAGCAGCGCGGCAAAGCTGCTGTCGTAGGCGGTCATCATCGTGAGCTTTTCGCCGCGATCGCGCATGGCCTGAAGTTGCACGAGGGTTACCGGCTTGCGGAGGCTGGCCGGGGGCGGGGCGGGATGGGAGCTCATGGTGGGGGCGTTGCGATGCAGCAAGGATCGGCATTCTAGGCCCTCGGTGCAACGCGCCCGCCTGTCTCCTCGTCTTCGACAGGCCACAGACATGGTCCGCTCGTTGCAGCACGTCGTCGTCGACCACCGCATCAGCAGCGCCAGCGAGGGTCTTGTGCTGGTCGAGGCATTCATCGGACCGGCGTCGGGCCCGCCAGCCCGGGCGCCGCGGAGTCTCGAGACACGTCCGAGGCTCGCCCGCGGCACCGCAGCACTGCAGCATGATTCACGCCGCCCCGATACGTCCGCAGCGAAGGTCCAGGCGCCCCGCACGCCGCGCCGCCCCTGGCCGTGCCTGTGGCCTGTCGTGTCCGCCGCAGGATTCGTGAGCCGTCACCGAGAGACGCCCGGCCTGGCGGACGCGCGCAGCGCGACCGCCCCGTCAGTCCCAGCAAGGCGGCAGCCGGGCGGCTGCCGCCGCAGCTCCGAACGCCGGGTGGCTCGAGGGAGTCCCGAAGGGGCCGGCTCGCGCCTGCGGTGGACACGACAGGCCACGGGCACGGCCCGCCCGGTGATTGACGAAGCGGCGGCGGGGCGGCGGGGCCGGGGAGGGGCCGAAGGGACAGCCTGCGGCGGATCGCGATGCATGCCTTCGGAACTTGCCAGTGCGCAGGCGCTGCGCTAGCGTGACCGGCTGCCCGGGCAACACCAGGAAATCGGCATGGACACCGTGGAAAGCCTCTTCGACCGGCTCGAGCAGCTCAACGACATCGGCGCCTCGCTCTCGGGCGAGCGCAATCTCGATCGGCTGCTCGAGAAGATCCTGGTGGCGGCGATGTCGATCACCGAGGCCGACGGCGGCACGCTCTATACCGTCGCCGAGGATCGCCGCCATCTTCAGTTTCGCATCGTGCGCACCCGTTCGATGGACATCGCTTTCGGCGGCAGTTCACCCGCGGCGTTGCCTGCATCGTTCGTCGATCTGCCGCTCTATCTCGACGATGGCACACCGAACGACCACATGGTTGCCGCGCATGTCTGTCTCAGCGGCGACACCGCCAACATCGCCGACGCCTACAGCGCCGAATCGTTCGACTTCTCGGGCACGATGCGCTTCGACCGTGCCACCGGCTACCGCTCGCGCTCCTTCCTGACCGTGCCGATGCGCGACCACGAGGGCACGATCATCGGCGTGCTGCAACTCATCAACGCCACCGATCCTGCCTCGGGGCAGGTGCATGCCTTTTCGCGTGCCGATCAGCAGCTTGCCGAGTCGCTGGCCTCGCAGGCGGCCATCGCGCTCACCAACCGTCGCCTGATCGGACAGCTCGAACATCTCTTCGAAGCCTTCATCAAGCTGATCGACACCGCGATCGACGAGAAGTCGGCCTACACCGGCGGCCACTGCGAACGCGTACCCGAACTCACGATGATGCTGGCGGAGGCGGCCAGCGCGGTCGGCGAGGGACCGCTCGCTTCCTTCGAGCTCACCGACAAGGACCGCTACGAGCTTCGGATGGCGGCGCTGCTGCACGACTGCGGCAAGGTCACTACCCCGGTGCATGTCGTCGACAAGGCAACCAAGCTGCAGACGATCTTCGACCGCATCGAACTCGTCGCCACCCGGATGCAGGTGGTGCGCCGTGACGCCGAAATCGCGGCGCTGCGAGCGATCGTCGAGGGCCAGCCGCGTGAGGCGGTAATGGCCGGGCTGCGGGCGCAGCAGTCGCGGATGGATGAGGATCTCGCCTTCCTGGAGCGGGTGAATCGCGGGGGCGAAGGTCTGGCGGATGCCGATGTGGCGCGCATCGAGGCGATCGCGAGCGGCTACCGATGGACCGATGCCCGCGGCCTCGAGCAGCCCTTTCTGAGCGATGACGAGCGACTGAATCTCTCGATTCGTGCGGGCACCCTCACGCAGCAGGAGCGCGAGGTCATCAACCACCACATCGTCTCGACGATCCACATGCTGCAGAGCCTGCCCTGGCCCAAGCACCTCGCCAACGTGCCCGAGTACGCGGGCGGCCACCATGAGCGCATGGATGGCAAGGGTTATCCGCGCGGGCTGACCCGTGAGCAGATGAGCGTGCAGGCGCGCATCATGGGCATCGCTGACATCTTCGAGGCGCTGACGGCGGGCGACCGTCCCTACAAACCGGCCATGAAGCTGTCGCAGGCGATCGCGATCATGAACCGTTTCCGCGACAGCGGGCACATCGATCCCGACCTCTACGAGGTGTTCCTGCGCGAGGGCATACCGCAGCGTTACGCGACGCGTTTCCTTCACCCGGAGCAGATCGACTGCTGAGTGCCGCGGCCCGCGCGCCGCTATTTGGTCTCGAAGGTGTAGACCCCGTCCCAGTCGGGCGGCGGAGGCTGGTGCATGAAGGCCTCGACCCTTTCGACCCAGAGAGCATGCAGCGTGCAGGGGTGCTCCTGCTGCAGCGATCCCCAGATTTCGCGTGCGTCGCTGAAGCGCCGTTCGAGGAAAGCCGCGAGTGCGGCCTCGTGTTGCGCGACCAGGTCGCGCAGCGCGCTCGTGGCCTCGGTCGCCCGGCACAGCGGCTCGTGGATGGCCAGCGGCGTATCGCGGCCCTTGACGCGTACCAGGTCGAGCTGGCGCCAGACGAAGTCCTCGGCGGCGGCAGTGCGCACCGCTTCCCCGGCGACGATGCCCACGCCATAGGTCTTGGTCAGACCCTCCAGACGCGACGCGGTGTTCACGGTATCGCCGAGCACCGTGTAGGCCATCCGATAGGCCGACCCCATGTTGCCGACCACCGCGCGCCCGGTGTTGATGCCGATGCCGATCGCGATGTGCGCGCCCTCGGGCAGCGAAAGCGTCGGCACCAGGCGTGCGAGCGAGGCGTGCATATCGATCGCAGCCGCGACCCCCGCTGCGGCGTGATCGGGTCTGGATACCGGCGCTCCCCAGAAGGCCATCACGCAGTCGCCGATGTACTTGTCGATGGTGCCGAGATGGTCGGCACGAATGACACGTGACAGATCGGTGAGCAGCGCGTTCATCAGTTCGCCCAGGGCCGTGGGCTCCATCTTTTCCGACAAGGTCGTGAAGCCGCGCACATCGGCGAACATCACGGTGAGTTCGGCCGATCGCCCCGACATCGAGTACTGCGCCGGATCGCGATTCATCTCGTCGACGAGTTCGGGCGGCACGTACTGACCGAACAGCCGATTGAGCTGACTGCGGCCGCGCCGCTCAAGCAGGTAGGTGAATGCGCCCAGAAGCACGAAGAGCAGCCCGATCTGTGTGAGCGGCAGCGCCACCGGCAGCACCACCCGGTCGCGCGACCAGAGCATCCAGCCGGCCATCCAGACCATCGCCGCGAGCGCCAGCGACACCAGCGAGAAGCTCAGGGGTCGCAGGCTGCGTGCGCCGATCAGCAGGCCCAGGCCCACGCACCACATCGCCGTGAGTACCGCGGCATCGGTGTAGTAGGCGCGACTCGGCAGCCGTCCGTCGAGCGCGCCTTGCAGCCAGGACACATGCAGCTCGCTGCCCGCCTGAGCCGGGTCGATCGGTGTGCCGCGGCTGTCCTTGAGCCCCGGCGCCGTGGGCCCGAGCACCACCACCTTCCCCTCGAGCATGGTCGGGTTCGCGCGGCCTTCGAGCAGGTCGGCGACCGACACCGTCGGCACGCTGCCCGCGCGGCCGAAGAACGGGATCTCGGAGCGGCCGGCGGCGTCGATCGGCACGCGGTAGGGGCCGATCGTGATCGCTTCGGTGACTTCCTCGCCGCCTAGCGTGCTGCCCTGGCCGAAGTCGATCGCCGCCTGATCGCCGGCGAGCAAGGTCAGCACCGACATCGCGAGCGAGGGGTAGAGCATGCCCTCGTTCTCGATCAGCAGCGGCAGCTTGCGCACGACGCCGTCGTCGTCGACTGCGGGGTTCATGTGGCCGCCGCGCCGCGCGGCCGTCACGAGGGCTTCGAGGTTGGCGCCATAGCCCGGTCCCACCTGCGGCCGCACGCCCATCGCATGCGCCATCTCCGCGGGCAGCCAGGGTTCGGGCAGCGCGCCCTGGCGCCGGGTTGCGTCGGCGCCGAAGTAGTAGCCGAGCACCACCGGACGGCCGTCGAGGGCTTGCGCGAGCGCGGCGTCCCGGTCGAGGCTGCGCAGCAGATCCTCGAGTTCCCGCCGCAGTGCCGGATCGCGCCCCGCGGGCACGCGCGAGAGCCGCTCCTCGATCGCGCCCGCATCGCTGCGGTCGGGCTCGGCGAAAACAATGTCGAAGGCGAGCACTTTCGCACGGTGAACATCGATGACACGCCGCACGATCTCGGCCATCAGATCGCGCGGCCAGGGCCACTGGCCAATCTTCTCCAGGCTCGCCTCGTCGATGGCGAGCAGGGTGACCTTGTGCGTTCCTTCGAATTGCAGGGTCGTCTTCACCCAATTGTCGTGAATGAAGAGATCGACCCGCTGAAACAATGCCGGGGTCCGTCCGGTGATCAGCAGCCACGAGAAGGCGGCCGTCACCAGCAGGGTCGTGAGCGTCGAGGCGAGTATCGCCACGCGCCTGGGGGTCAGCTTGAAGGTCAGGCGAAAGGGCATCGCCGGCGATGATGCCGGCTGCGGGTCGGTCGCGAAAGCGCCCGTGCCGGTTTTCGCCATGTCGTCGCGACTGATTCGTGCACTTCACGTCTCGCTGTTCGGTCTTGCGCTGCTCGGCGTGATGTCGGCGACGGTTGCGCAGGCAAACGATGCCGCGGCCGCTGGCGGCTCGGCGGCGGTGCCCGCCACATCCGGCGGATCGGTCGCGGATGCGCCGGTGGCCGCACCGCTGGATTCGACCGCGAGCGTCGAACCGCGCTTCGCCATCCGCCGCTTCGAGATCGAGGGCGCCACGCTGGTGCCGGCCGAGGCGCTGGCCCTGGCGGTGGGCGCGATGACCGGGCCGCAGCGGCGCTTCGCCGACATCGAGGCGGCGCTGATTGCGGTGCGCGAGGTCTACGAGCGAGCCGGCATCACGGCGGTGCGTCTGCTGATTCCCGAGCAGGTTCTCGACGAGGGGGTGGTACGCCTCAAGGTCGAGGAGCTCAAGGTCACGAGGGTGGATGTTTCCGGAAACCGTAGCCGCGCTGTCGCCAACGCGCGTCGTGCGGTCCCTGTGTTGCGCGAGGGCTTCACCCCGGTCGACACCCACCTGTCGGAAGCGTTGCGCCTCGCCAACGAGAACCCGGGCAGGCAGATGCAGGTGACGCTGCGCACCGAGGAGGATGGCGGACTGACCGGGGTGCTTCGCGTGGCCGACAGCGCGCCGGTTCTGGGTCAGGTGTCGCTTGATAACACCGGCTCGCCGAGTACCGGGCAGTGGCGGCTCGGCGCGGCGATCCAGCACCAGAACCTGCTGGACCGCGACATCGTCGGCACCCTGCAGATCCAGACCTCGCCGGGGCGCCGCGACGATGTGCTGATTGGGTCGGCCAGCGTGCGGGTACCGCTCTACGCTGCGGGCCTGCTCGTCGATGCGAGCCTGTTGCACTCGAGCGTGGACTCCGGCACGCTGAAGACCGCCGCCGGGGACTATTTCCTGTCGAGCAGCGGCGACACGCTCAGCCTGCGGCTCACGCGTCTGCTGCCGCGTCTTGGAACCTGGGAGCCACGGGTATTCTTGGGCTACGAACTCAAACAGGTCGATAGCCGGGTGAGCACCTTCGCGGGAGGCCCCAGTCTCGTGCCCTCGGTGCTGCTGCGCCCCCTGAGCGCGGGCGTGAGCGCCGGCTGGCGCGCCGAGGGGCGGGCCTTGCTCGCGTCGTTGACCCAGAGCCGCAACATTCCGGGCAGCGGCCGCAGCGCCGAGTCGGTGTTTGCCGAGCCGGGCCTGCGCGCCGGGGCCAATCCCTACTACCGGATCACGCGCCTGAACCTCAATGCGAGCGCCACCGTGGGCCGCTCGACTTGGCTGCTCGCCTATGCCGGACAGTGGTCGCCTGATTCGCTGGTCCCGGCCGAGCAGTTCAGCATCGGCGGCGAGGGCTCGGTGCGCGGCTTCAAGGCCCGGCTGGTCGCCGGCGATCGTGGCAACCGTCTCAGTATCGAGCTGCAGCGCCCGCTCCGGGTACCCTTCCCCACGCTGGGCGCCGAGGTCGGCTGGCAGCTGTTCGGTGACGTCGCGCAGGTCGAGCGACACGAGCCGCAGCCCGGTGAGCGGGCGCGCACGATGCTCTCGGGCGTGGGCGGCGGACTGCGCGCGTTCTGGTCCAATCGGTTCAGTCTGCGAGCGGATACCGGGATCGTGGTGCGGGGCGACGGCTTCGCCCAGCCGGGCGATGCCTTCGTGCATATGGCGATGAGCTATGGCTTCTGAAGGCCATCCCGCCGGTCGTCGCGGCACACTTCGGCATGGCGTCCGCGTCCGCGTTCTCGCCGCCGCCATCGCCGCGATCGGTGCGCCGGCTGCGCTTGCCAACCCCAGCGGCGCGCAGGTGGTGCAAGGCACGGCCGCGCTGCGCCAGGAAGGTAACCGCCTCACGGTCACCACCAGCAACGGCGCCGTGATCCATTGGGATCGCTTCAGCATCGGTGCCGGTGACACCACCCGTTTCGTGCAGCCCGATGCCGCCAGCCAGGTCCTCAACCGTGTGGTGGGCGGGAGCCCCAGCGAGATCCTCGGCCGCCTCGAGTCCAACGGCCGGGTCTTTCTGATCAACCCCAACGGCGTGGCCTTCGGGCGTGGCGCTCAGGTCGATGTCGGGGCCCTGGTGGTCTCGACCCTGAAGCTGAGCAACGAGGATTTCGCAGCCGGGCGATTGCAGTTTGGCGGCGGCGCGGTCGACAACCAGAGCGCCGGCGCAATCCGCAACGAAGGGGCGATCCGAACCGCGCGTGGCGGCACGGTCTATCTGGTGGCGCCGCGCATCGAGAACGCTGGCCTGATCCACACGCCGGAGGGTCAGGTGCTCCTGGCTGCCGGGCATCGGGTAAGCATCGTGAACCCGCGCTCGCCCGAGGTGGCTTGGGAGATTGCGGCGCCGGAGTCGGCCGCGGTCAACCTCGGCGAGATCGTCGCCCGGCAGATCGGGCTGCACGGGCAGATCGTGCGCAACAGCGGCTCACTGCAGGCAAGCAGCGCCGTGGTCGGTGAGGATGGTCGGATCGTCCTGCGCGCGCAACGTCGCATCGAGCAGACACCGGGGGGACGGATGAGCGCCTCTGGGGTGGATGCCCAGGGCCGGGCCCGCGGCGGCGAGATCGACATCCAGGCGGGCGAGCAGGTCAGCCTGCAGGGCAGGGTCGACGCTGTCGCGACGGGCGTGACGATCACGTCGACCGCTGGAGCGCCCGCGCTGGCGGCGCCCCAGTCCGCGGTGACGCCGGCAGGCGGCTCCGGCATGACGCCGCCTGCCATCGCGTCTTCGCCGGGTACCCAGGATATCGGCCGCGAGGGCGCGCGCCCCGACGCGAGCCTAGAGCGGTTGGCGGGGTGGTCGTCCGCCGCCAAAGGACGCGGGCGTCACGCGTCCGACATCGCGGTCGCCGACGCCATGGTGCCCGGCGAGCGCGAAGCCGTGGCTGTCGGGGCCGGTACGATCACTGAGGATTCGCCGGCGCGCTTCGACAGCGGCCTGGCGTCGGGGCTCGCGATGGGCCTGCTGCCGGCGGACGCTGGCGCTCCCCAGCGGCGCCCGTCGTCGCCAGTGCTCGAAGCTGCCACCGGCCCGGTGGAGGTTCCGCGACAACCCACGCCCTCGCCACCGCTGCCGCAGCCCGATCCGCGTCACGCGATCGTCGGAGGCCCCGCGGGCACCGGCGGACGGGTGCGTGTGCTGGCCCGCGAGATCGTGCTCGGCGAAGGGCTGGTGCTCGACGCCTCCGGACCTGCGGGCGGCGGCTCCGTGCTGGTGGGTGGCGAACTCCAGGGCGCGAGCGCGGGTGGCCCCAACGCGGTGAGCGTGACCGTAGCTGCCAGCGCCTACATCGCGGCCGACGCGACCGTCGCGGGCCAGGGCGGTCGGATCATCGTGTGGGCGGATGACAGCACTCAGATCCATGGTGCGATCAGCGCCCGCGGCGGGCCGCAGGGCGGCGACGGTGGCTTCATCGAGACCTCGGGGCGTCGGGTGCTGACCGTGACCCGACCGGCCGACGCCTCCGCGCCCCAGGGCCGTCCGGGCGAATGGCTGCTCGACCCCTACAACGTGTTCATCCGGGCGGGCAGCGGTTCGCCGCCGCCCGGCGGGGTCTTCAACCCCGACAGCGATGATTCCGTGATCACGACCGGAGCCATCGAGACAGCGCTCGGGTTTGGCACCAGCGTGACGATCACCACCGGCACTGCAGGCGGCCAGGCTGGCAACATCACCCTCGAGGCGCCGATCACGGCCAGTTCGGTAAGCTTTCAGCGTCCGACGCTGACGCTGCGCGCTGCCAGCACCGGCAGCATCGCGCTCAACGCCGACATCCGCAGCGCGGGCGAGCTTTCGAGCGGTCTGAACCTCGTGCTCGAGGCCGGCGGGGATGTCACCTTCGGCGGCAGCTCACCCTTTTCCCGAAGTTTCGAGCTTCGTCAGGGTCGTTTCGACGCCTCTCAGGTGCTCGGCACACTGCGTGTGGGCGACGGGGGCATCAGCCCCGTGACGATCAACGCGGCCTCCATCGATCTGCGTCATGTGGCGCTGCGCAACTCCGCACAGTTCGTGCTCAACGGCGCGACGACCATCGCCGGCGATCTGTCGATCAGCGCAGGGACGCTGGCCGGAAGCGGCAATGTGCTCGTCAAGGGCGCGTTCACGGCGGGTACGACTCCCGGTCAGAGCCAGCCGGGCTTCATCGAGCTGGCCGGGGGCACCAACGGTGAGACCACCTTCACCACGCAGGGCAGTTCGACGATCGCGTGGGGCGAGCAGGACGATGCCCTCTTCCGTCTGGGTGGCCACCGCCGCTGGATCAACGAGGGCAACCTGCGCATCCTCGATGCGGCACGGATCGTCCTCGGGGGCTACCAGCAGCCGGGCCATGCGACGCTCGACAACCGTGCCAGCGGCACGATCAGCCTCGAGGGCAGCAATGCCTCGCCGATCCAGCGCGAGGATGGTTTCGGCGGCGATACGGTAGTCATCAATCAGGGGCTGCTCAAGAAGCTTGGCGAGGACGTCGCGGAGATCGAACTCGATGTGACGCCGACCCCCGGCTCGGTGTTCCGCAACGCCCAGGGCGGCACGGTTCGGGTCGAGCAGGGGAGCCTGCGCATCGACCGTGGTGACAGTGATGCGGGCGATTACACGGTCATGTCCGGCGCGAGGCTGGTCTTCGCGGGGGGCGATCGCAGCATTGGCGCCCTCACCCTGTCGGGTGGCACCGTCGAACTCGAGGGCAGCGCGCCCCAGCTCACCGTCGATGGCGCCTTCGCCTCCAGCGGCACTGCCATGCTCAAGGGCGCAGGGGGGGTGGTCACTCGGGCCGCCTCGAGCGTCAGCGGTTCCCTGGTGATCCAGGGTCCCACCGGTCCGACAATTACCTGGGAGAACCTGGGTACCCTGTCGGGCGGGGGCACCATCGACCTCGGCGCGAATCGCCTGCTGAACAAGGGGGCGATCCGGCCCGGGACCGTAGGCTCGGCGGGAACACTGACGGTCAAGGGCACGGTGGTGCTCGACGCGGCGGGCGAGCTGCGTCTGGACATCGGCGGACCGCTCGCTTCCGACCAGTTCGCGGTTCAGGGTGTGGTGTCGATCGGTGGCGCGGTCAGGACCGACCGGCTCGAGGGCTACACGCCGTCCGATGGGCAGATGGTGCGCGCGGTCACCGGCGCCACCTCGGTCGCCGGCCGCTTCGACAGCGTGCAGATGGGGACCGGCCTCACGGGCTTCGCGCCGACCTACGAACTTGGCGACCCGGTGCGGCTCGTGCACGCCGGCTCGGGGATGCGGCTCTTCACGAACGCGGCCGGTGGCCGCACCTGGCACGTCGCTGGCAACTGGCAGGGGTCGCAACTGCCCGCATCGACCGACGCGGTGCTGATCGATGCGAACGACAAGCTGCCGATCGTGCACGCGAGCACGGCGGGGTCGACGATCATCGGACAGCTGACGCTGACGCCGGGTACGCCGCTTTCGGTCGAGGGAGGCAGCCTGACGGTGGGCGGCACGACCCGCCTCGACGGCTTCCTGCGGGTCAGCGGCGACGCCAGTGCCTCCCTGCAGGGAGCGGTCCAGGGCGCCCAGGGCTCGCTCGAACTCGGCAGCGGTCGCACCGTCCTGCTCGGCGGCGCTGCCACCCTGGGCAGCGTGACGCTCGGTAGCGGTTCCACGCTGGGCGGAACCGGCAGTCTGGAGGTGAGCAGCCGATTCACGCGCGACGCGGTGGCGAGCCTCGGGGCGAACTTCAGCGCGGTCACGCTGCGTCAGGCCGACGGAGATCTCTCGCCCGGGCCGCTGACGGTGGCGGGCCCGATCCGCCTGACCACGGTCGATGCCAACGGTCGTTTGATCATCGATCGCCTGGTCCGCTCGACCGCGGCTACCGGCTCGATCACCGTAAGCGCCGCCGGGGATCTGCAGGTCGCGGCAGACGCTGATCCGGCGGGCCTGGTCGCGCCCACGCAGTCGATCACGGTAGGCCGAGACCTGAAGCTGAGCGCGGGCTCGGGATCGATCACGCCGGCACAGATCACCGCGACCGGCGGCCCCTCGACGATGCCGGCCACGGTCGCGATCGACATCGATGCCGCCGGCCGCGTCGAGCTTCTCGCGGGCCCGGGAGGCGCGCCAGCGACCATCGGAATCGCCGGCGGGTCGGCAGCCAACGGCACGGTGCGCATCGCTGCCGCCGGCGGGCTCTCCCTGGGCAGCGGGGCGCAGATCGGCCTCGGGCCGGGGATGACCGGCACCCTCGGGCTGACGCTGTCGTCGACCGCTGGCAACATCGCGCTCGATGGGCCGGTGCGCGGTGGCGGCCAGGTACGCATCGTCGCCGACCGGACCGCAGACAGCACCGCGGGCCGGGTGAGTCTTGGCAGCGGCGCTCGAGTGGTGTCGGCGGGCACGGGCGATGCGATCGTGATCGCTGCGGGGCAGCGCTTCAGCAACGGCGCAGGCAGTCAGGCCCTGGAGGCCGGCGCAGGTCGGTGGCTCGTCTACTCCCGTGCCGACCCCGACTACCACGACCGGGGCGGGCTGCCCTTCGACTTCAAGCACTACGGCCAGACCTACAGCGCGACCAGCGCGTATGACGGTCCCGGCACAGGCAACGGTTTTCTCTACGCGGTGTCGCCGGTGCTCACGCCCTCGGTGACCGGAATCGCGGTCAGGGCCTACGACCGCACCGACCTTGCACCGACGGCCGGCTTCCAGGCGAATGCGACCGGTGCCATCGACGGCGACACCGTGGTGGTCAAGGCTGTGGCAGCGACGTTCCCGGGCCGCCATGTCGGGCAGGCGCTATCCGTCGACGTGACGGTGGCCGTCGACAGCGCGAGCCAGAGCACGGCGAAGGTTTACGGCTATGGCGTATCGCCCGCGAAGGTGACGGTGCCGGGCGCCGGCGAGATCCAGCCGCGGCTGCTCACCACCGGTTTCACCGGGGTCGACAAGGTCTACGACGGCACGACGACGGCCACGGTGGTACCCGAGGATGACCGGCTCTCCGGGGATATGCTGACGGTGGGCTACGACGCGGCCTTCGACAGCCGGGTGGTCGGTATCCTTCGACCGATCACGGTGAGCGGCATCCGGCTGTCGGGTGCGGACGCAAGCAACTACGCGCTGGGGTCGAGCACGGGTCAGACCACGGCGAGCATCACGGCGCGCGAGCTCACGTTGAGTGGGTTGAGCGCGCAGGACAAGGTCTACGATGGCACGACGGTGGCCTCGCTGACCGGCACGCCGCAGCTGCAGGGCGCGATTGCGGGCGACGCGGTGAGCGCGGACCTCGGGTCGGTGACCGGAGCCTTCGCGGATCGCCGGGTGGGTACGGCCAAGGCGGTCAATTTCGCGGGTGTCGCCCTTGGCGGTGCGGACGCGGCCAACTACACGCTCCCGGCGACGCTGGCGAGCGCGGCGGCGATCACGGCGCGCTCGGTGGCTGCGGTGGATCTGAAGGCGGCCGATCGGGTCTACGACGGGACGACTGCGGCGACGCTGACCGGTGGCGGTCTGCAGGGTGCGGTGACGGGCGATGCGGTGACGCTCGATCTGTCGGGGGCGCAGGCGAGTTTCGCGGACCGGCGGGTGGGTGCGGGCAAGACGGTGAGCGCGACCGGCCTGACGCTGTCGGGTGCGGACGCAAGCAACTACGCGCTGGGGTCGAGCACGGGTCAGACCACGGCGAGCATCACGGCGCGCGAGCTCACGTTGAGTGGGTTGAGCGCGCAGGACAAGGTCTACGACGGCACGACGGTGGCCACGCTGACCGGCACGCCGCAGCTGCAGGGCAGCGTGGCGGGCGATGCCGTCTCGCTCGACCTCGGTGACGCGACGGTGCGCTTCGCAGACCGTAACGTCGGTGCCGGCAAGGCAGTGAGCGTGAGCGGCGAGGCGCTCGCCGGAGCCGATGCGGTCAATTACCGGCTCGCGGGCCCGCTCTCCTTCAGCGCCGCCATCACGGCGCGCGAGGTCACCATCGTCGGCCTTGGCGCGCTCGACCGGGTCTACGACGGCAGCACGCGCGCCATCCTCAGCGGCGGTAACCTGCAGGGCCCGGTCCCGGGCGATGCGGTCGCGCTCGACACCAGCGCCAGCGACGCGCGCTTCGCCGACAAGGCGGTGGGCATGAACAAGCCGGTCTCGGTCACCGGCCTTCGTCTGGGCGGCGCCGATGCCGGGAACTACGCGCTCGGCTCGGCCAACGCGAATCTGCAGGCCACGATCACCGCGCGCCCGCTCGGGGCGAGTTTCACGGGGATCGACAAGGTCTATGACGGCCGTGCGTCGGCGCAGGCCTCGGTCAGCGATGATCGGGTGCCGGGTGACGCGCTGACGATCGATTTCTCGGCGTCCTTTCCAGATCGCCATGTCGGGGTCGCCAGGCCGATCGCGATCAGCGGCATCACGCTCGGAGGCGCCGACGCCGGCAACTACAGCACCCCGCTGAGCGCCTCCGCGAGCGCGACCATCTCGGTGCGGCCGCTTGCCACCTGGAGCGGTCCGGCGGTCGGCGACTGGCTGACGGCTGCCCACTGGGATGCGCTTCCCGACCGCGCCAATGTGGCGGCGGTGTCGATTCCGGCGTCGGTCGAGGTCCGCTATGACGGCTCCGTGCCGGTGACGC
>Ga0315902_10009002_pt1 | contig 13433 bp, 14 predicted proteins | sample LakEriMetagenome_9_FD_203523 | JGI IMG/M metagenome (GOLD analysis project Ga0315902, IMG submission 203523) | Freshwater fungal communities from buoy surface, Lake Erie, Ohio, United States - Buoy 12 MA117 | ecosystem: Environmental > Aquatic > Freshwater > Lake > Lake biofilm | place: USA... | reverse complement strand
TGATAGTCTAACGTCACCGGATGGCATAACCATAAGTTCCGCGCCTTGCTCACCGACAATCGCCTTACCTCCGGGGTGGAATTCTGTTCCTTTGAAGTACTTTGGCAATGGCTGTGACGATATAGCGGCTATCTCAATAGCTCCCAAAGCCCCGGCAGCGGCAGCGCGCGCAAAGGCAGTATAAGGATCACCGCTAGATAGTTGATTGAGGACTGCCAACGCTGTTTTAATTACCGCGCTAACGATACCTAAAGTCTTTGCCTGCTCTGCTGCGTCCCGTTCTTCCTTTCTCCTTTTCTTTTCGAGGGCTGCAGTCCTTATTTCTGATTGAGCCTGAATCCTTGCTTTTGCCTCTGCATTTCCCCCGGCTAAAAGGATTTCATTATTTGCCCGTTCGCGCTCTTTGTTTATCTCACTGTCAATATCGGCAATCCGTTGAGCTGTTAAAGCGTTGCTCAAATTCAAAATCGCGCTGCTGAACTGTTGGTAATATCCGTTGGCCTCTGAAAGCCCGTCCCGTATTTCAATTACTTGCTTGCGGAATAATGCCCGTCTGTTTTCTTGGTAGCTTAGATCGGTTTTTAAAAGGTTTGCGTCATGTTCGGCTTTGTCTTGTAGTTCTTGATTTCGTGCCTGATCGATTGCAGTTTTAGTCTTACCGAATAGGTCATTGAGCTGGTCTAAAACTGTTTGGTTAGTCTGCTCGTTACCAAAAATGATAGTATTGAATGGCTCAATGTCGGCTTCCTCCTCCGAAATCAAAGCCTTTATTTTCTTGATCCTTTCCTGACCTTCTTTTATTAATTTGTCGGTTATATCTTTGGCATTGTCAATCTGCTTTTGCTTCCTACGTGCTTCGATCAATTCTATTTCATTCTCTGCTGATTTTTTGGCCTCATTGAACTCTTTTAGCTTTGCCATCTTTTCTTCATTGACGGTAAATACAATAGACCTAGCGGCTAAACTTGCTAAGTAGTCTATTTTCATTGTATCTCCAGCGGCCTTTATAGCGGTGTCCGCTGTTCTGATAATTGCCCTTTGCTTTTCAAGTTCTAGTTCGGTAGCGTCTTTATGTGCTATCTCCATGAGTTTTATTTCATGGTCGTACCTTTTTGTCAGGGCATCCATTTCCCTTTTTGACCTTTCAATCATGGAAGTAGTTAGTTTCTCGGCCTGTGATTCAAAGTATTTGAAAGCTATAACCGCGGCTGCAATAGCCCCGGCAATCAAGAAAATAGGATTTGTTAAAAGCGCCTTACCTAATTGACCCAAAGCCGACCCAAAGCCACCAAGCCCAGCGATAGCCTCCTTAAATGTCATTGCCTTTGATATATCGGCAATACCCCTTATCTGTGTGGCCGCTCCTTTAAAATCCAGGCTTTTTACTTTATCGCCCAACAATCCGAACCGAGTTCCAAGATTTTCAATTGCGGTATCACCTTGAAACGCTTTTGCCTCGTCTTTAGCGTCTGCAATCTTATCCCCTATTTCACCAGCGCGCCTTGCTGCATCCTGATATTCTTTGGAAGATTGACCTAATGTATCGGCAATGGCTACCATTTCTCCACGGGCGGCCTTTAGTTCTGCTTTTAATCCGGTCAATGCCCCTTCATAATTTCCAACTGTGTCTTTGTGAACACCCATGCCTTTATTTAGCTTTACTACTTCATTGTATTGCTCTTCAATGGCTTTGCTTAAATCCTTTCCGGTCTTGGTATTGCGTTCTTCCTCGGTTCTTAGAGCCGCATAAGCCGCCCTGTTGGCTTTCAATGCAGCCTCTAATTGTTTAATCGAAGAAGTGGCAGCCCTAACGTTGATTGCCTCTTTGTCTCCAAGTGCGTTGCGTTGCTTTTGCTGTTCCTTTAGGTCTTTTAAGATCGTGGCTTGCTTTTGGTATTCATCGCTTTGCTTTGCGGTTTCTGTTTTGATCTGCTTACTTACCGTAGCAAGTACCCGCATTTCCTCGGTCAGCTTATTAGTGTCTTCTTTGGATTGTTTCAGTCCAGCTCCACCGATGCCCTGCCCGATTTCCTTACTTGAAGTCTTTACTTGACCAACAACTACCAAAAGTTTTTCCAACTCCTTTGTAAGTATCGCAGGGGCTTCGAGCGCGTCATCACTGATGAGGTCTTGTCTAGTTATCTCTGACATGCTTTTGGTTTCTTTCGTTGATGATCTTTTTGTACTCGTTAAATCTTGCCAGCTTCAATCCTTCCGGTAAATCAAACTCCAGACAAATAGTAAGCCCGGCCATTATCTCTTCAAACGTTGCGGCCTTTTGCCCTTCCTTTGGCAACATGCCAGCTATTTCGTTGGACTTCATTTTCATTCGTGTAATCAACCCGTCTGACTTGCGCATGGCCGCGTTAATGCTTTGCACGTATGACAATGAATCTTTTGTGTCTATCCTATATCCTTTCTCATTTAGTTCTGCAATGTAGTTGTCATCTACAAAAAACATTAACTGAATAAGCGTACATTTAACAACGTTGTACTCTGCGATCAGGTAGTTATACCCTTCAATCACATCGCAATAGTTCAAGTAATCAAAGCCACCATTCAGCTTGTAATTTTCTCTTACTAAATCTTCCCACTTTTCAAACAACTCTTTTTCACTTGCCTTGCCTTTAATAAGTAACCCTTTCAAGTCCATTGTCTGTGCAATGGTGAGGTAATTTTGTAGGGTTATGTCATTGTAAGTGTAAAACTTTGCGGTATTCCTTTTGAACTTCTGGCTTAATTTCTTGCCTGTATTCTTCCAGGCTGTCTTGATTGAGTCCAAATATTTCAGTCCCATATTTTTGCATTAACTCGCCAGTCTTTTCATCCGTACTTGAAAACGTGATCGGGAACTTGTCAGTCCTGGCAAAGAATCCCTGATAAAAGTCACCACTAAGTTTTAAGTCTACAACGCCAGCCGGGTTTAACGATCTCTTAAATGCTGCATAGTTAGGATTTCGATATTGCCCTAAACTCTGACCGTTTGCATCCTTACCTGAAAACAACTGATCAGTGTTTAAGTCTATGGCCTGATTCTTTGACTCCACAACAACTTTCAATAGCATGTCCTCAATGTCTTGAGTTCCTACCGATTTGATTTTGTCCAAGTAGTCTTTAATCTTTCCCATAAAAAAAGGAGACCGGTTCGCAGTCCGGCCTCCAATTAAACCTAAACCGTAACCTTTCCGCCAGTCGATTCGTAACCGGGGATGCTCAATGAACTTGCAGCTCTGATGTTCACAATGTCACCCACTGTGAATGCAGCGCTTGAGTTGATTGAATAAGTACCGTCAGTTGCTTGCGTTACCGTGGTGATCGTGCGAGCAACACCAGCAGAAGATGCAACAGAGAAGTCAGCAGCAACCAAGCCGTCAAGGCTTGTTCCGTCACAGGTAGCCTTTACAGTTACCCTGATCAATGAAGTGGTGGCCGATCCAACTTGGACAACATCCACGTCAACGATGGAGAACAAAGCGTTTACAAATCCGCCAGTACTTACAATGGTTCCGTTAACGTCCAGTTCCTTGTTATCGGAAAGAACCATGTAGATAGGTGTCTTTGTTGAAACCGTACCAGCAGCAAACTTCAATTTCTCAACGTTCAATAGTTCAATGTCGAATCCTACAAAGTTTCCGTTTTCAGTTGTACCGATGATCTGGTTTTCTGAATCGATCAAGAAAACTTTGGCGCTTGCGTTTCCGCTATGTGTGAACATAGCCTTATGCAAACAAAGGCTTTCACGAACGGCCATTTTGAAACGATAGCGGCCATCACGAACCTTCAATGAACTCAATTCTGTTTCCTCATAAACAGCTTCCTCGCTTGCATCTTCAAACATTTTGAACTTAGGCCACAAATAGATTCTGTTCGAAGCGGAAGCTAAAAGAGCCGCTTGCCATTGTGCCTGAAGTAGCGCGTTGGTAGGGGTCAAAAAGAATCCAGCGGGGGTAGTAATCATGCCTTTGATTAACTCAGGCAATGAGTTACACTTGGATATTCCAAGATTTTTTTTCAGTATTACGCAATCTGGCATAATTTTTTACTTTAAATTGTTAACAAATTTTTTTCTTCTTACTACTAATCTTTAAATTGGTAATCTCTATCGCGTCAATTGGATCTGAAAAGATATTGGCAACTTTAATAGAACCTGATTCAGTACCCCAGAAGTATCGCCTTGTTTCGGTGTGTGGTGGGTATTCTTGATCACCGTCCCAGGTAAACAAGCCGACCTCTCCAAGACATTGCATAAATAATTCATACAACGGAATCAGAATGGGTTTAAAAACCTTCTCAAGTCTTTCCGGTGCGTTGTACTTTTGATCCGTTCTGTTCACTATTGCCATGTTCAAAGTATGATCTGTAACATTCCCATCAACGCTTCCAGAAGTATCCAACCGCAAAATGATTAGCGGATACTTTTTACTCCTGTTTACCGGGTCTGTTTCCTTCAATTGCAACCTTTGGTTTACCTCTTGAATGTGTCCGTACATATACTCAGGCGTTGTCGTTCCCAACTTAACCCGCATCAATGCTACCACTTGTTCCATTGCTTCCTCGATTATCATAAACCAAAACTGTTTATGTATTCAGGGAAATAAAACTTTGTATTCAAGTAAGACCGAAAATCAGCGTATCCTTTTGATTGTACCTCCGCGTTAAAAGACGCATGATTTGAGTAGAGGTAACCATACAAAGAATCTTCGTGATAAAGTCCTAGCGTCCCAAAGTGTCCGGTTAGTGCAATGTCTCGATGATACAAACCGATCCCGTCATAACTTCCCATCTTTTCGACAAACCTATTATAGTGTCTGACGATTATCTGGTTAGGTGAAACGATCTCAGAGTTTTGAGACTTTGCCTTGACAACACCAAGAGGCGCAACGGTTGAATCATACTCTTTCAAGTACATGGAGTGAACATACGGCTTTAAGCCATCAACAAATCCATCCCAATTATTTTCTCTGCCTTCGTTGTCGTACTTGTTACCCTTGCTTAATTTAAGCCACTTGTTTACGGGTTGTAAATCCCACTTGCCAGATATGCCCGGGATTTCCCCTTCTATTGTGAGTGCATTGGCTTGGTAGATATTACTCCCGTAAACAACTTGACTTAAATTTGCATAGGCAACTGTCGCAGACCATTCAGCAGGCAGCGCTTCGATACCAGCTTTTAAAGCATCGTAGAAAACAGACCCCAACAGTTTTTTAAGCATACGTTCCTCGGTGTCCTTAATGTAGGCATTGATACCATTGGTATTTTCTGCCTGCGTAGGGATCAGGTAAGGAGCAATATAAAAATCTGTTGAGGTCAAAAACATCTTTGCTTTTTTTTAGTACGCTTTACTAAAGAATATTTGCGCCCCAAATGAAGCCGACATGGTACCGGTTCCGGTGTAACTCACTCGAAAGAATGGGAAGGGGGCGCCTGTTAGCCTCCAATGATACGAAGCGGTAGCGTCAGCAGCGGTATGAGTAGGCAAAGCCGTTACGGTTTCAATAGTGCGAAGCGCGTAAAAATTTACCCCGTCAGTAGAACCCAATAGCGAAATCGTGCCTCCTACCGTTCCTGAAATCTTCGTCACGTTCACTTGAACGACCGTTTGCGTTGCACGCTCTTGGTTGATTCTGCGAGTAGTTATAAAGTTGGTGGCCGTGTTCGTTACAGTGTCTGTTTGTGGAAATACTCCAGCGGTAGACAATGGATTGAAGAAAGGCACCGTTTGAGCTTCAGCAGAAAACGCCAGCAAGGCTACCAAGCCAGCGATCAAAAATAGGTTTATCTTTTTCATTTTTTTAAAGATTAGTCAAGCAATGAAATGGCAGCAGCGATGTCAGTTACCTTACGGAATGAGTTTAGATTCACGTTACGCACTAACAAAGCGGTACGCTTGCGAGCCTTAATAGTCATCATGTCGTTAATGAACTGATTGGCAATAAAGCCCATCTCAATTTCAACGTCTCCCATATTGAACTGTTCTGCCCAGTTGAAGTCACCGACAAGCATAGTCCCAGCAGTTGGCAAGGCGTGAGGAATAACCTTAATGCCGTTTACGTTTGCGGTTCCATCTGGTAACAATTGCGCCCATTCAGGACGCACATAGTGACCGTCAACAGCTTTCTTAATTAAAAGAGCGTTGAAGTCAGCATAAGAAACAATCGCTGTATTTGCGCGGAACTTGCTTTCTCGGCCTGAGTTGATGTCCTCTTGAACTTTTACAATCAAATCGTACAAGTTCGGATCGTCAAGAGCCAGGTCAGAAGCTGTATAAGTTGGCGCGTAATCGTAGATACCGCGAATGTTAGGAGCCACTCCGTTTGCATTCCAAAGGTCTTGATCTTCTTTTAATCGCACGTTGATTTCAAGCAATGATTGAATCTCTCCAGCGATGTAGTCAACATCATTGAACGCCTCAACAGATACTGGCACTTGATCGCCAATCTTTTGAAGGTTCAAAGTGTACTCTTGCCAAGGGAATGTAGACTCTGGAAATGCGTTGTTTTCCGCTACGGCAGCAGCAGCACGGGTAGGCGCTGACTGATCAGTGTAACGGATAACACCGTTGCTGTTAGGGGCTACCGGACGCTGACGGAACAAAGAAGAAAGCGTAAGGCCACGGTAAGCAACCTGACCAATGTCATCCAATCGCATGGCTTGAGTGCTGTTGGTTACGCTCGCACGTAATACGGGGGCTTTAACAGTCATCTTAATGGTTCTGTTCTTGTCACCGGATGCAAGTGCTTTTAACTCCTCTTTCTTTTCTTCCAGCATTTGGACGATCGATTTGTTTTCGCTGCCTCCTTTGCCTGAGATGTACTTGTTCAATTCAATGCCCTGCTTCTCAACTGCTTTCATAAGCGTCTCGATAGTGTCGGCCTTGATACCGTTTTTTTCTAAAGTTTCGGTCAACTTTTCGATTGTAAGCAATCCTTTTGTGGCCTCGCTAACCGCATCTTTTACGGAGCTTTCAATCTTCGCCCCGTTTTCCTTTCCGATCTTCTCGAATAGGTCTTGAAATTCTTTCATTTCGATTTCCATTTTTTTAATTTTTAAGGTTGTGTGAATAAATACTTATCAACTTGCTGACGTTAAGAGTGGTTTTGATCGGCTCTTTGTACTTACCAGTGGATAAATCCGGCTGGATTTTATTGTTCAATGTTGGTGTAAGTTCGTTTGATCCAAGCAATACGGCAGAAACCTCAATCAACTTTGCCTCCCTCACTGCAAAAAAGTAACCTTTTGCATCTGCCCTGTCTTTGTTTCCAAGTAAAGGATAGACCTCTTCCCATGTCGCGTATTCTTGTTTATAGTTCTCGTCATTTATTGCCACGTCTACTTTCACGTAAAGCATCCCTACTGAATGTTGGTCGATGGCGTCCGCTTTATACTCATCATAGATGCCAGCGTTTAGCTTCTGCTCGATCTGGCTTTCCATCAACAGCGCAATAGTGTCACCGTTCTTGGCATGCCCCAAAGCCCTCCATTTTATTGGAGCCTCGGTAAATGATAATGCTCGGCCAACCTTTGCCCCCAACTCAAATTTGTGATCGTGTAAGTGCGGAATGCGTGTGCCTCGTTCCTGAATAGACTTTGAGAATATGCCAGCCAAATGAACATCATCGTGCGAGTCCATGTAGTTGTAAGTGTTGGCTACAATGGTTCTTTTGAGGATGCCTTTGGTCTCATCGTTCTCATAAAGAAACTTACCTTTTGTGACCTCCTCTTCTGGCTTGAAAATATCGCACGTAAAAGCGTCAGTAAACTTGCGTTTCTGCGTACTCATTCGAAACTCTTTCTCTTGTAGAAGCGATTCGTAAAATTCCTTTTTCATTTCTTTACGAGTTGATTGTTAGAAATAACTTTATCCCTCTTGTCCTTCAAGTCCTTGACTTGCTTTGGCGTTAGCTTTGGCTGCATTGGCTGCATCTTTTCTTTGTTTACGGTTTTCGATTGCTAGGTTTAGCCTATCCATGTAAGATTTAGACAAACCAGAAATCTTTTTAGTCTTTTCGTATGATCCGACATTTCTATTTTCGTCAGATAAAACAGATTTTTTTTTCTTGCTCATGGTGTTGTGAATTTGAATCCTAGTTTTTTTAATTCTTCCTGATACATTTTAACGTCTATGGCCTGATCGGCTAAAGCCTTTGATAAAGCGTTTACCAAAGTTGTCATAGCCTCGCCCCTTGCTTTTAAGTCCTCCTGAAATATTGGTAAGTGTAGGTATTCAGCAACTATCGATGTCTTACTGTCTGGCATGAACTCACTCGATAGACCGCCTATCCACTCATTAGCCTCAGGCATTACGGTACGGATATAAAGCCCCTTTTCGGCTTGGTGTTGGTTTTCGTATGTCGATCCCATCTTGCGTACAAACAATTCAGCAGGAACCCCGAACGTGTCAAGGCATTTGTCAAAGCCCTGTTCTATTTCTTCGAATAGTCCGAGATTCTTTGGATTGTTAGTCCCTGCCTGTTCCCACCTTATAGGCAGATCGGTTATAATCGTTTGCTTTTGACCTCTTGCAGTCCCGTACTGGGAAAAGGTATCTTGAAGCCTTTTCTTTTCGGTTTCGTCAAGTGGCACCGCCCCAGATACTACGTCCTTTCCATCGTTCACCCATGCCCCGTTAGCGCCTCGAAACGCCAATATAATACCCCGGCTTTCGTATGCCTGCCTGATGTTATTGATCACAGGCTTTAAGGCGCAAAGCTTAGACTTTCCTTTTAAAAGGTTTTTGTCTGTCGCGTGCTTTATCTCGATCCTGTTATCATTGAAGTGAATGACTAGCGATGAGTCTATTTCTGTTTCTTTTTTATCGTCAATCTTGACTTTGTATATTACATTAGGGCGATCTGCATGTAGGAAGAAAGGCGTGCTGTTATCGTATTTAGGTTCTACAATGTTCCCGGGTAAGGTATATAAAGCCTTTACGCGCTCAATTTTAGGATCGAAACCGATAGGAGCTGTTTTGTAGATATACTCATTACCGAATACCTCCCTTAATACCTTAGTATTAATTAGAAATTCTTTGTATTGCTGAAACCAATTAGGGTTATTCAGCAGTTTAATAAGCGCTTGGCCTTGCGGTGTTGGTGTTTCAACTCCTTCTTTGTTTACCTCTTTTAGCCGCATGTTACTCCATGCCCTCGCTTTCATGTTAATGATAGCGTTTACCTCAGGCACTTCTTGGTAGGATTTCAACTCGTCAATGTCACCAAAGGGGTCTTTATTAGAGCCAAATGCATAAAAATAGCCGGCACCATCCTTTCTGATGCGGAAAAGGTTATCGTAAATTACAGGCGGTAGCCAGTCCTTTAGTACCAATTTTGGAATGTTTCACCAAAAGTAATATTATTTAAAGAACTTTACCAAATTGGTAGGATTATTTTTTTGGGACTATATTCTAAAGTCACCCACAGTAAGGTAACCTGATGCGCTCCAGAAGTCATCGTACTTGTCAATAGTCTCAGAAAGTTGAATGCCATCCACAACGCGGTAGCAAAAGTTTTCCTGTTCGCGCTTTACGTCAATGTCACGGATCAGGTGAATGTTGTACTTATGCAGCATGGCAATCCAGTAGAGGCGTGACCCCGGAAACTTCTTTGTGAGTAAGGCTTTGATTCCGGCTCTTCTCATATCACTTACCCATCCTATGCCAGTGTTTGTATTGTCCATGTTCGTATCGCACCAGATATGATGATTGATACCAAGCGATTTAACCGCGTCAATTACCTCGTTTGAGGTCTGGCATGGGTTGTAATAGAGTTTTTTTAGGAACAAATCAGGTTTGGGAGACTTAGCTCGAACGCCTCCTTTTACTATTACAGTTGGGTGAGCCGATCCAAAGTCTAGGCCATAGCCGAACTTCTCAATATCTGGCGGGAAGTCATCGACATAAGTAACCAAAGGAAAGACTAAGCCTTCCCGATTTGCCCGTACCCCTCGTCCGTACACATCCCAACGGTATCTATCTGCAGTTCCGTTTGCTACGTTTTCAGGATTGCCAGGGTCATAGCTTTCAATCTCTTTGATTACAGATTCCTGAAGGTGCCTGTTATTAGTGTATGTGGAATGGGTGAATACGGTGTCGCTCCGCTTTTCGAACGAAAAAAACCAGTGATCCGTATATTTAGGGTTCCAGTCAGCAACTACGAGCTTTCTACACCGCATGATCCAATTCATTACCCGTTCCTTTTCGCACCCGGAAAGTACCTCGTTAAAAAATATTATGTCTGAGTCGGTGGCTTCCTTTATTTCGGTGGTGTTATCGTCTAAGCCTCGGAACTTGATCTCTTGCCCGAATAGAATGTAGATAGGCTTCCCAGCGTTATCCCGATAGTTGGCTTGGTTGTATATCCCGATAACTTGTAAGCAGTTTTTGAAGTCTTTGAATAGGTACTCTTTGCAGTTTACCAGCGTGTCCCGGAAAAGGAATATGTCTAACTTTTTGCCTCGGTTGTGGTCGCATATCCAAACTAATAGGTGAATGAAGTCCCACGTTTTTGAAGACCTAGACCCGCCCTCGTTACCGATTATTAGCTTGGTGTTTGGCTGCCTACCAGCAACCATTTGCGCCATCTTGAAGAACAGCCCGTTAGGCTTCCAGATCATTTCATTTTCCCGTCTATAATCTGACCGTCTACCATTGCCGTAATGACGGGGCTCAAATCAACACTAGTTATATTCATCTCCTGCTTTGCCTTTCCCTCCACGCGGTCAAATATCTCCATTATTGCGCGAAGGTCTCCATCGTTGGCCTTCTTCAATAGCTTGCGGATAATAACCTCCTGAAACTGCCTGCGCTCCTTCTTGCCGTCAATTACCACTTCAACGTCCTCTTCCAGCATAGCCTTCAGGATAGTGGAAAGGTTCTTTGTGCCTTTCGGCCTTCCCTCCTTATTAATCCTGTTCGGGTCGGTGTGGAAGCCCTGCCCTTCTAAATTCTCTGGATTAGGCATTTATCGTAGTTTCTACGTTGTTTTTAACCATTGATTATAAATTTCAGTTGCTATCTGTGCAGTCATTACTGGAGGCACCGACATACCGATTAAATACTTTGGCTCAATCTTTTTAAAGTTATAATCGAGTGGATATGTTCCGATTATTTTATACTCGTTATCTGTTAAATATCCATCTTCAATATGATGTAACATTATCCCGCCTCCACTATCAGCAATACAAGTATTTGATACCATTTCAGGGTGCTGCTTATACGTACCAAAATACATTCCTTTAGGATGTACGCTTGAGACACATTTACCCATAGGAGTAATTTTATAATATTCTTTAATTCCTTCTCTTATTGGCTTTCTATTTACCGTACCTTCATCTACATATTTAAACGGTATAGCCTGCTCCTTAAAATTTAATTCTAATTTAGGAAAGTTTAAATCATTCCTTTGACAAATAAAAAATACTCGTTCACGTTTTTGAGGTACTCCCATACTTGCAGCATTAAGCAAAAATAACTGAACTTTATACCCTGCATCTTCAAATTCTTTTTTTATCCTGTGAACGTATGCTTTTGCATTGCCTTGAATTAATCCTTTTACGTTTTCAGCAATAACTACTTTTGGCTGTAACTTTTTAGCTAATCGTATGTAATCAAAAAATAAATCATCAAGCCTTTGCTCTGCCTGACCTTCACGAAAAACTTTAGTTTTGCCCCAGTCTTTTTCACGATTGCCTGCCATACTAAATGAGCTGCAAGGAGGCGAACCATCTAAAATATCAAGTTTGTATAAATCTTCTGGAAATTCTTTCCTATCTGCAAAACCTCTTATATCCTCAACAAATAAGTATTTCGGATTGTGATTAGTTTTATAAACATCTGCAACTTCAGGATCTATTTCAACACCTCCCAGATGTTCAAAGCCTGCTAACTTATAGCCCATTGTTGAACCTCCGCCACAAATAAAAGTGCCAAATACCTTTAAGCCATTTTTTGCAGGATAGCCGTCTGATAAGTTCCACTTATAAGGGAATCGGTGTTTACTCATTGCCTAATAGTTTCCATACTGCCTGCTCTGGCGTTGCCGCTATCTTAGCCAGCTGATCCCTTACAAGGTTATATTCTTCTTCTGTATATTGGAGTTTGATAATCATTTGAGAATCAAGACTGTCAATGTCTATCTCCTCATTTTTATCTGAAAAATCCTGTTTACTGAAATCAGGAATATCTAACCCCCAATCGGCAACCTGTTTCGCATCCCATTCATTGGCAAGTATATCCCAATCCCACTCACCGCCTGAAACGTTGTCTTTGATTATAAACTCGCGCTGCTGTTCTTCTGACCAATCGGCAACGATAACGGGAACGTCCTTCATCCCAGCTTCAATGCATGCTTTCAGGCGCATATTTCCACCAAGAACTATCATATCTTTATTTACCACGATAGGCCGCTTGTTGAGCATATCGGGAAAGTCTTTGATTGACTGGACTAGCTTTTTAAACTTGTCGTCTTTTATTAACCTCGGATTGTTCGGGTTAGGTTTTATCTGTGAAACCAGCATCACCATTTCCCCACCGGGCAGTTTAAATTTGGGTTCCTTAGTCTCATTTGAAGATTACATCCACATTTGCCACACACGCCCCAAAGGCTATACATTGGGCATTCAAAACACACAGCAACCCTTTTTTGATATAGTTCTTCATTATTTCCTAGCAAGTAATCCTTAACGCCAATAACAATATCTAACGGACTGTCCACTCAATTCTGCTCTTTTAGCTTTGCCTTTATCCCGTCCATCGTTACCCCTGTCCTTTGAATCTTCCTGAATGAAAACAGGCTTTCCAATTCAAAGCAACCGTATATCACCGCTAAAACGTTTAAAGTGCCTTTCATGTTTAAATCAAAGAGGCCGACCAAGCGCTAGAGTCAGCCTCTTTCTAAGTGATAGCTTCATTACCTTAGATCACGTTTATTGCCGTGTGCAATACAAAATACTGTAAAAATTGTGACTTTCGCAATGATTTTTACCAAATTAGCCAAATCCCACATAAACACAAAACGGCCTTAACTATCCACCATACGTCCGAGTCTAAGCTGTCAAGTCTAGCATCCTTACCAAGATAGTTCCAGACCTTTCCACGTGAAAGATTTAGCAGGACATCGAACGGGAACCAGAAGGCCAGCCCGCATCCGAAGCAGTATAAAATAGTGGTAACAGGGATTCCACTAAAAACCCTGCCAAAAATTACCACATTTTGCGACTCTAGGTCGAACTTAAAAAATTAAACAAATAAGATAACCAATATCCGGAAAGCCCAGCCGCGAGCGTGGTTTGGTGTTTGCCTAAGGCGTTCGATGACGTAGTAATTGCGGGCAAGCTCGAAGGCTAGGAGTATAAGAAATGGTATCATTCTGGCAATGTTTCGGTTACGCGGTCAAGTTCCCCTGTCAAATCATTGTAGGTTGCAATCAGTTTGTCTA
>Ga0315902_10008998_pt1 | contig 13440 bp, 17 predicted proteins | sample LakEriMetagenome_9_FD_203523 | JGI IMG/M metagenome (GOLD analysis project Ga0315902, IMG submission 203523) | Freshwater fungal communities from buoy surface, Lake Erie, Ohio, United States - Buoy 12 MA117 | ecosystem: Environmental > Aquatic > Freshwater > Lake > Lake biofilm | place: USA... | reverse complement strand
GACATCACGTACGCGCGCCGCGCTCTTTATCCTGCTCGGCCTTACAGCGCCTTTGGCCAGCGGTTGCGCGCTCGCCGCCGGCGCCGCCATCGGTGCGGCCGCCGTCGATTATTTCAGCGACGACAATAACGAGTGCAACGGCCCCAACGACGAAGGCCTGCTCGACAGCGATTGCCGCGAAAACCGCTGAACTAAAGTGCGTTAGGCAATAGGCGCGCGCCACAGCGCAGCAAATTCCTATTGCCTAATGCCCGCTGCCCATTGCCTACTCTGCGCCGCAACACGACGGAGAATCCCCCATGGCCAAAGGTCAGATGAAGTCCAACAAGGAAAAGCGCAAACCGAAGAAGGAAAAGGCGCCGAAATCCACCGCCAGCGCCGGCAATATCGGCAGCGGCGGCAAGCGCTAATTCCACGCCAACTCTCCCCCTTGCGGGGAGGGCAGGGAGGGGGTGCAAGCGCCAGCGCCTCAGAACGCAGCGCCCGCACCCCCAACTCCGCCCCGCAAGCGGGCGCAGAGTAGAGGGAGCGCCGTCCATGCACACGCGCATCGATGAAATCGCGCAGAGCGTTTATCGCATCGCCACCGATGTCGACACGCCCGACGGCGCGGGCTTTTCCTTCAACCAATATCTCATCGCCGCCGACGAGCCTCTGCTCTGGCACACCGGCCCGCGCCGCTTGTTTGACGCCACACACGCCGCCATCGCCCGCGTGCTCGCGCCCGCAAGCTTGCGTTGGCTGGGCTTCTCGCATTTTGAGGCCGACGAGTGCGGCGCGCTCAATGAGTTTATCGCAATCGCCCCCAATGCGCGGCCTGTGTGTGGACGCATCGGCGCTATGGTGTCGGTGGGGGACGTGGCCAACGCAGCCCCGCGCGCTTTGGCGGACGGCGAAGTGCTCGACATCGGCGGCGCGCGCCTGGCTTGGTATGACACCCCGCATCTGCCGCACGGTTGGGATTGCGGCCTCGTGTTCGACGAGACGCGCAAGCTCCTCTTCTGCGGCGATCTCTTCACCCAAGGCGGCAAGGGCCACGCGCCGGTGACCGAGAGCGACATCCTCGGCCCCAGCGAAGCGTTTCGCGGCCCCTTGGATTATTTCGCGCATGCCCCGCACACGCGCGCCGGCCTCGACAAACTCGCCGCCCTCAAGCCCGAAGCTCTTGCTTGCATGCATGGGAGTGCGTGGCGCGGTGATGGTGGGGCGTTGTTGCGCGAGTTGGGGGCGCGGCTGAGGTAGGGCTGACAGCGTCGGCGTCGGCGTTCGTGCACGCGCAAAAAAAGCCCGCGTCAGGCGCAGGCTTGAAGTTATGCGGGGGAGGAAAATGAGTGGTGCAGGGGGGTGCGTAGATCCGGGGAGGGGCGAAAGCCTTGGTCGAGCTCTTCGCATTGCGCTTTGAGGCGCATTTCGCCGGAGACGATGCGGTCGAGCAGGACGCCGAGGAAGGCGCGGGTTTCGGCGTGGAGTTCGTCGCGGCGCATGTTGCGGCGGATTTCGGTGCGCAAATGCTCTTCGCCGCGTTCCACTTCGGCGAGCGCAGCTTGAAAGTCGCGATCGAACACGGAGCGCAAATCTAGAAACACCATCTGCGCTGCGCCGCGCACCGATCCTTCGTCCTTGGCCTTGCCGCTCAGATCGCGCAGGCGATTTTGAACGTCATCCAGAATTTCGGCGCGTTCGCCCATCGTGCGCTCGATGCGCATGAGGGCGTCGGGATCTTTGCAAAGCCTGGCCGCGCGCGCATAGAGCTTTCGCGCATCGACCAGAATTCCAGCAATTTGGTTGAGGGCTGCAATGTCGGCGCGATTGCGGGCCATGAATGTTTTCCTTTCTCGCAAAACCAACGCTACGCGTCGCAGCACGTTCCGGATTGTTGCGAAAAGACCGCACGTAAATCGCCGCTTTGACAAAGAAAATGCCCGCGCGAGGCGCGGGCTTGGAGGTGGAATAGAGGGGGTGTGTTTAGTTGGCGGCGTTGTCGACGCGATCGTCAGCCTCTTGCAGATCGCTTTGAATGTCGTCGCCGGCTTCATCGACGACGTTCTCGGCGCGATCGCCGGCTTGGCTCAGCGCATCGCCTGTGGCTTCAACGAGCTGTTCGGTTTCGCGATCGATCACGCGGCCGGCTCGTTCAGCCGACATATCGTTCTCAACCCAAGCATAGGTGACGAGCGCAACACCAGCGATGAGCGCAACCGTCGCAAACGTCCTGCCGCTGCCGCTATGCGTGGCTGCATGCGTGCCGCCGAACGTGTTGAAGAGCAGCGAAAGGACGAAAAGGGCGACGAACACCCAGAACAACAGCACCGCGATGCCGCTAAAGGCCGAGGCGATGCCGCCAAAACCGAAAATCGCAGCAACAAGTGCTGCGACGAAAAAACCAATGGCCCAGCCAAGCATGGGAAAACCTCTGTTCACGAATTAACGCGTGATGAACGTCAGTTCCGAGGAGAGGTTCCCAAAGAGCGAGTGGCGAGTAGCGAATAGAGAATAGAGAATAGGGCGCGGAAACCCATTCGCTATTCGCGCCTCACTATGCGCTAAATCGGCATTCGCAGAATTTCCTGATACGCGCTGATCACCTGGTCGCGCACGGCGATCACGGTCTGCAATTGTGTTTCCGCCGCCGCAATCGCGGTCACAACGTCAACGATGTTAGCTTGGCCGGCCGCGACCGCGAGCGATTGTTGCTCGGCGACGCCTGCGCTTTGTCCGGCTTGGCGCACCGCATCTTGCACAAGCGCGCCGAAATCCATTTGGTCCGCGCCCGCGGCTTCGCCGCTGCGTTGCATCGCTTGCGCGGCTTGTTGGTAGGCGCGCGCCGCTGAAAGGGGATCAACCGCCATTTACTTATCTCCGCAGGAGTTCGAGCGCGCGATTGGTCATGCCTCGCGCGGCTTCGATCATGTTCAAATTGGCTTCGTAGGCGCGTGTCGCTTCGCGCATGTCCATCATCTCAACGAGCGTATCGACGTTGGGCAGGCGAACGTATCCGTCGCTATCGGCGGCCGGGTGCGTTGGATTAAACTCCTGCCGGAAGTCACTCATGTCATAGGCGGTGCCGCGCACTTCGACGCCTTGCGCGCCGTTGCCGAGCGTCGTGGTCTCAAGCAGCGGCACGCGGCGGCGGAACGGCTCTTCGTTCGGATTGGCGCCGGTGGAATTGGCGTTGGCCACGTTTTCGGCCGCCACGCGCATCCGCACTGTTTGGGCGCGCATGCCGGAAGCGGCGGCGGCGATGGCTGAGTTGATATCTGTCATCGATTATCTCCCCGGCGCGCGCGCAGCCATGCGCACGAGGTCGAGGCCTTTCTGGTAGAGCGCCAAGCCGGTTTCGAATTGCATCCGCGTCTCGGCGGCGCGCGCCATCTGCTCTTCGAGCACCACCGCGTTGCCGTCGATCGTGGTCTCAGAGTCATCGCGGGTCACGATCTGCACGCTAGAACCGCCGCCGCCACCGCCGCTGCTCATGTGGCCAGGGTTCGTGCGGGCGACGGTCACGCCGCCGCTATTGGCGGCTGAGGCCAGCATACGGTCGAAGCTCGTCGTATCGAGATCGCGCGGGCGATAGCCGGGCGTCGACGCGTTGGCGATGTTCTCGGATATGAGGCGCTGACGCTCGGACAAATGGTCAAGTCGCTGGCGCAACAATCCGAAGAACGGGGAATTGGCGAGGTCCATTGCGTCCGACTCAAGGGCTGCAAACTTTGCCTAGTTGAGTGCGGTATGGTTAAGCGCAGCTTAATTTCGGGTCGGGAAATTAATCTCTCATTTACCAAACTGACTGAATTCATGGACGCCTGAACTCCAGAACGGAGGCGTTCCGTGGAATTGTTGGATTGGGCGCGCAGCCTGTTTGCGCTGATCGCGACCTTGGCGCTGATCCTAGGTGTGGCTTACGGCGCACGGCGGCTCGGCATGCTGCAACCGACCGCACAAGGCCCGCGCCGACTCAAGATATCCGAGAGCCTGATGATCGATCCGCGCCGGCGCCTTGTGATCGTGCGCTGCGATGGGCGCGAGCATGTGTTGCTGCTGTCGCCGGCGGGCGATCTGGTGGTGGGCCAAACGGAAGCTGTCGAAGCAGCGCCGAGCACGGCTGGGGCGGAGAATGCATCGTGAGCGCTGAGCAGTCGAAACCGGCCAAGCAGGGCATATTCCGCAAGCCGGAATTCAAAGGCGCGGTGCGCACGATCCTGTTCGCCTCGGTGCTGATGTCGGCGCTCTCGGGCGCGACCTATGCGTTCGCCGCGGCGACGCAGCCGGCGCTGTCGATCGATTTGGGCAGCGGTGACGGCCTGACCGCCCGGGTGCTGCAACTGACGGCGTTGATCACGGTGCTTTCGCTGGCGCCGTCGATCATCATCATGACGACGAGCTTTGTGCGCATCGTCGTGGTGCTTTCGCTGCTTCGGACGGCGATCGGCCTGCAGCAGGCGCCGCCCAACGTGGTGATCATCTCGCTCTCGCTGTTCTTGACCGCTTTCGTGATGCAGCCGGTTTGGGATGCCTCTTACGAGGCAGGGATCGGGCCGGTGATGCGCGAGGAGATGCCGCTCGATGAGGCGTTCCCGCGGATTGTGGAGCCGTTGAAGGTGTTCATGGCGTCGCAGACGCGGGAAGATGATCTGGCGCTCTTCATCGATATGGCGCGTCTGGAGACGCCGCCTCAGAGTGCGACGGACGTGCCGCTTCGGGTGATGGTGCCGGCGTTTATGATTTCTGAGCTTCGGCGGGCGTTCGAGATCGGGTTCATGCTGTTCATACCCTTCGTGATCATCGATCTCGTAGTGGCCTCGCTGCTGATGGCCATGGGTATGATGATGATGCCGCCTGTGACCGTAAGCTTGCCGTTCAAGCTGATCTTCTTCGTCCTGGTGGACGGATGGCGATTGGTGGCGGGCTCCCTGGTGGAGAGCTTCAATTCGGGCGTGCCGCCGGGCGGGTAGAAGCCTGTGCGGGTGTGGGGTTGGTTTAGCGCTCGATCCCCAGGTCGGACATTAGCAGCGTCTTGAAGTCGTCGTCCTTGCGGCCGAACAGGCCCCTGAAGAAGGCGGCAATGGAGTGTAAGGCGCTCATCGGAATTCCCCCTGCATCTTTGTTTTGAGCGTTGACTACGCTTGAGCGCGTCCAATGTTTCCGGCGCGCCTGAACATAAGATGAGCTGGATTCGGTAAATTGGATGCTTCCAGTCGGAAGATAGTCACAGTGTGATGTGCAAAGCACGTTTTTGCCCGCGTCGAACGCTCGGAGCGCCGGCGCTCTCGCCGGCATGAATGTCCACCGAGCCGTTGATTGTTCGATCGCACTGCTGCGTTGTGCGCTCGGCGCGCGCGCTTCACTCCAATTTAGATGCCGCCGCGCAAACCAATGCCGGCAAGGGCGCCGGCGCTCGGGACTAGGCGCTGCTCCATTCGCGGACGAGTTCGCCCAGCACTTCGAGCGGCGCCGCGCCGTTGGCGAGCACCGCGTCGTGGAAGCCCGAGAGCGTGAAGCGGGTTCCCATCGCGGTGCGGGCTTCTTCGCGCAATCGCAGGATTTCCATTTGGCCGACCATGTAGGCGGTCGCTTGGCCGGGATTGACGATGTAGCGGCCGATGTCGCGGCCGGCTTCGCGTTCGCCGGCCGGCTGGTTGGCCAGCACGTAGTCGATCGCCTGCTGGCGGGTCCAACGCTTGGAATGAAGTCCGGTGTCGACCACCAGGCGAATGGCGCGGCGGAGTTCGAGCACGAGGCGGCCGAACTCCGAATAGGGGTCTTGGTAGCCGCCCATCTCTTTGCCTAGGCGTTCGGCGTAGAGGCCCCAGCCCTCGGTGTAGGCGGTGTAGAAAGTGAGGAAGCGGCGAAAGCGCGGCACGCCCTCAAGCTCCTGGGCGATGGCGATCTGCATGTGATGGCCGGGAATGCCTTCGTGGTAGGCGAGCGCTTCGAGCTGGTAGGTCGGGATCGCGTGCACATCGAAGGTGTTGACGTAATAGATCCCCGGGCGTGAGCCGTCGGCGGCGGGGCGCTCATAGAAGGCGAGACCGGCAGCGCGTTCGCGGAACGGCTCGACGGGGCGCACTTCCAGCGGGGCGCGCGGCAGACGGCCGAAATATTGCGGCAGACGCGCGCGCATCGCGTCGATCGCGGCGGTGGCTTGGCGCACATAATCGGCGCGGCCTTCGGGGCTATCGGCGACGTAGAAGCGCGGATCAGTCTCCATGAATTGGAAGAAGGCGGCGAGGTCGCCGGTGAAATAGACTTGGCGCATGATGCCGCGCATCTCTTCGTGGATGCGGGCGACGGCGGCGAGGCCGGTATTGTGAATCTCGTTGGCGCTCATGTTCGTGGTGGTGAAGAGACGCAGCCGGGCGGCGTAATATTCGTCGCCGCTCGGCAATTTCCACGCGCCGTCATCGTCTCCGGCGCGCGCTTGTTGCGCGGTAAGCATGGAGATGAGGCGCTCATAGGCCGGTTTCACCGAGTTCAGCAGCGCAGCGCGGCCGCTGGCGATCAAGCGATCTTTGTCGCTTTGCGCGATCTGCAGTGCATTCACCTTGGACTGGAAGTCGTCCCAGAGCGGGCTGTCGGCGCCTTCGGCAAAGGGCGCGCCGGCGATGACGTTGCGGCTCGAGGAGAGCGTGCCTTCGTATGAGAAGCGCGGTGCCATGATGCCTTGCGCGGCGGCGGCTTCCGAATTGGCGATCAGCTGATCCATCTTGGCGCGCAGGCCGTTGAGGCGCGCGACATAGGCTTCGGCGTCAGCGACGCTGCCGACTTGGTGTGCGTTGATCAGGAACGCGGGCAGGTTCGATTGCGCGCCGGCGTGGTGGTTGAAGATGTAGCCGTGATTGCGCCAGCGCCAGTTTTCCTCCTGGCGCGCGACGCCCATGTCGAACAAGCGATAGGAGAGGCGGTCGCCGGGCGTCAGGCGCGCGGGGTCGAAATGCGAGAGCATGTATTCGCGCGCGGTGCGGGCGCGCTGCAATTGCGCTTCGGCGAACGCCTCGGTCTCATCGTCCCAGCGATCATAGCCGCGCGGGTCGCCGAGCTGGGTCGCCAGTTCGGGCGAAGAGGCGACGACGGCTTCGAATTGCTCTTCGAAAAAGGCGCCCAATTCCGAGCCCGGGTCGGCCATCTCCGTTGCGGTGCTGCAACCAGCGACGGCGAGGGCTGAGGCGGTCAGCAGCGCATAGCGGCGGGTGATGTTCATTGCGTCTCCCCATTGATCTTTCCGCTTGTTTAGCAGCACACGCCGGTTCGGAAACCAGTCGTTAACCACGAATGGGGTCCTTGGAGCGACGCCCGGCAGAATTTGCCGGGTTCCGTGCGGGAGCGAGTATGTCCGGAGCAGAAGTCCTCGACCTTGGGCGCGAGGCGATCTGGGTGACAGTGCTGGTGGCGGCTGGGCCGATGATCGTCGGGCTGGTCGTGGGCCTGGTCGTGTCGCTGCTGCAGACGCTCACACAAATCCAGGAGCAGACGCTCGTGTTCGTGCCGAAGATCCTCGCGATCTTCTTTGCCATCCTGCTCTTCCTGCCGATCATGGGCGGCCTCCTCGGCGGCTTCATGGACGGCATCTTCGAACGCATCGCGAATTACTGATGGAGCTCTCGCTCTACGGTGTCGACGTCTGGAGCGCAGCGCTGCTGTTTGCGCGCATCGGCGGCGTGATCATGCTGCTGCCTGGCTTCAGCGAACCGGCGATCCCGACGCGCATTCGTTTGGGCTTTGCGCTGGTGCTGTCGATCTGCTTGGCGCCGACGCTTGCCGATCGCGTGCCGGATGCGGCGACGAGCGCGTGGGGGATGGCGTTTCAGGTCGCGAGCGAGACGCTGATCGGGGTGCTGATCGGGGGCGCCGCGCGCTTCTTGATGACGGCGTTGGCGACGGCGGGACAGATCGTCGGTTTGGAAATCGGTTTGGCCTTCGCGCAAACTGCCGATCCGACGATGACGCAATCTGGCCAACTCACGGCAGTCTTCTTGAGCTTGCTGGGCCTGGCGCTGATGTTCGCGACGGGCTTGCATCATATGTTCTTGCAGGGCGTCGTTGGCTCGTACGATCTGATCTCACTCGGCGCGCCGCCGCCTGTCGGCGATGCGGCGGATTTGGCGCTGACGGCGGCATCGACGTCGTTCCGCGTTGGCTTTCAGATTGCGATGCCGGTTGTGGCGGCGGGTTTGATTTTTCGCGTTGGGCTCGGTGTGCTTTCGCGTTTGATCCCGCAAATCCAAGTCTTCTTCATCATCATGCCGTTGCAAATCCTGGGCGGCTTGGTGGTGTTCGCGCTCGGTCTTTCGACGGGCATGCTGATCTGGCTCGACAGCATGCAATCCTATGCGTTGTGGGTGAGGTGACGCATGGCCGCCGATGATGATGATGATGACAAGACAGAAGAGCCGACACAGCGAAAACTAGATCAGGCCCGCGAGAAGGGTGACATCATCTATTCGACGGAAGTGGGCGCTGCACTTTCGTTGGTGGCGGCGACCGCGTTCGTTGCGTTCATGGCCGGGCCCATCACGGCGCAGATGGCGAGCAGCTTCATCAGCTTTTTGGCAATGCCGGATCAGCTGTCGACCGACCCGCGCTCGCTGATCGCGATCATGGGCGCAGTCGGGCTGAAGCTGATGGCGATTTTCGGTCTCACGGCGGTCGTGATTGCGGTGAGCGGTATCGCCGCGCGCTACCTGCAGGACCGCCCTACGTTCACGGCTGAACGCCTGCAGCCGAAGCTCGACAAGCTCAATCCAATCGAAGGCTTCAAGCGGACCTTCGGCAAGGAGGCGTTTGCGACGTTTTTGAAGTCACTGGCGAAGCTCGTGCTCGTCGGTGCGGTGCTCGGTTGGATATTATGGCCGCACGATGCGGTGATTGAGAATATGTCGCTGCTCGATGTGGGCGCGCTGCTGCCGTGGATTCAGGATCGCGTGGTGGCGATGCTCATGGCGCTGGCCAGTGCGGCGGCCTTGCTCGCGGCTGTGGATTACGTCTTCACGCGCCAATCCTACATGGAGCGGATGAAGATGAGCATGCGGGAGATCAAGGAGGAATTCCGCCAGAACGACGGCGACCCGATGGTCAAAGCCAAGCTGCGACAAATCCGCATGGAGCGGTCGCGCCAACGCATGATGCAGAACGTGCCCAAGGCGAGCGTGATCATTACGAACCCGACTCACTACGCTGTGGCGTTACGGTATGAGCCCGGTGAAATCGGCGCGCCGATCTGCTTGGCGAAGGGCGTGGACGCGACCGCGCTCAAAATTCGTGAGGTCGCGGAAGCACATAACATTCCGATCGTGGAAGAACCGCCGTTGGCGCGGGCGCTGTTTGCGACCGCCGAGCTCGACGAGCCGATCCCCCGGGAACATTACGAAGCGGTGGCCAAGGTCATCGGCTTCATCATGCGTATGGCCCGCCGACGCGGTAGGCCCAGAAGAAACCTGTAGCGGAGAACACACATGGCGGATGGATTCCCTACCGCGCCCCAACGTGATCCGCGCCCCGAATCGGGGTCAAGTGCCCGGCTAACAGGCGCGCCAATGACAGATCACGCAGAAAACTCACCTCCGCGCAGCGGCGGGCGGCTCGACCCGCTCCAGATCCTGTTTTGGGTCTCAGCGGTTCTTGGCATCGGCGCGGCGGGTGTTGCGATCACGGCTGGGCCGAGCGTGGGCCAGGCGGGTGCGGTGTTGCTCGTGCTCGTCGCTGCTGTTGGCATGGTGCTGTTCTTCTGGATGTCGCGCGGCGCTGGGCGTCAGCATGGCGCGTTTCCCGAGCGTGGCGTGATCGCCGCGTCTGCCTTGCTGGGCGGACGCAATGAGCACACGATGATCGAAGCGCTGGATGAAGCAGCGCTCGTGACCGATCAGCATTTGTCGCCGCTGGTGGCGAACGCGGCGTATCATCATATCGCGGAAGCGGCCGGCGTGATGGGCGAGAGCGATCGCCCGCCCATGATGAGCCGCTTGTTTGGCGCGGACCCGATGTTGTCGGCGCCGATGTTCCGTTTATCGAAGGCAGCACAGCTTGGGCAGATCCGGCGCGAGGAATTGCCGGCGACGGCGTCGCTGACGGGCAAGCATGCGCGCTATGAAGCATGCGTTGGGCCGATCCCGGGCGGCTATGTGTTATGGCGTTTGCGCGAGTTGGGTTCGGGCGAGGCGAGCGCGCCTGATGACACGTCACGTCAGATCTTTTTGGACGACGCGCCGGTTGGCTTCTTTGCCGCGCGTGCGGACGGCACGATTGCATACATGAACCGCGCGCTGCGTGCGGTGCTGGGCTTGGGCGAGGATCCCGCGATCCTGCGTGTGCGCGACATCGTGAAGGAAGACCCGTCACGTCTGCTGCGTCGCGATCGGCGTGGCTTTGGGCCGACGCCAGCGCGCGTGACATTGCGCGGGCTCGATGGGCACGAGACGCAAGTCTCGACGCTCTCGTTCTGGCCCGCGGAAGATGTGGACGGCACGTCGCGCTCGTTCGTGTTCTTCTCGGACGCGGAAGCGCCGGATGCCGCGCCCGCGATCACGCATGTGCGCGGTTCGGGCGAAACGGATGAAGTGTTCGCGCAAGCGCCGCTGGGCATTGCTGTGCTCGATGGCGCTGACCCAGCGTCGGCGGCGTTGCTGGATTCCAACGCCTCGCTGATGGAAATGACGCAAGGCCGGGCGACGCCGAGTGCGGCGTTCGCGGATTTGTTCGAGGCCTCGGAAGGGCCGCAGGCTTTGGCGCTGCGTCTACGTCAGGCGATGAACGATCCGATCGAGATTACGCTGGCGACGTTGCCGCCGACGGCGGTGCATGTGCATCTGGCGCGCTCGGCGGATGGGCGCAGCATCGCTTATGTGCTCAATGTCAGCCAGCAGCGCGAACTTGAGACGCGCTTGGCCCAATCGGAGAAGATGCGCGAGATCGGCGAGCTTGCTGCGGGCGTGGCGCACGATTTCAACAATCTGCTGACGGTGGTGATGCAGAATTGCTCGTACCTGCTGCGCCGCCACCCGGTGGGCGATGCGGATTATCCGACGCTGCAGGAAATTTCCGACAACGCGGCGAGCGCGAAAGAGCTCTCGGAAATGCTGCGCGCCTATGCGCGCCAGCAGACCTTCGCGCGCGAAGTGTTCGACGTGGGCGATTTCGTCGGCTCACGCCAAGAACTGATCCGGCGCATCATGGGCGCGTCGATCAAGTACGAGATACGGCATGGCCGCGATCTGCCGTATGTGAAGGTGGATAAGACGCAGCTCGAGCGCGTGATCATCAATCTCGCCACCAATGCGCGCGATGCGATGACGCCGAAGGATTCGCCGATCCCGAAGGATGGCAAGCTTACGGTGCGCACCTCGGTGATCAGTGCGGAAGCCGCGCGCGGTTTGGGTCACAACCCGATCGAGGACGGCCAATACGTGCTGATCGAAGTGGAAGACACCGGCTCCGGCATCAAGCCGGAGCACGCGGCGAAAATCTTCCGCCCGTATCACTCAACCAAGGAAGCCGGCAAAGGCACCGGGCTTGGGCTTGCGACCTCCTACGGCATCATCAAGCAATCGGGCGGCTACATCTTCTTCAGCTCGAAACTGGGCGTCGGCACGACGTTCCGCATCTTCCTGCCGGTCTATGAACCGACGGCGGAAGAGGTGGAGGATATCGCCGCGAAGGAACGCGCTTTGATCGCGCCGCCGCCGAAGGACGTGGCCGGGCGCGGTAAGATTCTCTTCGTCGAGGATCAGACCGCCGTGCGTCGTTCGATCGTGCGTAATCTCAAGGAGTGCGGCTACGAGGTCGAAGAGGCGGAGAACGGCGAAGAAGCGCTCGAAGTGCTCGGCCGCAATCCGGGCGCGTACGACATTATCATTTCAGACGTCTCGATGCCGATCATGACCGGGCCGGAGATGCTGCAGGAAGCCGATCCGGCGATGATCGGCAACGCCAAAGTGCTCTTCCTTTCCGGCTACGCGCCGGAGAGCTTCAGCCACATGCTGGAAGCATACCCGGTGCATTACATGAGCAAGCCCGTGACGATGGAGCAGCTGGTGGGGCGGGTGAAGGAGCTGCTGGCGGCTTAGTCCTCTGCCCCGTGTGGGAGAGGACAGCGTTTGCGCTAGCAAACGCAGGTGAGGGGGATTGTGACGCGCCTTGTTCCGATGGCGGTGTCAGAGGTGTGCCTTATTGCGCGCAAACGCCGCGCGCTTATTTTTACGCCATGAGAAAACTCCTTTCCCTCCACGACGCGCCGCGCCCGCATTGGGTGGGCGATGGCTTTCCTGTGCGGTCGATGTTTTCGCCGCAAACCCATGGCGGCGCCGTCAGCCCGTTCATCCTGCTCGATTACGCGCAGCCGTTTGAGTTCGCGCCGGCCACGCAAAAGCGCGGCGTGGGCGTGCATCCCCATCGCGGTTTCGAGACGGTGACGATCGTGTATGCGGGCGAGGTCGACCATCGCGACAGCACCGGCAATGGCGGCCATATCGGGCCGGGCGACGTGCAATGGATGACGGCTGCGTCCGGCATTCTGCACGAGGAATTTCATTCGGCCGCGTTCACGCAAAGCGGCGGCACGATGGAGATGGTGCAGCTTTGGGTGAATCTGCCGGCGAAGCATAAGATGGCGCCGCCCGGCTATCAGACGTTGCTCGACGCGCAGATTCCGTCCGTGGACCTGGCGAATGATGCGGGGCGCTTGCGCGTGATCGCGGGCGAGTATGCGGGTGTGCAAGGCCCCGCGCAGACGTTCACGCCGATTAACATCTGGGACGTGCGCTTGAAGGCGGGCGCAAAGGCGGCGTTCAATCTGCCGGAAGGCCATACGCTGGCGCTGCTGACGCAAAGCGGCAATGTGAAGCTTGATGACGGCAAGAGTGCGGGGCCATCGCAGTTTGCGCTCTATGCGCGTGAGGGCGGCGCGATCGCGATTGAAGCGGAAAGCGATGCGAAGCTCTTGGTGCTGAGCGGCGAACCGATCCAGGAGCCTGTGGTGCAGTACGGGCCGTTCGTGATGAACACGCAAGGCGAAATCCGTCAGGCGATCAATGATTTCAACGCGGGCAAGTTTGGCGATATTCGCGCGTTCGCTTAACGGCCGGTGCGGGGGGCGCGTCGGGCGGCGAGGATCGCGAGTTTCTTGCTCGGCGGATAGACGACGACGCCGCCGTCAGGCGAGGTGACGAGCACCATGTTCGGGTCGCCCTTCGCGGGCGCGGCGGGGCGCGAGAGTGCGGCCGTCTTCACGCGGAACGAGTTCATCGATTCCAGCGTGGGCGGATGTCCGCCGCGGGGCGGCAGGGGCGCGAGCGATGAAGCCATCCGATGGTCCTCTCATATTCCACCAGCGGAACCATTAAGGCTGGATATGGCGCGAAGGGAATAGACATTGCGCTGCTAGCGGGATTGGGGGCCAGGCATTGGGGCTCCAGGTTGGTCTGAGCGTCCAGGGTTTGCGCCGCGCTGGAA
>Ga0315902_10008997_pt1 | contig 13440 bp, 8 predicted proteins | sample LakEriMetagenome_9_FD_203523 | JGI IMG/M metagenome (GOLD analysis project Ga0315902, IMG submission 203523) | Freshwater fungal communities from buoy surface, Lake Erie, Ohio, United States - Buoy 12 MA117 | ecosystem: Environmental > Aquatic > Freshwater > Lake > Lake biofilm | place: USA... | reverse complement strand
GGCCAGGGCCATCATGTAGAAGGCGCTGCTCCAGAGCTTGACGGGCTTGCTGGCGGCCGGCTTGCCGTCGTAGCGGCAATCCCGAATCGTCCAGCGGGCCCGGTCCAGGTAGCGCGAGTCACCGGTCATCATGTATCCGGCCATCAGGCGGTTGAGCGTGCAGGCGTCGCCACGGACGCCGAGGCGGTTGTTCTTCAGGCCCGGGTCGGCCTGGACGCTCATGGCCGAGGCCAGGGCGTTTTCGGCCTGCTCGATGACCACGTCACGGGCCTGCCAATCGCCGGTCAGGTAGTGCCGGGCGGCCGCGGCCAGGCAGCCGAAGGCCAGATCCTTGGTGAATTGGTTGTGGTTGCGGTTGGGGTTCTTGTTGCCCGACTCGCTGTGGAGGCTGTGGGCCCACGTGCCCCCCTTCACGTAGTGGCTCGCGGGGTAGTGCGGCTGGTGATGCACGTCGATGTCGCAGTGATGCCGCGAGGCGTCACGGAACAGCCGCCACCACTCCGGCCGCAGCGTGCGGGCCCACTGGCGGGCGAACTGCATGTCCAGGTCGTACTTCATGCCCCATTGACCGCTGTCGTTCTCGAAGTCGATCGGCACGTCGCCGAAGTCCATCCAGCCGTAGAAGTCCGTTTTCTCGCGGCGACTGAAGATGCTCGCCCCCGGCTTCACGCCCGGGGCGAGGATGCCGATGGCCGAGAGGTTGCGGCCCTCGTAGGCGGCGTAGTGCTCCTGGTCCTCCGGCAACAGACCGCCGAGTGCGCGGGTCTTGGCGAACCAGGCCGCGGTGGGCTCGAGCCGCAGCGGATCGTCGAACGCCTTCGCGACGGCCTCCCGGCGGCCGGGATCGGCGGCGCCGGCCTGGAAGTCGAAGAGGATCTCGTGCGTCTTGTGTTCGCCGCTGCGGAAGGGGAAGTCGGCGGCGTAGCGGGCCGGAAACAGGCCGATCCGCATCGTCCCGTCGGCGGCGACCGCGAGGGCCTTGGGGAATTGCTGCCAGAAGTTCTGCACCGCGACGGTGACGCCGCAGTCCGGCCCGGCGCAGGTCACCCAACCGGGCGCCCGGCCGCCCTCGAGGACGACGTCGCCGCCGGCGTTCAGGACGCGGTAGCCCTGGAAGGTGACGTAACTGTTCGGGCGGGGGTGGAACTTGGCGTTCTGATAGCGGTTCCACTGGTCCCCGCCGTTGGAGTCCTGGTAGAGCTCGACGGCGCCGGCCGGCTCCGGGCCGCCCTGTGGCGGCTTGGCAGCCGCGTCGAGGCCGAAGCGGACGGCCGCCCCCGGGCCCGTGCCGGTGGGCAGTGCCAGGGCCATCTCGTCGAAGAACACGCAGTTGATGCCGCCGATGTCGCAGGTTTTGGCGTTGGCGGTGGCCGTCCGCCCGCCGAAGTTGTTGTTCTCCAGAGTGAACTGCAGCCGCACCCGCGGGCTGCCGGCGTGGAAGTGATACCGCGCGGTGAACTCCAGCACCGGGGCCACCGTCGGGCCGAAGCAGCCCTTGACCTCCAGCACGCAGCGCAGCGGGCCCGTCTCGACCAGCCGCGTCGCGAAGACCCCCTCGCTGACCACGTCGCTGCCGGCGGCGACCGTGCGGAACGTGTAGCGATCGCCCTGCTTCGGGGCGGCGTTGACCAGCCACGCGTCCGCCGGGATCTGGATGCCGCCGCCGGTGAGGGCCGAGTCCTTGCGATACGCCCCGCCGCCGATGACTCCCGCGGCCTTGCCGACGACGGTGTACGCGTTGGCATCGGTGAAGGTGAGGGTGTACTCGTCGGCGGCCGCCTGGCCGTCGTACGTGACGAAGATCAGGTGGCTGCGGCCGGTGTTCTTCGGGTCGGGGATCGCGCGGGTGACCATCGCCTGCAGGCCGCGGATGGTCGCGCCGAACCGCGGCCGGCCCTCGGCCGGCACGGGCACGGCCACGCGGCCGTCGGCGAGCCGGACCTCGTCGAACAGGCTGAACCGCTGCCTGCTCACGCGGAAGGTCGCCGCCCCGGTGGTGACGGTGTAGCCCGTGTCATCCTCGGCCACGCGGACAGCCGCCTGCGGCGCGGCCGCCGCCTTCACGCCGGGGCCATACTCCAGCTCGTATTTCGCCGTGGCGTTGGCGGCCACGTCGGCCTGCGTGTCCACCAGCAGCCACTGGATGCTCTTGCCCGGCTGCCACAGGCCCGCCGCCCGGAATTGCGCCGGCACCTCCACCCCGTCCCGCAGCAGCCGGCAGGCGGTGACATCCTCCAAGCCGCCCGGGGGCAGCGGCACGCCGCCGGTGATCGGCTCGCCGGTCCGCGGCACGCCCGCGCGCTCGACGACGCTGAGTTCGATACGCTCCGCCGCCAGCCCGACACCGGACAGCCCGGCGACCGCCAGGGAGAAAAACCAACGGACCTGTCCGCTTCTCATCGATGCCTCGCTTTGAGTCGCAAGTTAGCGTAGCACCGTCAACCGAACGGCAGCAAGTTTCCGCCGTGCGCGGCTACAGCACCGGCAGGCTGGGCAGCGGGGGGCGGGCGGCCGTCGCGGCGGCGAGGTTGCCCACGAGCCGCGTGCAGATCGCCTCGAGGTAGGGGCGGGCGGCGGGGTCGTCGTAGTTGGCCGCGGTCCTGCCGGCGTCGCCGTGCTCGCGGATCGGGATCTGGATCGGCACCTCGCCGAGGAAGGGGATGTCCAGCTCCTGCGCGGTGCGGCGGGCGCCGCCGGAGCCGAAGATGTCCCACCGCTTGCCGGTGTCGGGGCAGACGAAGAACGCCATGTTCTCCACCATGCCGAGGATTGGGATGTTGACCTTCTTGAACATCGCGATCGCCTTCGTGGCGTCGAGCAGGGCCACGTCCTGTGGCGTGCAGACCATGACGGCCCCCGTCAGCGGCAGCACCTGCGAGAGCGTCAGCGCGATGTCGCCGGTGCCGGGCGGCATGTCGATGACGAGATAGTCGAGCGGGCCCCAGAGCGTGTCGCGGAGCATCTGCGTGATCGCGCCGTGGAGCATCGGCCCGCGCCACACCACCGCCTCGCCGGCCGGCACGAGGAAGCCCATCGACATCACCGGCATCGAGGCCGGTCCGATCGCCAGCCGCATGGGCACGATCTTGCCATTCTCCACCTGGGGACGGCCGGAGAGGCCGAGGAGGTGGGGCACGCTCGGGCCGTAGACGTCGGCGTCGAGGAGGCCGACCCGGCTGCCGGCCCGGGCCAGGCCGATGGCGACGCTCGCGGCGATCGTGCTCTTGCCCACGCCCCCTTTGCCGGAGCCGACCGCGATCACGCTCTTGGCCTCGAGGCCGATCTGGCCGAGTTTCGGCGGCGGACGGTCGTGGGGCTCGACGGTGACCGTCAGCGAAGGCGCCGTGGGAAACCGCGTCCGCAGCGCCTCCTCGATCCGGCCGCGGGTCGCGTTCCAGAGGATGGCGGAATGCGTCGTGAGCCCGACCCTTACGGCGATCGTGTCGGCGCCGGCCGTGACGCTCCGCACCTGGCCCATCTCGGTGAGCGGCCGGCCCGACTCGGGATCGGCTATGCCCGCGAGCACCGCCGTGACGGCAGCCTGGTCGGGAACGGCGGTCATGGGGAGGCGACCGCGGGGGACGGACTGGAGGCCACCGTGGCAGCCGGCCGACCGCCGGAGAGACTCGCGCCGGCCCGCGCGGCCGCCTGGTAGAGTCCCTGCGGCTGGAGCGTCGCGAACAGGACGAGGGCCGTGCAGGCGAGCATGGCGATGCCGGCGGCCAGGCCACCGTCGGCCTGCACGCCCCGCTTGGTCGTGCGGAAGTACATCGCCGCGATGATCCGCAGGTAGTAGCCGGCGGCGATCGCGGCGTTGAGGACGAGCACGACGGCCAGGCCCACGAACCACCAGCGTCGGCCGCCGAGGGCGACAGGCTCGGTCCAGTCCACCTGCAGCGCGGCTGCGGCGAGCGCCAGCTTGCCCCAAAAGCCCGGCAGCGGTGGGATGCCGGCCAGGCTCAACAGGAACAGGGCGATCGCCGCGGCGGCGACGGGGTTGGTGCCCGACAGTCCGTCGAGATCCGCCACCGTCGTGATCTCCTCGCGGGGCGGCCGCGGGCCGCTGGCGGCCGTCCACTCGGGCCAGCGATGCCCGAGGTAGGCCAGGCCGCCGAAGATTCCGATGGTCGCCAGGGCGTAGGTCACCAGATAGAAGACGGCGGCCGTCATGCCGCCGAGCCCGACCACCGGCCGGGCGACGATGCCGCCGGCGTCGCCACCGACCCCCGCGGCCTGCGTGGCCGCCGCCGCCACCGCCACGCCCACCAGCAGGTAGCCGGCGTGGGCGATCGAGGAGCAGGCCAGCAGCCGCCGCAGGTTCTGCTGCCACAGCGCCATCACGTTGCCCACTGTCATCGTCACGGCGGCGACCGCCGCGGCCAGCTGCCAGAGCAGGTCGAGGTGGGCCCGGGCGGCCGGGCCGGCTGCGGCGGCCGCCGCGTCGGGCGCGACCGCCAGCCCGAGGATCCGGGCCAGCAGGACGAGGCCGGCCAGCTTGGGAAGCGTGGAGAGCACAGCGGCGTTGCCCGGGCTCGTGCCCTCGTAGACGTCGGGGGCGTAGAAGTGCATCGGCACCGCCGCCAGGCGGAAGGCGGCGGCGACCAGCGCCATGCCGAGGGCCGCCGGCAGGAGCACCGTCGCCAGGGCCGAGACGTGCGGGTCGGTCGAACGCAACCGGCCGCCGATCGCCGCCAGGTCGGTCGAGCCGCCGAGCCCGTAGAGGCAGACGACCGCGTAGAGGAAGAACGCCGAGGCCAGCAGCGACAGGAAGAAGTACTTGATGGTCGCCTCCTGGCTGCGGGCATCGGTCCGCCGCAGTGCGAGGAGCACGTAGGTGGGCACGGAGACGAGTTCCAGGCCCGCGAACAGGAGCACGAGGTCGCCCGCCGCTCCCACCAGCGACAGCCCGGCCAGGAGGAGGAGGAACGTGCCCGCCTCCTCGCAGGTGCCGCCCCGCCGCAGGCCCGTGCCCCGGCTGACCGCGGCGGTGAACAGGTCGCCGGCCTGCACGAGCGCGAGCAACGCCCCCAGGCCGAGCACGGCCCAGCGGACGAACGTCGAGAAGGCGTCGATCCGCACGCCGCCGCCGGCGACCGCGGCTCCGGATTGGCCGGCCGCGACCGCCATGGCGAGGCCGATGCCGGCCAGGGCCACGAGCCAGCCGCTCCGCAGCCCGAGGAAGGCGCCGCCGAGGAAGGCGACCAGGGCGGCGGCGACCAGGGCGATCTCCGGGGCGACGAGCGCGAAGGTTTCGAGCGAGGTGGGCGGCATGGTCATGGATGGCGGACGACCCGGTGGTCGGGCGGCTCCCGCATGGTGTCGGCGAAGGCGGCGGCGGAGGCCTGGGTGGACTGGCGGATCGCGGCGGCGGCGGGCTCGAGGAACGTCGCCGGCGTCAGCCCGATCCAGATCACGAACACGGCCAGGGGGACGAGGGCGGCCGTCTCGTGCCAGGCGAGGTCGCAGCGGTCCGCCGCGGCCGCGTGGCCGTGGGCCGTGTCGCGGGGCGGCTCGCGGGCGGGGCCGAAGAACACCCGCTCCACCGCCTGCAGCATGTACCAGGCGCCGAGCACCACGCCCGCCACGGCGAGCAGCGACATGGCGAGATAGGCGGACTGCCAGGCGGCCGACACGCCGCTCCACGCCCGCTGGAAGGATCCGGCGAGGATCATGAACTCGCCGACGAAGCCGTTGAGCCCCGGCAGGCCGATGCTCGAGAACGTGAACAGCATGAACAGCACCGTGAGCCACGGCGCCCGGGCCGCGATGCCGCCCAGGCTGGCGATGTTCCGCGTGTGGAACCGCTCGTAGATCATGCCGACCAGGGCGAACAGTCCGGCCGAGGAGAGCCCGTGGTTGACCAGCTGCAGGTTCGCCCCCTCCAGGGCCAGCGGCGTGAGCGCGAACAGGCCCATCACCACGTACCCCATGTGGCTCACCGATGAATAGGCGACGAGCCGCTTGAGGTCGGTCTGCACGAGCGCCACGAGCGCCCCGTAGACGATCCCCGCCACGCCGAGGCCGAACAGCCAGGGGGCGGCCGCCGCCGTGGCCTCCGGCAGCATCGGCATCGAGAACCGCAGGAATCCGTAGATGCCGATCTTGAGGAGGACGCCGGCGAGATCGACCGAGCCGCCGGTGGGTGCCTCGACGTGGGCCAGGGGCAGCCAGGTGTGCAGGGGAACGATCGGCACCTTGACGGCGAATCCGGCCAGCAGTGCCAGGAAGACGACCATCTGCAGCCGCCCGCCGGCGGCATCCATCGGCAAGGGATGGCGTTGCAGGCCGGCCGTCAGGGCGGCGATGTCGAAGGTGAACGTGCCCGAGTGGGCCGCGTTCCACAGCACGATCCCCAGCAGGCCCAGGAACGTGAGCACGCTGCCGGCGAGGGTGTAGATGAAGAACTTGACGGCCGCCCGGCGCCGCTCCTCGTGCCCCCAGATGCCGATCAGGAAGAAGAGCGGCACGAGCGTGAACTCGAAGAACACGTAGAACAGGATCAGGTCGCGGGCCGCGAACACGCCGAGCATCGCGGCCTCGAGCACGAGCAGGAGCACGTGGCAGCCGACCACCCGCTCCCGGATCGACTCCCAGCTGACGAGCACGGCCGTCAGCGAGAGCAGGGCCGACAGGCCGAACATCCACACGGAGAGGCCGTCCAGGCCCAGCGAGAGCCGCACGTCGAAGATGCCGCCGGCGAGCCACGGAACGTCGATCGTGGCGTAGGGGGCTCCGGCGGCCGCCTCGGGGCTGCCGAGGTAGCGCACGATCAGCCAGCCCGCCAGGGCGAGCGTGACCACGACGCTGACCGCGGCGCTTCGCCTCACGGCGGCGGCCCCGCGGGATGCGAGCAGCCAGGCGCAGGCCGCGCCCAACAGGGGCGTGGCCAGCACGAGCAGCAGATGCAGGGCGGGAGGGAAGCCGTTCATGGTGATGGGGCGATGGTTGCGGTGGGTGTCAGCGGAGGGCCCAGGCCAGGGCGATCACGATCAGGAGCGTCCCCATCACGCCGGCCAGCGCATACCGCTGGAGGAGGCCCGACTGGAGCCGACGGACACCCGCGCCGACGACGCCGGGCACCCGGGCCACGCCGTCCACGAGGCCGTCGATCAGGTAGCGGTCGCAGGCCGCCGCGGCCACCGCGACCGCCTCCAGCGGCCTGACGACGAGGGCCGTGTAAATCTGGTCGAGGAAGAACCGGTTCGCGAACAGCGTTCCCAGCGGCCCGAGGAACCGTTCCATCTGCGGTCCGTCGCTGCGGCGGCCCAGATGGCCGAGGGCGGCCACGGTGATCCCCACCGCCGCGGCGAGCGAGCCCTGTAGCGCCAGATCCCAGTGGAACGCGTGGTCGACGCGGGTATCGACGATCGGTCGGTAGGTGAGCGACGGGGTCGATGCCAGGAAGTCGGCCAGGGCCTGCGTGCGGAACAGCCACCATCCGCTCACCGCCGAAGCCACCGCCAGCAGCACCAACGGCAGCGTCATCACCGGCGGGGACTCGTGCGCATGGTGCCCCGCCTCGTCGGGCACGCGGGTGGGCCCGGTGAAGGTCATGAACACGGCCCGGAACGTGTAGAAGGCCGTCAGCCCCGCGGTGACGAGCGACATCCAGAACAGGAACCGCCAGGTTCGCGGCGTGTCGAGGCCGACCGCCGCCGGCTCGCTGGCGAACGACGCGGGCCGGACGACGGGGGCGGTGCCGTGGCCGGCCGCCACCTCCACCGCGGGCCGCACCGCCGTCGCGGCTGGCAGCGGCAGCCGGGCGTGGCCGGTCGCCGGCGCCGCATGGTGCTCGCCGTGGGCGTCCGGCCAGCCGCGGGCGTGGACCGCCGCCAGGATCTCGTCCTTGCTGAAGAAGCCGGCGAAGGGTGCGACACCGGCCAGCGCCAGCGCCCCGACGAGGAACGTCGCGGCCGTGATCGGCATGATCCGCCGCAGGCCGCCGAACCGCCGCATGTCGATCACCCCGCCCATGGCGTGCATCACGGAGCCCGCTCCCAGGAACAGCAGCGCCTTGAAGAAGGCGTGCGTCACGAGGTGGAAGATGGCGGCCGTGAAGCCCAGCAGCGTGCCGGTGCCGAGGCTGGCGAACATGTAGCCGAGCTGGCTGATGGTGGAGTAGGCGAGCACCCGCTTGAGGTCGTTCTGCACCGTGCCGATGAGCGCGGCCACCAACGCGGTGGTCGCCCCCACGATCGACACGATGGTCAGCGCCTCGGGGCAGGAGACGAACAGCGGGGCGCAGCGGGCGACGAGGTAGATGCCGGCCGTCACCATCGTGGCGGCGTGGATCAGGGCGCTGGCGGGCGTCGGGCCCTCCATGGCGTCGGGCAGCCAGACGTGCAGGGGAAGCTGCGCGCTCTTGCCGCAGGCCGCCAGCAGGAGCAGCAGGCAGATCGCGGTGCCCACCGCGCCGCCCGCGTAGCCGGCGGCGTCGGCGAGCCGCGTCTGGCCGAGGATGCCGGGCAGGATCGTGCCGTCGGCGGCGAGCACGTCGTGGAAGTTGAGCGTGCCGTAGGTCATCCACAGGAGGAACGTGGCCACCGCCAGGCCGAAGTCGCCGACACGATTGACGAGAAACGCCTTCTTCGCCGCGCGGGCCGCCTCCGGCCGGGAGTACCAGAAGCCGATCAGCAGGTAGCTGCAGGCGCCGACCGCCTCCCAGAACACGTAGACGAGGAGGAAGTTGCTCGCCGCGACGAGCATCGTCATCGAGAACACGAAGGCCGCCACCAGCGCGAAGAACCGGGGGTAGCCCGGATCGTCGTGCATGTAGCCGATCGAGTACACGGCGACGAGCAGGCCGACGCCGGTGATGATCACCAGCAGCGTCGCCGTCAGCGGGTCGAGCCGCAGGGCGATGGGGATCGAGAAGGCCGGCGGCGCGGTGTCGCCGCCGGCGGCCCCGGCGTCGCCGCGGACGTCGGCCCACTGCCAGAGTTCCGTGACCATTTCCACCGGCCGGCCCGCCGGGCCGGCGGACACGTCGCGGACGAGCCCCGCCAGCAGCGCCACGGCGATCGCCGCGGAGGCGGCGATGCCCGCCACGGCCGGCAGGTGGGCCCGCGGGCCCAGCAGGCGGCCGAGCAGGACCGTGAGCAGGCCGCCGGCCAGCGGCAGGAGCGGCACGAGGACCAGGAGCTTGGCGGGTGGGAGTTCGAGCATGGGGGTGAAATCGGCCGCGTGGCGTCGCGTCAGACGTGTTCGCGTTGGAGGAGGTCGTTCTCGTCGCCGGCGGGCCGGATGCCCGCGGGCGCGAGCCTGGGGAAGGCGGGCGGCGCCGCGTCGCCGGCCGGAAGCTCGCGGTCCACGGCCCGGGAAAGGTTGTCCTCGCGCAGGGCCTGCCAGGCCGCCGCGTCGAGCCGGCCGGTGCGGGCGAACGCCTGCAGCACGAACACCAACGCCAGCGCCGCCTCGCAGGCGGCGACGGTGAGCACGAGGATCACGAGGATCTGGCCTCCCCAGTCGCCGTGGAACCGGCTCCAGGCCACCAGGCTCACCGACACGCCCTGCAGCATGAGTTCCGCCGACAGGAACATGACGATCAGGTTGCGGCGGGCCAGCATGCCGACCAGGCCCAGCGCGAACAGCGCGGCGCCGACCACGAGCGCGTTCTGGAGGAGGGCGAGCGGATTCATCGCCGCGGTCCTCCCGGTGCCAATTCGCCGGAGGGATCGCCGTGCCGCGACACGATCGCGATCGAGCCGACGAGGGCCACCAGCAGCAGCACACCCGCGACCTCGACGGCAAGCAGGTGCCGGCCGAAGAGCTCGGCGCCCAGCCGGGCGACGTGGTCCTTCTCGAGCGTGTCGCTGGCGACGTCGGCCCGGGGCTCGGCCGCCGTGGGGGCATCCGCCTGCGAGGCACCCAGCGCGGCTCCCCGCGACGGCAGCCGGCAGCAGGCCGGCGTCTCGGCGGACAGCCGCCCCACGAACAAGGTCAGCAGGCCGAGGATCACCGCGCCGGCGACGGCCGACAGCAGCGGCTCGTTCGACACGCGGTCGTAGGGGGCCATGCCGGCGGGCTGGGCGAGCATGAGCACGAACAGGAACATCACCAGGATCGCACCGGCATACACGACGATCGTGGCCACCCCGAGGAACTGGGCCCCGAGCACGAGCAGCACGCCCGCCACGCCGGCCAGGGCCAGGGCGAACCAGATCGCCGCGTAGACCGGTGACCGCGACACAACCGTCGCCGCCCCCGAGATCACGGCGACCAGCGACACGACGAGGAACACGGCCTCGGGGCCGATCCCGCCCAGCCGGCGGCCCGAGGCGGCCAGTCCGGCCAGGGCCAGCCCCCCGAGGGCCAGCCCGACCCAGCGGGCGAGCCGGCTCTCCGCGCCACGCGGCAGCAGGAGCCACAGGCTCGCCGCCGCGGAGGCGACGGCCGCCGTGAGGAGCGTGCCGGCGGAGAGGGGGGGCAGGGCCGCGAGCGTCACAGCGTGCCTCCCAGCGAGGCCGACTTCATCGGCTCCGAGTCCTTCGTCATGTCGTAGACGCTGAGCAGCTTTTCCTTGTCGAAGATCATCTCCTCACGGCTCTTGCCGGTGAGGTCGAGGAGGCTCGTCAGCTCGATGGCGTCGACCGGACAGGCCTCCTCGCACATGCCGCAGAAGATGCACCGCAGTTCGTCGATCTGGAACGCCTCCGGATACTTCTCGCGGTCGGGCCACGGGCTCTCGGCGGCCACGATGTCGATGCAGTGGGCCGGGCAGGCGGTGGCGCAGAGGAAGCAGGCCACGCACTTCACCCGACCCTCGGCGTCGCGGTTGAGCCGGTGCACGCCCCGGTAGATCAGCGGGTTGCCGACCTGCGGCCGCTGCTCCGGGTAGCTGACCGTCACCTTCGGGCTCACGAGGTGCCGTGCGGTCGTCGTCAGGCCGCTCACGAACAGCGGCAGGTAGAGCCGTTCGGCCAGCCCCAGCGGCTTCTCCTCCAGCCAGGTGATCGAGGGGTCGGTCGGCTTCATGTCACACCTCCACCAGTTCGTGCTCGACGTCGAGCGGGCCGGGGGTGCGGATCGGCGTGTTGTCCGTTCCGGACGGCGTCAGCAGGCCCGCGGCGATCCAGCCGACGAAGAAGATGACCCACGGGATCGCGATCGCGGCCACCTGGGCCCAGCCCGCGTCGAGTTTGGCCACGAGCTGCGGGCGGAACTCCTCCACCGTGGCCACCGTCACCAGGTTCGCCAGCCCCAGCGGGAGCATCACCTTCCAGGCGAGGTTCATCAGCTGGTCGAAGCGGAACCGCGGCCAGCTCCAGCGGACGAGCATGAAGAACAGGATCACGGCGAGGATCTTGGCCGAGAGCACGCCGAAGCGGATCAGGCACTGCACCCAGGAGATCTCCTGGGCCGCGCCGGTCACGCCCCACAGGTGCCAGCCGCCGAGGAACATGATCACGATCAGGAAGGCCGCCGTGACCATGTGGAGGAACTCGGCCACCAGGAACAGCAGCAGCTTGATGCCGGAGTATTCGGTGTGGTAGCCGCCCACGAGCTCCTGCTCCGCCTCGGGCAGGTCGAACGGCAGCCGGGCAGCCTCCGCGAAACTGGCCACCAGGAAGACCACGAACCCCAGCGGCTGCGCGAAGGCGTACCACACGCCGCTTGCCGCCTGGGCGTTCATGATGACATCGAGCCTGAGCGACCCGGCCGCCAGCACGACCCCGAGCAGGCCCAGGCCGAGCGGGATCTCATAGGCCACGAGCTGGGCGCTGCTCCGCAGGCCGCCCAGAAAGCCATATTTGTTGTTGCTCGCCCAGCCGCCGAGGAGGACGCCGTAGACGGCGATGCTCGACAGGGCGAACACCCAGAGCACGCCCACGTCGAGGCCGGGGGCGACCAGGAACGGCACGGGATCGGGCAGACCGGCGATCCTCAGGGGCGGCAGCACGCTGCCGAAGGGGATCGCCGCGAAGATCGCCAGCGATGCGGCCAGGATCACCAGCGGGGCGGCGTTGTAGAGCACCCGATCGACGTGCCGGGGCGTGAAGTCCTCCTTGAGGATGATCTTCAGGCCGTCGGCCAGCGGCTGCCCGAGGCCGAAGAGCCGCACCTTCGTGAGCGGGATGCCGACGCGGTTGGGCCCCTTGCGGTCCTGCACCCAGGCCGCCATCCAGCGCTCCACGAGCACCAGGTAGGCCGCCGCGGTCATCAGCCCGCCGACGAGCAGGCCGATCTTCACCAGCGCGGCGATCGTGGGCAGGGAGGGGAGGAGGTTCATGCGAGTTGGTGCACCCGGAGGTCCACGCCCACGGCGGGCACTTCGCCGGCCAGGGCCGCGAAGGCCGCCGACGACTCGACGATCTGGCGGCGGACGGACGGCGGATCGTAGAGGCCGCGCCGGCCGAGCATGTTCCAGAACAGGCGGCCCTCCGGCCAGACGCCGGCCGGCGGCCTGATCGCGGCCGCGAAGCACTGGGCCCGATGGGCCACGTTGATCCAGGTGCCGGACCGCTCGGCGAACCCGGCCGCCGGCAGCCGCCAGGTGGCGTGGGCCGTGAGCGGCGAGTCGAACAGATCCTGGACCACCAGCGACCGCAGGCCGGCGAACGTCGCCGCCTCGGCCGCGTCGATCCAGGCCGCGGGATAGCCGCCGGTGATCCAGGCCGCATCGGCCTGACCGGCCGAGACGTGGGCGACCAGATCCTCCCAGGAGCGGCCTGCCGCCCCGAAGAGGGCCAGCACCTGATCCACGCCGCGGCGATTCGGGCACTTCTCCCCGCGGATCGTGAAACCGCCCGGGAACGACTCGTCCGCCCCGGCGACGGGCACGCGGCCGGTGGCGAGGAAGGCCTCGGGATCGATCGACCGGGCGATCCCGCAGAGCATCCAGGCCTCCTCGACCGTGAGGAACGGCGACACAGCCACGGCGAGCCGCCCGGCCTGCTTGAGGTCCTCCCGCAGGCGGACGACGACGTCGGCCCACTCGACCGGCTCGAACGTCGGCGGCACACCGCCGCGGGCCGCGGCCGCCCGCCGGCCCGCCTCCAGCACCCGGGACGGGTCGTGGAGATGATGCCAGCCGTAGCGGCCCTCGTCGCACATCCACCACTTGTTGACGTGCGGGTTCTCGCGGGGCTTGAGCCGGTAGACCGTGTCCTGGTTGTGCTCGGTGTGGATCGAGCAGCCGGCGGCGCAGCCGCCGCAGACGTTGGCCTCGCGCTTCAGGAACCAGACCCGCTGCTGGTAGAGGAAGTCCTTGTCGCCGAGCGCCCCGACGGGGCACAGATCGACGACGTTGCCCGCGAGCTTGTTGTCCAAGGGCGCGCCCGGGAAGACGTCGATCTCCTCCTTGGCGCCGCGGGACGTGACCATCAATTCCGCGGTGCCGGCCACCTCGCGGGTGAACCGCACGCACCGGGTGCACATGATGCAGCGGTCCACGAACAGCGTGACCGTCGGCCCGACGTCCCGCTTGCGGCTGGTGAACGG
>Ga0315902_10008996_pt1 | contig 13442 bp, 5 predicted proteins | sample LakEriMetagenome_9_FD_203523 | JGI IMG/M metagenome (GOLD analysis project Ga0315902, IMG submission 203523) | Freshwater fungal communities from buoy surface, Lake Erie, Ohio, United States - Buoy 12 MA117 | ecosystem: Environmental > Aquatic > Freshwater > Lake > Lake biofilm | place: USA... | reverse complement strand
AGAATCTCCTCCTTCTATTCCGGTTGGATGACCTACGTAACCAACCTTGCCGATAACGAAACACTTCGAAAAACGTGCGAAGAAGTAATGATTGATTTCAAGCACCAATACCTCGCGCCTGTTATAGTCCAAAACGAAGCTAAACCTTCTGAGAACTAGACAATCCAACAAACAACACACAAACATTATTAAGAATCCACATGAAAAAGCTCATCCTTATCATTTCAATTCTAGCCCTTGCCATCGGACTAATCATCAGCTTATCCGGTGATAAGATAACAACGGCTAGCGAACCACAAATGCGGTTTGATAGCAAACCAATTCAATACATTACCCTACTCTGCCTGGACGACCGTTTAACAAAACCAGGACAATCGGAACGCGACAAGGAGATTATCCAACTAGCCTTTGAGCAATTCGAGAAAGTCGCAAAAGGACATTTGTTAATCAATTCAAAGGATCGTTTCTTAGTATGTATTGCGCCACAGATAGGAAATGATTCGAATTTGGAATCATTGGCCCAGTCACTTTGTTTCGACCTTCCGAAAATTGCTGCCAAAGACAGGGTTGCGACTTTGAATGACTTTAAGTCAACGCTATCAACTAAAATAGATAATCTATACAATGCGGGCTATAGGGGTGATCAGTCAAGTTTATACAGTGGCAGTGACATCTGGTCCTTCATTAACTCTACCCTACCAACCATGACGAACGAAGAATACGATACAAAGCTACTCGTTCTATCAGATGGTTACTTCGACTTCGAAGATGGCAAACCGCAGTTAATAGCAAATAACCGTTCAACAAAATCAGAACATTTATTTAAGAAATTTCGCGGAAACACCAATGCCCTAGCTGAGATGAAAGCCGGTGATTTCGGTATCCTAAAAACCGACAAGGTCTTTCCTAACACAACACTATGCATCGCAGAGATTTATCCCAAGAACCCGGATATGCTTGAATGGGACATCCTCAGTTACATTTGGGAGGACTGGGCTACTGCATGCGGTATAAGCATTAACAAGGAACACATTATTCAATCGAACATTCCAGCCGTCATTAATCCGTCGATTGTTGGGTTCTTGAACTCGTAAAGTAGGCCATATCGCATGACTCATGCGTCAATGACGCAAGAAATCAACGTACACAAGCACTAAATCGCTTGTAGCGATTCAAATCAATCTAATTGCAAATAGCCTTCATTTTTGTAGAAATATCCCTTTCAATTTCCACTTTACCCGGTCTAGTTTCCTCCTTCAAACATGCAACAGCTTTTCTTAACGACTCACATTGTAAATCAGCATCTCCGAGGAATTTATAAATTTCAGCCATTCTCAAATGTAGGTCACTTAGAAAAAGTGTTTCCATTTCAGGATCTATAGTCTCGTATCGCTTGTCAAATTCCATCAAATCCAACGCCTTTTGATATGCTCCAAGAGACTTTAAATACTTATTTTGGCGGAAGTAAATTCGACCTAACTGTTCAAACGAGGCAGTATCATTTTCAAAACGTTTTGATGAAGAAATAGCATTTTCTATAGCCTCGTCAAACTTACCCTGCCTTATATAGTTTTCGGTAATGAAATGACAAGTCCGCGAATTATCCGGGCTAACTTTCAACGCATTCTCAAAATCAGACGAAGCCTTTGAGTACTCTCCAATCATTGAAAAATAGTTCCCGCGTGCAGCCAAATAATAAGAATCCTCGCCTGCGAGCTTCACTGCAGCATCAAAATCTTTCTTTGCCAATTTGTCATTCCCTTGCAAATAAAATAGTTTTCCCCGGCTCAAATACCAAGCGGGATTCTTCTCGTCCAGCTCTATGGCAACCGTTAAATCCTCGATTGCCTTGTCAAACTGATTAAGAAAAAGGGCTAAAAACCAACCTCTTGAATAGAACCTTATTGGCCTTCGATCAATCTCTATGGTTCTATTGTAGTATGATGTCGGAATAGCTAGTTCATTTTGCTTTTGATAGAGAAGCGCCAGATTAGTATAAGCCAAAGCAATACCGTCGCCATATGCATGAATAGAATCTTGAAATCTCAATCCCTCTTTTTGAATAACCTTGCCATAGTACATGCTAGCCATACTATCATTTCCCATTCGATGATAATAAACGCCTAAAAAATTAAGTGCAGTCACATCATTTGAATCACTATATAAGATTTCTTGACAATCTGATATAGCCAATTGATGTTCTAAAAATACATCAGAAAGCAACCTAGATCTTGCGGCCAACAAATCCATATTAAGCGAATCTTTGGAAATACCCAATGTATAATCAGATAGAGCCTGATAAGGTTTATTTGTAAACTCATAGAAGGAACCTCTATATAAATAAAGGTCAGGATTATTCACATCCAGCTCTATCGATCTATTCAAATCCGCCAAAGCTTGGGAGAAATTCTCTTCTTCAATAAATACATCTGCTCTATTTGCATAACAATATGCTGAACTTATAGGGTCTTTATTTTCCAATAAAATACCGTTTTGAAAATATTCAAGAGCTTGCTGCTTTTCACCCATCTCACTTAATACAAGTCCAATAGCGTTTAACGCATCAACGTCTTCAGGATTAATCTCGAGTATTGTTCGATAGTCAATAATTGCGAAATCATATGCCTTAATAATATCAGCATAAAAATTTCCTCGAGCATAGTAATATTTAGCGTCAATAGGATCCAATTCAATTGCCTTTGTATAATCTTTAAGCGCTGCTTGGTTGTCATGAGCAAAATCAACCAGAAAATTCGCTCGATACAGATATGCATCAGGATTAATTGAATCCAATGATATGGCCTTTGAATAATCATCCATTGCCTTATCCAAAAAACCCATTCGCACATAAATATCAGCCCTATTTCGATAACAGAATGAAGAAGATCTCCGACTTACATATTCAAGGGAAATACCTTTATTATACATTTCAATAGCTAAATCTAACTCTCCCAAATTCATATAAGCAACACCCATTGCATTTATTGCATCAACATTAAATTCATCTAATAAAAGCACCTTCTTGTAATCCTCAATTGCTTTTTTAAACAACTTCATTTCAAATGCAAGCAACCTTCCACGATCATAAAATATGGATGCATCACTCGGATTCAATTCTATTGCGCGTGAATAATCGCTATACGCACCATTATAGTCATGCAAATAATCCTTGTAAAAATCCGCTCTTTGTATATACCGTAATGAATTGCCTGAATCAAAATCGATTGCTCGTGTAAAATCATTCAACGCCAAATCAAGTTGATTTCGAAAGCGATAAATAGCCGCTCTATTTGAAAAGCAAAAGGCAATTCCTGACGAATCGGCTCCTCCTATTGATGCTCCGATTGAATATTGCTGCAACGCAAGATCGTAGTCACCAATTGACTCATAAGATGCCCCAAGATTGTTAATCGCCCCTAAATCATTTGAGTCAATTTTTAGTAGTGCTAAATAATCTAAAATTGCCTTTTCGGGCAGATTTAATTCAATACCATATAAACGCCCACGGTCGTAATAATAATTTGATTTATTAGGATTCAATTCTATAGCTTTTGAGTAATCACTAAGAGCTTCATTATATTTATTCGTGTTTAAATGAAGGAAGTAAGCTCTAGCGTAATATTTTTCGGAATTTAACGAGTCCAACTGAATAGCTTTTGAAAAATTCCAGAGAGCATCATTTAATTCACCTTTCTCCGCATAAACCTCAGCACTTCCTTGATAGGAATCGGATGCCTTTTCAGGGTTAGAATCTTCAAATGACATGCCCCTTTCAAACATCCCTAGGGCAGCATCAAACCTATTCAGTCGTTTATGAATAAGACCGATTCCATTTATAGCATCGACATAACTAGAGTCAATCTCAAGTATACTCTCCAATTCTTCTATTGCCTTATCAAATTGCCCAAGATAATCACTATAGAGAAGCGCTCGGTCATGTAATACATCAAGATCAGCCGGGTCTATGTCAATAGCTCTTGTGTAATCGATAAGAGCGTTATTGTAATCCTTCATTGTATAACAATAGAAATGAGCTCTGGAAAAGAAGATCTGAGAATTCTCAGGAGAGAGTTCAATAGCGCTAGAGTAATCAAGCAATGCTTCATCAAACTTACCTACATCAGTAAATAACTTTGCTCTATTTACAAGGCAATATGATGCATCATCCGGATCTGATTTTGCTTGGGAAATGCAATCATTTAGACACTTCAATGCCTTATCATGCAACTTTAAATCAATATAAATTGTGCCTAGACCATTCATAGCCCTCATATTATCAGGCTGCATACCTAGAACACTTAAATAATCTTCAGCAGACCTATCCAGTTGATTCAAATGGACGTTAAATAAATCCGCCCTATCACATAGTATCTCTACATCACTAGAATCTAGTTTTATAGCAATAGAGTAATCAATAAGAGCCCGTTCAGGATCATTCAAAAAATTCAAATACAAATCCCCTCTTTCTGAATATGTCAAAGGGTCCATAGGATCTATGCGAATAGCATTAGAGTAATCATCGAGAGCATATCCTAACAAATTTTGCTTCGCAAACAGTTCAGCTCTTTCGCTGTAACAGGTTGCTGCAAGGCTAGGATAAATATGCTCTAATGCAATACCCTTATTAAAACAAGAAAAAGCTGAATCTATTTGACCATTCAAAACATAGCTAAAGCCAAGAAGTAAAATTGCCTCTGCATTAAAAGGATCAAATTGAAGCACCCTATTGCAATCCGCAATAGCTTCAGTAGCCAGATTCAAATCAAAATGATATAAATGAGCTCTATCGAGTAAATATTGTGATTCAAAGGGTGCATTCTCGATTGCCATGCTAAAATCTACAAGTGCATTGTTGAAATCCGTCATCACGTCCTTGAAAAAAAGCCCCCTTTCATAGTAAAAAACTGGATTCTTTCTATCCAATTCAATCGCCATTGTGTAATCTCCTAAAGCTTCCCTTATTTTTCCTTGGTCAGCGAAAATCCTAGCTCTGCCAGCGTAACAAAATGCGGCATCACTTGGGCTATATCTTTCACGCGATATACCTCTTTCAAAGAAAACAAGAGCACTATCCGGTTGATTTGACTCTTCATAAATTACACCGAGTGAATTCAAAGCTTCAATGTGATTCGGATTTAAGTCAAGCACCCTTTCTAAATCCAAAATTGCCATTCTGTAATCACTCAGATAATCTGAATAATAGTCTGCTCTGGACATTAAAACACTAACGTCATTTGGGGCAAGTTCATAAGCTCTATCAAAATCCTTCGAGGCTTGGTTAGGAAGATCTAAAAAATACGCATGAAGCCCTCCCCTGTAAAGATGATATAATTCATTTAACGGAGAAAGATCTATAGCCTTATTAATGGATTCCATCCCGAAATCGCTATCGCCGATGAAATCCCCATAAATTTTTGATTTCCAATAAAACGCATCGGCATACAAACTATCTAAACCAATAGCGAAATCAATTTCATCAATCGACCTACTGTAATCGCCTACTACAGCATAGAATCTGGCTAAATAAATGTGGACCTCAGGATCCTTAGGATACAGTTCTTTTGCCCTCAATAGTTCTGCGCCATTATAAAATTCCCCCTTTGGGAGAAGATAGTTAATCCTTCCCTTTCTCAAAAGTGCCGATTTATTATCAGGATCAATACCCAAAATCATATTTGCCTTTTCTAGCGCTAACATGTAGTTCTCAATTTCTATAAGAGAATCTATTCGTATAATCTCGTTTGTATATGAACTTTTCTTGAGGTAGAAAGCCTGACCAGTCAACTGGGATTGCTCAATTGGCCTTTGCTTGCCATCACTCATTTGAAGAACATCCATCCGAACATTACGAAAAACCTGATCCAACGTAAGATTCTCAATGAGCATGTTCCTTGTTAGACTAAGGCAATAGTCACTATTTGCCTTTGAACCGTCAGCCGCTGTATTACCTGCGTCGGTCGAAAACGCTATAAGAGAACCAGTTGGGGGCTCCATTTTTGCAAGGCCTCGACCGCTATCTGCGCTTCTTGCTTTTGGATCCCAGTTTTTTTCAAATGGATTATTTCGGCATGCATCTAAAATTATTACATTAACTTCGTTTGACCTCGCAATCAAATAGCGCATTATTTTTTGAACACTGAGCGCGTTATCTTCTACATCAAACTTGGTTATATACTTCTCCTCAGTTGCCAATAAGTAGTTTACATTTTCAATTTGAACTCCATGACCGGCATAATAAATAAATCCAACATCATAATCTGCTCTCCTATCTCCAAACTCACGCACCACTGACTCAAAGTCAGTTATTTTAGATACATTGGTGTCGAGAATAATATCAAAATTCAGTGACTCAAGGGTAGCTTTTACCAATAATGCATCATTAACAGGGTTGGATAACTTACCTGCGCTGTAATTCGAATTTCCGATAACCAGCGCAAGACGCCTTTCCTGAGACAAGGCTTCTGACGTCAATTGGACTAATAATAGAATTGCAATAACCTTTAGCTTTATCATAACTTGTCGAATCGGAATAGTTTAATCATTATTCAATGAGTCTAAGGGTATTTCGTTGCTTATAGCGTTTTAGAATGTAACCCCTTTCTCCAGTTTTCACATCTAAAATATAATAGGTGTTTCCAATTGCACTGAGCAATTTTACGCAAGTACCATTGTATACCTTCCTCAATATTGTAGACTCATTCAAGATATCGGCCTCCAATGATCCTGAATTCACTATCGCGTATTCACTGGGACTTAAACTTCGACTTCTCAATGTGCAAAAGCCTTCAAGCGACTCTATTTGAACCTCATACATACTACCAGAATTTTCCATTTCAAAAAGCTTGTCACCATCCTTGAGAGCCTGCTCAGCTTCTAGAAAACCATTCTTGATTGCCAAAACGCGACGCCCGCGAGCGGGGTGAGTATCCGAGTCAATGGTATCAGCAAGATATTCAACCGCTTTTGTTGCGTCTTCAATTCTAGCCCCCATGTGATGAAGCACAAATCCTGAAAACCGATCCGCTTCTAATTCCAAATCAGGCCTGGAACCCACATCAGACAACGTATGACCGGCCAAGTGATGACCTATTTCATGACCTATGATACTCAGGGCTGACCAATCACTTCCCGTGATTGTTGCCACCGACGACAGAAAAGTACTGTCATAGAGAATAACTCTCTCATCTCCATCAATAAGCGCTAGTGCATTATCAATTTCAGCTTTACCAATCAGAAAATTGGCTGGTAGTCCCATACTTGAAACAACTCGGTTTACATACTGATCTTGTCCCTTCTGTATGGAAATTAAAACATCGTCAAAACTGCGAGTCTTCATTTTATAACCGCAGCCATTCGTCCGAAATAGACTATCTAAATTATTGAACTCTCCTTTACCATCTTTGGAGTAATTCGAAACTTCCTTGCACCCAATAAAAAGTACAAGTAACAGAATCCAAACTAGAAGTTGAAATGTTTTCATAATTCATAAAGTGTCATTTACTTTTCTTACTCCCCAACCAACACAAACGCCCCCCAATAGTAAGGCTGTGGATACTTCTGTTTGATTTCATTGCGGGTGAGGTTGTATGATTCGCGGATGGATTTGCCTTGGGCGTAGTGACCATAAAAGGTCTGCATGTATTCTGACGTAACCTTATCGTCAACCTTCCATAGGCTCATTAAAATGTGTTCAGCACCGGCATCCGTCATGGCTTTACGCAGCCCTTGCACCCCTTCTCCATTGAGGATTTCGCCCTTTCCTGTTTCGCAGGCACTCAATACCACCAGTTCGGTTTTACTCAAATCCAATAGACCCGCCTCGTAAGCTGTGAGTATTCCATTGTCGCCGCCTGTTAGCGGTGTATTATCGGCTAGTGTCTTATTGCAACCTGCCAAAAGCAATCCCGAGCGAAGCATTGGGTTTTCAGCCACTCGATTAACATCCATGCCCATCATTCGCATACCATTGTCATTCTCGGGCTTTATATCTTCCAAAAAGTAACCGTGAGTGGCTATATGAAGAATGCGTGGAGAGTCCATTTGCTTTAGATTCATTTCCAGTGCATCATTACCGGTAAGCAATTGTGTATTCCACGCAGTGCTTACAAGTGTTTGGTTGATTCCCTCAACCTCAGAACGCGTTGCGGGCAGCGGAGTTATTCTCCTGTTGCCATCTAGTGACAAATCGCGCATGGTTTGATACGTAAACGATACATTGTCTACAAGCAAAGTACTATCAACAACATACGAGTAATCAAAATTGGGTGCCCCCATGATAAGCGCTGTTCTATCCGTGTAGTCTCGGTTACCATAAATCCGTTGATCCACAAATGAGCGGCCGCTATTTACCAGATGTATCTCTTTCTCTTCAAATAGGTATTTACCTGTTTCAGCATGGTAAATTGTCTCTGGATTAATGCTATGATATATGCCTCCTGGTGATAGGTAAATCTTGGTTTTACCTACCAAATGCTCTTCCAAGGGCTTCCATAGAAGATTGTACACCTGGCCGTCCATTGTTGTGGATGTCGGATTTGTTGTTTGACTAACTATATAAGGGTAAAGTATCTCATCGATTTGTTTGCCTTCACCGAGGTTGATCAATTGCGGTGCCTCACGCATATCAGAAGTGACAACATAAGCGATGTAAAAGGAAGAATCAGCATACTCTCGACTTTCAAAATCGTAATAATCAATACTCCTCAGGTCAACATACGCATCATTTGGCTTCAATCGCTCATAAAGATCGTTGAAGTCATACACAGCATTAATACGCTCAAAAGACTCCAACCGGGAGGCAAAGTCTAATTCCAAAATCTTCAATTCTGTTTCAACCATAGAGATGTCGATGCCACGACTAATCTGCTCGTCTCTAGTGAGTTCGTAGTGATTTAATAGCTGGCGTCGCCCTGAACTTAAGTTCGCAAACAACGACATCAAAGCGGAATCCCCCGAGCGCTCAACTTCTTGGTTCAAAAGGGCTTCGTAATCGAATAAAGAACCATTTCGAAATAACCAATGACTTAGCGAAGAAGCCCACAAACTGGACCCCATAATACCTCTATTGTGCAAATAATTCATTCGAATAGACTCCGTATCACCGGAGCCTGGTAGCGACCAATAATATGACCTAATGTATCCTGGGGCGCCTCTTGCCAGATCCATAACCCGACGATCCCAACTCATTAAATCAACAAAAGCTGAATCAGCACTCGAATAATTTCCCTCTTGGTATAATAAGTGAAATAAATTTGCAACCGCAATTTGAATTTCCCATCCTGAGAAATACCTACTTTGCATATATTGAACAAACTCTCTTTGCATGAATATCGCTTTTGACAAATCACCGAATTTCGCGTCCAATGATGTCGAAATATTTAAATATTGCGAATAAAGAATATCATTTTTAGATTTAATCGCATAATCCAATCCCGCCTGAACCTGCTCTCTCATATTATTAACCTCAACATCAAATCCGATAGAATCATTTGATTTTTCAATTCGCGAAAGCAATAACCATGATATAATTTCCCAATACTCCGAAGATGTCTTATCGCCAACATAAAAGTCTAAAGCTTTGGATAGCATAATTTCTGCTTCATCGTAATCTTCACGTGAAATGTGAGCCAAAGCCAAAATATAAAATCCATCTGATAAAAGTTGCCTTTCATCACCAGATAGTTCATTCTGTTTCCAAGATAAATAATTCAAAGCTTTCGATGCCTTTTTTGCCAATCCAAAATAAGACTCATCATCTAGATAAAATACACCTAGATTGAGGCACGTGGCTAGCTTAGTCGCATAATAAGCACTCCCCTTTCCATAGGCATGTTCTATATTTGAAAGTAGCTCTTCAAAATATAAAGATGACGATTTATAATCACCCAAACAATTATACAACAAAATCAATGACTCGAATAAATCGATTAACTCATGCTCGTAACTACTAGAATTCTTTTCATATATCAATTTGGCTTTAAGCAACAATTTCTCGGATTCACCGTACCTCAACATTTCTCTATACAAATCAGCAAGATTGATCATAACAGATGCACACTCTACGTGCTCTTCACCAAGATATTTCTTGCGCATTTCATATGACTCTAATAAACAATTTTCTGACTTATTGTAATCATATATTTTTCGGTACAAAGCCGCTAGTTGAATGAGCGTAGCGGCACAATTATCATATTGATCGTTGATGTTTTTGTAATATATTTTAATAGCTTCCTGGAAATAATTTTCCGAATTAGCATAATCTTCCAATTTCTTACTCAAGGCTCCTAGAAGCCCTGAAATACGGGCGTATTCAAGATGGTCCTCGCCATATATATTCCCTGTTAATTCAAGGCACTCCATGTAGTAAAGCTCTGCTGCAGCATAATCATGCATTTCCAAATACAACATCGCAAGATTATTGAGGCAAAATCGATAGATTGGATGGTCATCCCTGTTAAGAAGAATAAACATTTCATACGATTCCAAAAAATAACTCAACGCACGCGTGGCATCAGCTTTATCCTGAAACAGTCTACCCAAATTGTAAAGACATAAGGCATAATCAAGATGATTCTTCCTGTGCTGTGCCTCCAACGTTTTGAGCGACATAGCATAAAAGACTAGAGACGAATCTTGATTAACAAATCCATTCCCTATGTAACGAAAAGAAACGGCATAACGAAGACTCGTATCTCCTTCATTCTTCAACGCCCATTCATTCATCTCGCGGGCGACTAATAAAACACTATCCTTCTTACCCTCATTTTTAAATCGATTATAATCGACCTCCATTTGATCATATGAACGATTTTGGGCTCCTACACCCAGGGCAAGGAGAATAAAAAACAAAACTGCCAGTTGCTTCATTTCGTAGATGGAAGAGTTTAATTCAAAATCAATCCCCAACCAACACAAACGCTCCCCAATAATACGGCTGAGGGTACTTCTGTTTGATTTCATTTCGGGTGAGGTTGTAGGATTCGCGGATTGATTTGCATTGGGCGTAGTGAACATAAAAGGTTTGCATGTATTCAGACGTTACTTTGTCGTCGACCTTCCAGAGGCTCATCAAAATGTTTTCAGCACCGGCATCCGTCATGGCTTTACGCAGCCCTTGCACTCCCTCCCCATTCAGGATTTCGCCTTTGCCAGTCTCGCACGCACTCAAAACCACCAGTTCCGTTTTGCTTAGGTCCAATAGACCAGCCTCATAAGCTGTGAGTATACCATTGTCGCCGCCTGTTAGCGGTGTATTATCGGCTAGAGTCTTGTTGCAACCCGCCAAAAGTAATCCCGAGCGAAGCATAGGGTTTTCAGCCACTCGATTAACATCCATGCCCATCATTCGCATACCATTGTCATTGTCGAGCTTTATATCTTCCAAAAAGTAACCGTGAGTGGCTATGTGAAGAATGCGTGGAGAGTCCATTTGCCTTAGGTTCATCTCCAGTGCATCATTATCAGTAAACAATTGTGTATTCCATGCATTGCTCGCAAGTGTTTGGTTGATTCCCTCAACCTCAGAACACGTTGCGGGTAGCGGAGTTATTCTCCTATTGCCATCGAGTGACAAATCGCGCATAGTTTGATAGGTGAAAGATGTGTTATCCTCGATCAAGGTACTATCGGCGACATACGAGTAATCGAAATTGGGCGCCCCCATGATGAGCGCACTTTTATCAGTATAGGAACGATTACCATAAATCCTTTGATCCACAAATGAGCGTCCACTATTTACCAGATGTATCTCCTTCTCCTCGAACAAATACTTTCCGGTTTCCGCATGGTAGATTGTTTCCGGGTTAATGCTGTGGTAAATGCCACCCGGCGATAGGTATATTTTAGTTTTACCTAATAAGTGCTGCTCCAACGGTTTCCAAAGGAGATTGTAAACTTGGCCGTCCATAGTTGTGGATGTCGGATTTGTGGTTTGACCGACTAAGTATGGGTAAATTATCTCGTCGATTTGCTTTCCGTCACCAAGATTAATTAATAATGGGACTTCTTGACGCTCACTGGTGACTAAATAAGCCATGTAAAAACTAGAGTCAGTCCAAACATTCAAATCAAAACTGTAATAAGGTACTTGAATTATGTCAATGTAAGCTTCTTCGATGAGCAACCTACTAGAGATATCACTAAATTGATAAACTCGGGTAATTTTTTCAAATTTATCAAAGCCGGAAGATAATGTTCGCTCTAACATATCCATTGCCTCAATCTCGTTTCGCATTACGATACCTTGTTCGGAAAACTCTTTTTGTGTTAACCCGTAAATTCTATTGAGTCGATATTTATGAGACAAATAGTTATTATAACACCGCAAAATAGACGTATCGTTAGAGACCGCAATTTCATTTCTAATTTTTCCTTCAGAATTACCAGAGAGATTATTCAACAACAACCAAAAGTTAAACATTGACAAATTATAGCCTTCTTTATTGAATCCTCCGAAATCCAATGAGTTGTATGATCGAAAGAACTCATATTGGAACGCATCTTTATAGGCTTCCTTGGCCCTAGTGCTTAGGGCTAAATTCTCTTGTAGTATTTTTTTGCCCGCATTGAATAAAGTCTGAACTTGATAATAATGTAATTTTTGATCAGATATCAACAAAGAATACAAAACAAAATTTCGTAAAGTTGCAATATAAATAGGATCGCTTGTTCGCAGATATTTCCTTGCAAGTGCATTACTCTTCTTTAAATATTTTTCAGCCTTTTCATAATCTTTCAAGTTCAAATACAAATTCGCAATATTATTTAAAATTATTATATAATTTTTATGCCTAACTCCGAAGACTCCTTTGCAATAATCCAGTGCTTTGAAATAATTGTACTCCGCCTTTTTAAATTCACCTATTTCAGCATAGAGATTCGCAAGATTCATATAAGTCTTGAAATATTCAGGATGTTCGAAATCCTTATATTTTCTGTTAAAAACTTGAAGCGAAGTACAATAGTAAAATTCTGACTGTGAAAAATTCATCAAGTCGGAGTAAATGTTACCAAGATTGCACAAACTCAAGGCATAATCTGGATGTGCATCACCGAGAATTAATCTATTAATATCACAAGCCTTATGGAAATATTCCTTTGCATCTTCGTACAAATTACAATCCCTGTAAAGGTTACCTATATTCTGTAAAATATTAGCATATGCAGTATGGTTTTCACCTAGTGTCTTATTTATTATATTCTTACAATCAAAATAATATCTCTCCGCCAATGCATAATCACCCATTTCTTGGTGCAACATTCCAATATCTTCCATACTAGTTGCTACATCAGGATGATCTTCACCCAGGTACTCTTGCCGAATACTGAGAGCTTCGATGTATAATGGCCTTGCCTTTTGGTAGTCTCCCAAATCAGCGTATAGATTTGCCAAATTATTAACACTAGTTGCATATTGATCATATTCTTCAGAAAGACCATTATTA
>Ga0315902_10008989_pt1 | contig 13449 bp, 6 predicted proteins | sample LakEriMetagenome_9_FD_203523 | JGI IMG/M metagenome (GOLD analysis project Ga0315902, IMG submission 203523) | Freshwater fungal communities from buoy surface, Lake Erie, Ohio, United States - Buoy 12 MA117 | ecosystem: Environmental > Aquatic > Freshwater > Lake > Lake biofilm | place: USA... | reverse complement strand
GATGCGGGAGAACTCCTCGACCTGAGCAACGAGTCCTGGCTTGAGCGATTGTGGGAATCCCTCACCGGAAAGCTGGTCCGGCGTTGATGACCGCCACAGCAGGCAGGCTGCCCAGGTTGCGCGCTGCTCTGGTGTTGGGCGTTATCGCTGTCCTCTTCACAGGTCTGGACGCAACGTTCATCTTCTCGGGGCCATTCCTCGGCTACGTCCCTTCCACCCTGCCTGTCTTCCTGCTGGCCAGCGCGTTCATGATGGTCGTGCTGGCGCTTGGCAGCCGGTTCCGCTGCGCGTACGCAGGCTTTCAGGACGAGGCTGTGGTTATCCTTTCGGGGGTCGGTGCCTCGTTCGCTGTCCGCGCCGGTGCGGCGCCCGACGACGATCTCTATGCCACATTCCTCGTCACGGTGATCGTGTCCACGGTACTGACGGGCGTCTTTTTCCTGATGCTTGGAACCCTTCGCATCGGCAGGTTGATCCGCTATGTGCCGTTCTCGGTGACAGCGGGTTTCATGATCACCGTGGGAGCGCTGCTGATGAGCGGCGGGATACAGCTCGCCGAGAGCCGGAGTCTGGGTGCCGTGTTGTCAGGCGCCCTGGCGGGCGAGTGGCCGCTGAGATCGCTGTTCGCGCTATGCGTTGCGCTTCTCATCGTGGGAGGGGTGCGCTGGAGCGGAGGTGTGGCGGGTATGCCGGTGGTGTGTCTGGGGGTGTTCCTGCTCTTTCACGCGGTCTGTGCGCTTACGGGCATGGGCGGCAGCGCGCTTGCGGAGGGGGGCTGGTTGATGCCCGTGCAGGAAGGTGCTCCTCACCCGCCGGGCTGGTTGCTGCTGCTGCACGCTGATATCGATTGGCGGCTCGTGTTCGGGGAGTGGCGATCCATGGCGTCCATTGCGCTCATCAGCGCACTCGCTCTGCTCCTTGCGGTGACGGCCTTGGAACTCACCACGCGGCAGCGGGTCGACGTGGACCGGGAGTTGCGTGCGGCGGGTTGGGCCAACCTTGCGTCGGCCGGGGGAGGTGGAGGCGCGGGTTACCACGACGATGCCGTGAGCGCGATGCTCCACAAGAACCTCGGTGCAGACAGGGATACTGTGCTGTGGGCCGCGTTGTTCAGTGCGGCGGTGGCGGCACTGGATCCTGCGTGGTTCGCGCTGGTGCCCTTGCCCCTGCTGGGTGGCATGCTGCTCTGGCTCGGGTGGCAGCTCTGGCGGGACTGGCTGGTCTACAGCGGGCATTACCTCCATCGCAACGACTGGCTTGCGGTGGTGGCGATTGTGGTGGTCACCGTGTCCGCGGGTTTCATATCGGGTGTACTGCTCGGAATCGGCGTGGGCATCGCCCTGTTTCTGGTGGATTACAGCCAGGTGAGCACGGTTCGCTACGTGGTGAGCGGACGCGAGATCCGCAGCAACATCGACCGATCGCCCTCGGCAGAGCAGCTCCTCTACGACCGGGGCAGCCGCGTAAATGTCGTGAAGCTGCAGGGCTATCTCTTTTTCGCCCGCTCCCACCAGGTCCTGGTGCAACTCGAGCCGGTGATAGAGCGCGAGAGGGGAAAGGGCAGGCAGTACATCGTGATCGATTTCCAGAGCGTTGCCGGCGTGGATTCCACGGCCACCATGGCCTTTGTCAGGTTGCGTCAGATCGCCGCCGAGGCTGACGCGGGTCTCGTCTTCACCGGGCTGGGCATGGAAACGCGAGTCGATCTGGCGCGGGAGGAACTGGCAGAGGGCGATATCGGCTATTTCTCGACGCTGGATCAGGGGCTCGCCTGGTGCGAGGACCAATTGCTCGAGGAAAGCAGCGAGTTGCCGCAGGATCGGGTGGATATGTACGGGCTGTTCGATGAGATCGTCCGCCTTGCGGGTGACAGCGGGGGAGCGGGCGCCTATCTGAGGGAACTCCGCGTGAAGGCGGGGGATGTCATCATGGATCCTGGATCCGAGGCGACAGACATCTGCCTGCTCCAGAGCGGTTCCCTGAGCGTTGTCGTCCAGGGCGCAGGACGTGAACGCATCGTGCTCCGCGGCCTGGAGCCCGGGAGCGTGTTCGGGGAGATGGCCCTGTATCTGGGGGGGGCACGAACCGCAGCCGTGGTGGCTGAAACCGACGCTGTGGTGCTGTCGCTCGGAGCGGAGGCGATTGCACGCCTTGAGGAGGACGACCCCCGGCTTGCCACCCGTCTGCACAAACTGCTTGCCAGGCTCCTGGCGACCAAGCTCCGCCAGACCAACACCTGGCTGAGCCATTTGCGCTGAGGTACAGGCCGCCTCGCAGGTGTCCCGGGCAGGTCTAAACGGGTAGACTTCTCGCCTCGTTCTACGGGTCGGCCGGTGCCTCGCCTGATGCGGCCCGACGTCCCCCTCTGGCGGATTCCCGATGCGACTGAAAACCATAAAACTCGCGGGCTTCAAGACATTCGTCGACCCGACGACCGTCAGGCTGCCGAGCAATCTCTGCTCGATCGTCGGCCCCAACGGCTGCGGTAAATCCAACATCATCGATGCCGTGCGTTGGGTGCTGGGGGAGGGCTCGGCGAAACACCTCCGCGGCGAGTCCATGGCGGATGTCATCTTCAATGGCTCGACCGGCCGCAAACCCCTTGGCCAGGCCTCCATCGAGTTGGTCTTCGACAACACAGACGGCACTCTTGGTGGCGAGTACGCGAGCTACGCTGAAATCGCCATCCGCCGGATGGTCAGTCGGGACGGGGTATCGAACTACTATCTGAACGGTGCGCGCTGCCGCAGGCGCGACATCACCGACATCTTCCTCGGCACCGGATTGGGGCCTCGCAGTTACGCCATCATCGAGCAGGGCATGATCTCCCGCCTGATCGAGGCGAAGCCCGAGGACCTGCGGGTGTATATCGAGGAGGCAGCGGGTATTTCCCGCTACAAGGACCGTCGACGCGACACCGAGAACCGCATCCGTCGTACCCGCGAGAATCTGGAACGCCTTACGGACCTGCGCGAAGAGCTCGAGAGGCAGTTGCAGCACCTCAAGCGCCAGGCGAGCGCAGCGGAGCGGTATGGTGAACTGAAAGCAGAAGAGCGGCTGGTGCGCTCCCAGCTCCTCGCGCTCGGCTGGAAAGCCCTCGATGGGGAATCGCAGCGGCTCGGTGTGTCGATCCTGGAGCGCGAGGTGGCGCTCGCAGAGGTGAATGCGCGACACACTCACGTCGAGACATCCATGGAGAAATCGCGCGAGCGCTATCAGGAGCTCGCTTCGATCCAGTCCGCCATCCAGGAACGCTATTACGCGGTGGGCGCGGAGATCGCGCGCACCGAGCAGTCTGTCCAGATGCAAACCGAGCGTGCTCGGCAGTTCGAGCTCGATCTGGAGCAGACGCGTCGCAGTCATCGTGAGGCAGAAGAACACCTGCGCAGCGACGAAGCCCTGCTCGAAAGCCAGCTCGCCGAACAGCAAGAGCTGCTCCCGGCCCTCGAGGCGGCAGAGGGGCAGGATCAGGAAGTCCAGTCAGCGCTGCATGCAGCAGAACAGACCATGCAGCGCCTGCAGTCCGAGTGGGATGCATTCAATCTTTCGGCTGAAGGTCCGCGCCAACAAGTGGGTGTGCAGCAGTCACGGATCCGCCAGCTCGAGGAGTCCATGGCGCAGTCCCAACAGCGCATCGAGCAACTCACGCGGGAGCTCCGTGACCTCGACACGGCCGGTCTGGAGTCCCAGCGTGAGGCTGGCGAGGCGAGGGTCAGCGAGCTCGAAGAGATCAACCTCGACTGGCAACACCGCGCCGATGAGGTGCGTGGTCGGATCGAGGGTGGGCGCAGTGATATCAATCAGCGCCAAACCGGGCTGGATGAGCTGCGCGGCGAGCTGCGCGAGCAGCGGGGCCGCTTTGCGTCGCTGGGCGCCCTTCAGCAGGCGGCACTCGGCCAGAGCGATGAAAAGGTCAGCGGCTGGATTGCCTCTCAGGAACTTACCGGCGCGAGCCGCCTCGCGGAGCGTGTGCGCGTCGATGAAGGTTGGGATGCTGCTGTGGAGACGGTTCTCGGGCGACATCTTGAGGCGATCTGCGTACCCGACATAGACGGGCTCGCTCCCTCGCTTTCGGTGTTCGGGGAGGGCACCCTCGGGTTGTTCACCCCTCGCGCAGCGGCCGGCATTGCGGCACGTCCTGGCAGTCTGCTTGCCAGGGTGCATGCCGATTTCGATCTGGGGGCGCTCCTCGGCGGCGTACTCGCCGCGGGGAGCCTCGAGGAGGCATTGACGCTCCGCTCCAGCCTCGCCGAGGGGGAATCGGTGATTACCCCCGACGGTATCTGGCTTGGTCGGGACTGGCTCCGTGTGGCACGTGATGCCGACCCTCGCGCCGGTGTGATACGCCGTGCTGCCGAACTGGTGGAGCTCGGCAGCTCCATCGACGCCCTTCGCCAGCGCGAGTCCGTGTCCCAGTCCGGTCTTGAAGAGGCGCGCGAAATGCTGCGCGCCGCCGAGGAAGAGCTGCTCGTGCTCCAGCAGGAGCAACGTGCCGCTGCTGCCCGGTACACCGAAGCGCGCTCCGCCTTGAGCGCTTGCACCGTGCGGCTCGAGCAGATGGAACTTCGGGCCGGGCGCAACCGTGCGGAGCAACAGCAGTATCGCGAACGCCATGAGGCGCAGCGTCTCTCCCTGCAGGAGGCGCGCGGGATTCTCGAGACGGCGCTGGATACCATGCACGAGGACACTCGGCGGCGAGAGGATTTGCAGGATGCCCGCGAGCGCGCCCGTGTCGCGCTGGATGCTGCGAGGGCGCGCTCGCGCGAGATCCGTGAGTCGGCACACCGGTTGGCGATGCGCCGTGAATCGCTGACGGCCCAGATAGATGCCCTGCGCGCAGCCATCGTTCGCATCACCAGCCAGTTCAACACGCTGGAGGATCGCAGCCGGCATCTGGGGGAGCAGATTGCGGCAACTGCCATGCCCATCGCCGAGGGCAAAGCGACTCTCGAAGGGCAGCTCGCGCGCCGGCTCGAGGTCGAGAGGGAGCTGCAGTCTGCGCGCGTAGCGGTGCAAGGCGTCGAGCATGAGCTCCGCGAGGCCGAGAAATCCCGCCATGCCATCGCGCAGGAAGCAGAGGCCGCGCGCTCCGCATTGGAGCGTGAGCGACTCGCGTTGCAGTCTGTGCAGGTGAGGCTCGAGGGCGTACTTGAGCAACTCGAGCGTACGGGCGCAACCTTGCCGGAGGTGCTGCAGTCACTTCCGCCCGAGGCGGAAGAGCAGGCGTGGCAGGCACAGCTCGAACGCCTTGGAAACCAGATCGCCCGTCTTGGCCCGATCAACCTGGCCGCCATCGACGAGCACCGCGCCCAGTCCGAGCGCAAGACCTATCTGGATGCGCAGAACGCCGATCTTGTGGAAGCGCTGGACACCCTCGAGAACGCCATCCGCAAGATCGACCGTGAGACCCGTACGCGCTTCAAGGAAACCTTCGACAAAGTGAATGCGGGGCTGCAGGAGCTTTTCCCGCGGGTTTTTGGTGGCGGCCATGCCTATCTGGAGCTGACGGGTGAGGACCTGCTCGACACCGGCGTCACCATCATGGCCCGTCCCCCCGGCAAGCGTAATGCGACCATCCACCTGTTGTCCGGTGGTGAGAAAGCGCTCACGGCGATTTCGCTGGTCTTCTCGATTTTCCGGCTTAACCCCTCACCCTTCTGCATGCTCGACGAGGTGGATGCTCCGCTCGATGACGCGAATGTCGGGCGCTTCACGCGCCTCGTGAAAGAAATGTCCGAGCAGGTGCAGTTCATCGTCATCACCCACAACAAGATCACGATGGAGATGGCGCAACACCTCATGGGTGTCACCATGCAGGAGCCCGGTGTATCGCGTCTCGTCAGCGTCGATGTGGACGAAGCCGTTGCGCTGGCGGAGACAGCCTGAGTGCGCCGCGCAGGGTCTCACCGTCCACGAAACGATCTATAGTTGCCCCATGGATCTCGACTCCCGCGACTGGTTGATCGTCATAGGCGCGCTGCTCATCGTCGGCGTGCTGCTGGATGCGTGGCGTCGTTACCGTAATGACCGGCGTAACCCGATTCGTCTGGCCAGCAAGTCGATGGGCCCGGGCGGCGGTTTTGCCCGCGACGAGCCTGATCCCGCGAGTGCTGAGCTTCCCGGTGGCGGCGCTCGCGTCGTTGTCCGCGAGCCCGATCAGGTTCGTCTCCAACGTCCCTCGCCTTCTGCAGCGCCGCGCCGCAAGGAGCCGCGCATGGAGCCCAAGGTCGAGGCGAGCTTGCCCAGCGTGCCGGAGCCGATGCCGCTTCAACCGGTCACTGAAGACGCCGCGCCTTCCCCGGATGAGCCGCATCCCCAGGTGTCGCCTGCCCAGACGGATGTCGTCCCCGCTGCCCCGGCGCCCGCGGTGCCTGCAGAGCCCGCGCTCGCTGCCCCCGCGCCCGCTGTCCCATCGCCAACGATCGCGCCTGCCGACAGTCGCCCGGGTGCCGTACCGATGCCCGAGCGCGACGTCCTATTCGTGCGGGTAGTGAGTCGCGGCGATGGTGCTTTTGCCGGCGTCGATCTTGCGCGGATCTTCAAGGAATGTGATGTGCGTGTCTGCCCCGACAGGGTCTTCCAGCGTACGGAGCTGGCCCGAGGAGAGGGAGCGGTACAGTTCACGGTGTTCAATGGCACGGCGCAGGGTGTTTTCGAGTCTGCGCTGGATGAGTCTTTCACGACGCGAGGACTTGGCTTCCTGATGCGGCTCGGCGAGCCCCAGAAGCCGCTCGAGGCGTTTGATTGCATGCTGGAGACTGCCCGCGCGGTTGCCAAGTATTGCGACGGTGAGTTGCGGGACGATACCAACAGCGTGTTCACCCAGCAGACCGGCGAGCACTGTCGCGAACGCATCCGCGATTTCGCGCTGCGTGCACGCGCCAGGCGCTGAAGGTCCGGGCGATCGTCGCCGCATGACAGATTCCGACGCAGCCTTTCGCGCCGAGATCCTGCAGCTTCGCGACGCACTCGAGCGTCACAACCACCGCTACTACGTACTGGACGATCCCTCGGTACCGGACGCCGAGTACGATCGCCTGATGGGGCGCCTTCGTGAGATCGAAGCGGCGCACCCGCATCTGGTCACGCCGGATTCCCCCTCGCAAAGGGTCGGTGGAGCAGCACTGGATGCCTTCACCAGCGTGCGACATGAAGTTCCCATGCTCTCGCTGGACAACGTGTTCAGCGAGGAAGAGTTCCGGGGCTTCGACCGCCGCGTACGGGAGCGCCTGGGCGAGCAAGGCGATCTGCGCTATTGCTGCGAACCCAAGCTCGATGGTCTCGCGCTCAGCCTGCTCTACGAGAACGGTGTGCTGGTGCGCGGCGCTACGCGGGGCGACGGGACGAGCGGAGAGGACATCACCGCGAACGTGCGGACCATTCACAGCATTCCGCTGCGACTGCGTGGCGCGGGTTGGCCTCTGCGGCTCGAGGTGCGTGGAGAGGTCTACATGCCGCGCGCGGGTTTCGAGACGTTCAATCGCCGCGCGCTGGAGACCGATGGCAAGACCTTCGTCAATCCCCGCAACGCTGCGGCTGGCAGTCTGCGCCAGCTCGATCCCCGCATTACCGCGCAGCGTCCGCTGGAGTTCTGCGCTTATGGTGTAGGTCTGTCGGCCGAGGGGCTGCCACCGTTCCAGTCTCTGTTGCTGGCACAGTTGCGCGAATGGGGTCTGCGCTGCAGCCCCGAGGTGCGAGTGGCGACAGGCGTTGCGGAGTGTCTGGCGTATTACGCCGAGATCCTGCGTCGCAGGCCGACCCTGCCACACGACATTGACGGCATTGTGTTCAAGGTCGACAGCGTTGCCCTGCAGGAGCGGCTCGGTTTTGTGGCGCGTGCGCCCCGGTGGGCTGTGGCGCACAAGTTCCCCGCCGAGGAAGAGATGACCCGGGTGGAGGATGTGGAGTTTCAGGTGGGACGCACCGGAGCCATCACCCCGGTCGCGCGTCTGGCACCGGTGTTCGTCGGCGGGGTGACGGTGAGCAACGCCACCCTCCATAACATGGACGAGATCGAGCGCCTGGGTCTGATGCGTGGCGACACTGTGATCGTCCGGCGCGCGGGAGATGTGATTCCCCAGGTCGCACGGGTCGTTCCCGAGCGCAGGCCTGCCGATGCAACCCCTGTCAGCCTGCCGCTGCAGTGCCCGGCCTGTGGCTCGGAGGTCGAGCGGGTGCCCGGCGAGGCGGTGGCGCGTTGTACCGGTACTCTCGTGTGCCCCGCTCAGCAACGCGAGGCCCTGCGGCATTTCGCGGCGCGTCGCGCGATGGACATAGACGGCCTGGGCGAGAAAGTCATCGACCAGTTGCTTGGGGCGGGCTTGGTACGCGACGTCGCAGATCTGTACCAGCTGCATGTGGAGCCGCTGGCAGCACTTGATCGCATGGGGCGCAAATCCGCTGAGAACCTCGTGGTGGCCATCACGAGAAGCAAGGACACCACGCTCGAGCGTTTTCTGTTCGCGCTCGGTGTCCGGGAGGTAGGCGAAGCAACGGCGCGCGCCCTGGCGCGGCATTTCGGCGCACTCGAGCCTCTGCTGGCTGCGGATGCGATGCGTTTGCAGCAGGTGCCTGATGTGGGGCCCGTGGTCGCCGGGCATATCGCCTCTTTTTGCGCGGATTCGCGCAACCGTGCGCTTGTCTCCCGGCTGCTCGACGCGGGCATCCACTGGCCCGCCGTCGAGATGCCTGCGGGAGGAGGGCCACTGGAGGGTGCATCCGTTGTACTGACGGGCACGCTCGAGTCCATGAGCCGCGAGACAGCCGGCGAACTCCTCACCCGTCTTGGAGCACGTGTGTCAGGGAGTGTCAGTGCCAAGACCCGACTGGTCGTGGCGGGCCCCGGTGCCGGTTCCAAGCTCACCAAAGCAGAGTCCCTCGGAATCGATATCTGGGACGAGGAACGGTTGCTCGCATTCCTGCGCGATCACGGCATGGCCGAGACCTGATGTCGGTCGCGAGGGATGCTTTGTCGTCACCCCATGAGATGAGCCGGATTGCTGCTCGTGTCTTAGAATCCAACCGTCCGGTCCGGCAAACAGCCGCGTCCATTGCCGGCACGCCGTGTCCGGACGCCCCGTCGCAAGGAGCCAGTACAGCGTGAAGCCTACCGACATCGGTAATCCCGAGTATTTCCACAAGGTCGTCGATTGCCAGTACGCCTGCCCCGCGCACACGCCCGTGCCGGAGTACATCCGCATGATCGCCGCCGAACGCTACACCGACGCCTACATGGTCAACTGGGAGTCGAACGTTTTCCCGGGCGTTCTGGGGCGTACCTGCGACCGCCCTTGCGAGCCGGCTTGCCGACGCGGGCGCGTCGAGAGCGATCCCGTGGCCATCTGTCGCCTGAAGCGCGCCGCCGCTGACAACAAGGGCAGCGTCGTCGAGTTCATGCCCAAAATTCCCCGGCGCAAGAACGGCAAGCACATCGCGCTGATCGGCGCGGGTCCGTCCTCACTCACCGTCGCCAGAGACCTCATGCCACTTGGCTACGAAATCGACATCTATGACGACCAGCCGAAGGCCGGCGGCATGATGCGCAGCCAGATTCCCGTGTTCCGCCTGCCGCCCGGTGTGCTCGACGAGGAAACGGGCTACATCCTCGACATGGGTGTGAGGGCTTTCTTCAACCACCGTGTCGAGAGCCTGAGCTCGGTACTTGCCGGCGAGTACGACGCGGTGTTCGTGGGCACGGGCGCACCTCGTGGCAGCGACCTCGACATCCCCGGGCGCACCGAAGCGGCGGCCTCCATTCATGTCGGTATCGACTGGCTCTCGAGTGTGGCCTTCGACCACATCGACAGCATTGGCAAGCGCGTGATCGTACTCGGCGGCGGCAACACCGCGATGGATTGCTGCCGCACCGCGCGCCGCCTGGGCGGCGAGGACGTGAAGGTCATCGTCCGCTCCGAATTCGCCAAGATGAAAGCCTCGCCGTGGGAAAAGGAAGATGCCATGGCCGAGGGCATTCCGATCATCAACAACCACGTGCCGCGCGCCTTCCTGCACGAGGACGGCAAGCTCAGGGGCATGAGCTTCGATCTGGTCGAGGTGCGCTACGACGACAAGGGCAGGCGCAGCCTCGTGCCCACCGGCGAGGTCGTGGAGTTCGCCTGCGACGCTGTGCTGATCGCCATCGGCCAGGAGAACGCCTTTCCGTGGATCGAGCGCGACATCGGCGTCGAGTTCGGCAAATGGGATGTGCCCGTGGTGGATCCTGTGACCTTTCAGAGCACGGTGCCCAACGTCTTCTTCGGCGGTGATGCCGCGCTCGGCCCGAAAAACATCATCACGGCCGTGGCGCACGGGCACCAGGCCGCGATTTCCATCGATCTGTTCTGCCGCGGCCAGAGCGTGCGCGAGCGCCCGGCGCCGGGCGTGACGCTGATCAGCCAGAAGATGGGCATGCACGAGTGGAGCTATGACAACGGCGTCTCTGACGACCACCGTTTCAAGGTGCCGCACGCAGATCCTGCCCTTACGCTGAAAAACCGCAAACTCGAAGTGGAGCTCGGCTTCGACACCCGCACGGCGCTCGCCGAGGCGCAGCGCTGCCTCAACTGCGACGTGCAGACGGTATTCACCACCTCGCGCTGCATCGAGTGCGATGCCTGCGTCGACATCTGCCCCGTTGACTGCATCAATTTCACAGCCAACGCCGAAGAGCCCGCTCTGCGCGGCGCGCTCCGTGCGCCGGCCCGTGATGCCGGCCAGGACCTCTACGTCTCGGCCACGCTGGCGCAGACGGGCAGGGTGATGGTCAAGGACGAGAACGTCTGCCTGCACTGCGGGCTCTGCGCCGAGCGCTGCCCCACCGGTGCGTGGGACATGCAGAAATTCCTCTACAACGTGACCAAGGCGGGACAGGTATGCGCGCCAAGCAAGCGGTAAACGATTTCGTCGTCAAGTTCGCCAACGTCAACGGCACGGGCTCGGCGAGCGCCAACAGTCTCTTTGCCAAGTCGATCTTCCGGATGGGCATTCCGGTGAGCCCGCGGAACATCTTCCCCTCGAACATCCAGGGCCTGCCCACCTGGTACGAGGTCCGTGTAAGCCACAAGGGTTATCTCGGACGCCGTGGCGGCGTCGACCTGATGGTCTGCGTGAACCCGCAGAGCATGGAGCGTGACGTGAAGGAGGTGGAGCCGGGTGGCTACTTCCTCTACGACTCGACCAAGCCGATCGACCCTCGCCTCGTGCGCGAGGACGTCAACTACATCGGGTTGCCGCTCACCGAGATCTGCTTGCGCGAATACACCGACGCGCGCCAGCGGCTTCTCTTCAAGAACATGATCTACGTGGGCGCGCTCTCGGCGTTGCTGCAGATCGAGTTCCAGGTGCTGAAAGACCTGATCTCGGACCAGTTCAAGGGCAAGGACAAGCTGATCAGCCCCAACATCCACGCGCTCGAGCTCGGACAGCAGTACGCGCTCAAGCACTTCGACTGCCCGCTCGGGCTGCGTGTGAAGCGGGGTGGCAATATCGCGCCCCACATCCTCGGCATCGACCACATCCTCATGGACGGCAATACCGCCTGCGGCCTGGGTGCTGTGTACGGTGGTGCCACCGTGATGGCGTGGTATCCGATCACGCCGTCGACATCCGTGGCGGAGGCCTTCGAGCGCTATTGCGCACGGATGCGGATCGATCCTGGCACCGGGCAGAAGAACTACGCCATCGTGCAGGCCGAGGACGAGCTCTCCGCCATCGGCATGGTGATCGGTGCGTCCTGGAACGGCGCGCGCGCGTTCACCGCTACCAGTGGTCCCGGGCTGTCGTTGATGAGTGAATTCCTTGGCCTGGCCTACTTTGCGGAGATCCCCACTGTTCTCGTCGATGTGCAGCGCGCCGGCCCCTCGACGGGCATGCCGACGCGTACGCAGCAGTCAGACATCCTGGCCGCGGCCTACGCCTCTCACGGGGACACGAAGCACGTGCTGCTGTTCCCGGCCACGCCAGCGGAGTGTTTCAGCCTGACGGTAAATGCCTTTGATCTCGCCGAGCGGCTGCAGACGCCCGTGATCATGCTCACCGACCTTGAGCTCGGCATGAACGACTGCATGTCGCCGCCCCTCGAATTCGACGACAGCTACCGCTTTGACCGGGGCAAGGTGTTGGACGGCGAGGCGCTGGAGAAACTCCAGGCACGCTATGGCCGCTACCTCGATACCGACGGCGACGGTATTCCCTATCGCACCTTGCCCGGCGCGCACCCCACCAAGGGTTCCTTCACCGCGCGCGGCACCTCGCGTGACGAGTACGCGGTCTATACCGAGGACGGCGATGCCTATGTGCGCAACGTAGACCGTCTGCTGCTCAAGTTCGAGACCGCGAAGCGCTACGTTCCCGCGCCCAAGATCAAGCCCGCCGCTCGGCCTACGAAGACGGGTGCGTTGTTCTTCGGCACCACCGCTTCTCCCGCCTACGAGGCCCTCGAGATCCTGGAAGAGGAGGGCTACGCGATCAACACGCTGCGTCTTCGGGCCTTCCCGTTCACGCGGGAAGTCGAGCAGTTCCTGGAGGAGCACGACACCGTCTTTGTGATCGAGCAGAACCGCGATGGACAGATGCGACGCCTGCTGCTGAACGAAAGCAGCGCTGCGACGCGCGAGAAACTCGTGTCGGTGCTGAACTACGACGGATTGCCTATCACGGCGCGGCACATCGCAGGCCACATACGCAGCCGTCTCGGCGGCGCCAACGTCACCGATATCGCACGCAAGCGCAGCAACTCCGCGAGGACCAAGGCATGACTTACCAGCGCCCGAATTTCCGCCACCCTGATGCGCCGACCAATGCGCTGGGGTTCACGCGCAAGGACTACGAAGGCTCCATTTCCACCCTCTGCGCGGGATGCGGACACGACTCGATCAGCGCCGCCATCATCGAGGCCTGCTTCGGCCTGCCGCTCGCGCCGCACCGCATCGCGAAGCTCTCCGGTATCGGCTGTTCATCCAAGACGCCAGCGTATTTCCTGGGGCGCTCGCATGGCTTCAACTCCGTGCACGGCCGCATGCCGTCCGTGGCGACGGGTGCGAGCCTTGCAAACAACGATCTCGTCTACATCGGCGTCTCAGGTGACGGTGACTCGGCGTCGATCGGCATGGGGCAGTTCGCGCATGTGGTGCGGCGCAACCTGAACATGACGTATATCGTCGAGAACAACGGCTGCTACGGACTCACCAAGGGACAGGATTCCGCGACGGCGGACCGCGGATCGAAGAGCAAGAAAGGGGCGAGCAACCCTTACGAGGCGATTGACCTCGCGAGCCTCGCTATCCAGCTCGGCGCGACATTCGTGGCCCGGAGTTTCTCCGGTGATCGCCAACAACTGGTGCCGCTGATCAAGGCGGCCTTGAGCCACCGCGGTTTCGCCCTGCTGGATGTCATGTCGCCCTGCGTGACCTTCAACAACCATGAGGGCTCGACGAAGAGCTACATCCATGT
>Ga0315902_10008988_pt1 | contig 13450 bp, 12 predicted proteins | sample LakEriMetagenome_9_FD_203523 | JGI IMG/M metagenome (GOLD analysis project Ga0315902, IMG submission 203523) | Freshwater fungal communities from buoy surface, Lake Erie, Ohio, United States - Buoy 12 MA117 | ecosystem: Environmental > Aquatic > Freshwater > Lake > Lake biofilm | place: USA... | reverse complement strand
TCCCCGACCCCGCCGCCGCGCTCGCCGAGATGCGCCGCGTGCTCAAGCCCGACGGCGAGCTGCTCTTCTCCGAACACGGCCGCGCCCCCGACCCGCGCGTGCGCGCCTGGCAGACGCGCCTGCAACCGCTCTGGGGCCGCATCGCCGGCGGCTGCCACCTCGGCCGCGACATCCCCGCGCTGCTCGCCGCCGCGGACTTCGAGGCGCAGATGCACCAACGCTACCTGCACCGCCCCCACTTCGCGGGGTATCACTATTGGGGGTGGGCGGGGAGGGGGTGACAGGTGGGAGGCTCATAATTTGAGCCGACTGCAAACTAACCTACCGAGGCAGTGCCCTTGAGCAACGCTCCCGCTACCCGACCACGCCACTTGACCGGTTCCGCGCCTTATCCACGCCGCTACATGCGGGAAAAAGTACATGGGAGAATGCCGGAAACGAGAGCTCTCCAGATGACCACAGAGAGAAAAGTCAAGCAGTGAGCCTAGTCAAATCAAAAAAACGGGTGGCCGACCACGGAGAGGTCTTCACCCCGCGCTGGATGGTTGAGGCGATGCTCGATCTCGTGAAAGGCGAGACGGAACGAATCGATTCCCGATTCCTTGAGCCCGCTTGCGGTAACGGAAACTTCCTGACTCAAATCCTGCGGCGAAAGCTAACCGCCGTCGAACTCAAATACGCCGACTCGGACTTCGAAAAGCGGCACTACTCGCTCCTAGGAATGATGTGCCTCTATGGGATTGAGCTACTGGAGGACAACATCATTGAGTGCCGCGCGAACCTCGTCGCGATATTTGCGGAATATCTGAACCTCGCGTCGGCGGACAATCTCTATCGAGCCGCCTTGTATGTGCTCTCCCAAAATCTAGTCCATGGTGACGCCCGAACGATGCGAACGAATAACGGATCACCGATTACCTTTGCCGAATGGGGATATCTAGGCAAAGGACGATTCCAGCGCCGTGACTTTCGACTAGACACATTGACTGGGGCCTCGGCATACAGCCGAGAGGGCGATCTCTTCTCCAATCTCGGGAAACACGAGATATTTACGCCTACAAGGACCTACCGACAGATGAGCGTAGTTGACCTCTCGCGTCTAGCGGACACATTGCCGGTATGAGCAACCAAGCCCCTTTCGCGTTGCGCACCCGCAATCCAGATGTGCTGACGTGCATTGCGAACCTTTCCAACGACGAGGTGTTTACTCCGCCGGAACTCGCAAACAAGATGTTGGACACGCTGACGGACGCGTGGGCCGAAAACAACGACGGCGCGAGCGTCTGGGCCGACAAGACAGTCAAGTTCCTCGATCCCGGCACCAAATCCGGTGTTTTCCTGCGTGAAATCACGAGGCGACTCACCAATGGATTAGAGGAACAAATACCGAGCCTCGAAAAGCGGGTGAGCCACATATTAACGAAACAGGTATTCGGCCTCGGGATTACCAAAATCACCAGCCTGCTCGCAAGAAGGAGCCTCTATTGTTCAAAGCGAGCAAATGGGAAGCACTCAATCGCTAAATCGTTTAGTGATGAAGACGGAAATATATGGTTCGAGCGCACGCATCACGACTGGAAGAACGGCCGGTGCCATTACTGTGGGGCGCCTCAAGCGATTTTCGACAGGGGTGAAACCCAAGAGAACCATGCCTATGCATTTATTCATTCGAAGAGCATTAAAGAAACGCTGGCAAAGGCCTTTGGAGGCGAAATGCAGTTCGACGTAATCATCGGCAATCCGCCGTACCAAATGACTGGCGGCGGCGGCGGGAGCAACGACTCGTCAATCTATCCTCTGTTCGTCGAACAAGCGATTAGGCTAGAACCGCGATATTTGAGTATGGTAATTCCGTCGCGTTGGATGGCAGGTGGTCGCGGAATGGAAGACTTTCGGAAAACCATGCTCACCAGCCAGCGACTCAGTCATCTAGTTGACTACCCTAATTCCGCTCAAGTATTTCCAAGCGTCGATTTGAAGAGTGGCGTTTGCTACTTCCTGTGGAATCAGGGTCATAAAGGACCTTGTGCCGCAACGCTAATCCGCGGCGATGAAGTGGTTGGGCCGACTAAACGAAATCTCGATGAATATGATGTGTTCATAAGGGACGAGCGTGCTGCCAAGATTCTTAAAAAAGTCCTACAGCGCAATGAACAGAGCTTTAGTGATTTGCTTACCGGCGATACACCATTTGGATTGCCGACTAATTTCAAGGACTTTCGGCCGGGTAAACCACGCGCCGGAGAGGTAACAGTCTACGCGAGCTCGAACTTAGGTAGGCGCACCGGTGTAATGAGGCGATCTCTGATAACCAAGAATACGCATTTAATAGACGCATGGAAGGTCCTTGTTCCTCAGGCCGGTCCTGGAAATAGTGGGGGCCATGTGCTGCCGGATCAGGTCTTGGGGAAGCCTATGATTACGGAGCCGAACTCCGTCTGTACGCAAACATGGATTGTTGTCGGACCTCTAAAGACAAAAAAGAATGCCGAAGTTATCGCGCGCTATCTACAAACGTCGTTTGCCAGATTTATGGTGTCTTTGCGGAAGATAAGCCAGCATGCAATGAGAGGCGTATATCAATGGCTGCCACAGCAAGACTGGAACGTGGACTGGACCGATGAGGCGCTTTTTAAGAAATACGAGATTACAAAAAGCGAGGTGGAATTTATAAATCGAATGATTCGCCCTATGAACGATGATGAGAGTGATGAATAAGACAATCGGAGAAGTATTTGCGGTGAAGCCGGAGGCCCGGCTTCATATCTATGCCTACTCTATCAACGACGCAGCGCACAAAGGCTTATTGAAGGTCGGCCAAACAACGCGAAACGCCACCAAGCGTGTTGCGGAACAGCTTAAAACTGCAAACATAAAAAATTTCACGATTGTTCTCGACGAGATTGCAGAGCGTAATGACGGCTCCTCTTTCACCGACCATGAGGTTCGCGCCGCTCTCGTCAAGCGTGGCTGCGAAAAAGTTGAATTGGAGTGGATGCGCTGCTCGGTCAAAGACGTTCTAACTGTTCTCACTGAATTGCGTACAGGACAGCGCTTTACTGGAACCCACGACCAGACGTTTCTGATGCGCGACGAACAGCGTGCAGCCGTTGGAAAGACCCACGCATATTTCCATTCAATCTGGAAAGAGGACATGCATGCCGTTCCGCGCTTCCTTTGGAACGCGAAGATGCGGTTTGGGAAGACTTTTACCACTTACCAACTCGCCCGCAAGCTCGGCGCGAAGCGAGTACTGGTTGTGACCTTTAAGCCAGCCGTCGAGGACGCGTGGCAAACGGATCTTGAGTCTCATGCGGACTTCGATGGCTGGCAGTATCTCTCTCGCAATTCCGACCGAGACCCGTCGCGAGTCGCTACCAGCAAGCCGCTCGTATACTTCGGATCATTTCAAGACTTGCTCGGACGCGACGATGCCGGGAACATTAAGCCGAAAAACACTTGGCTACATAAAGTCAAATGGGATCTCGTCGTCTTTGATGAGTACCACTTCGGCGCATGGCGCGATACCGCGAAGGAACTCTTCGAGGGAGAGGAGGAAGCGGTAGCGAAGAAGGAAGCCAAGCTCGAGTACGCCGTCGGCTTGGCTGATGTAAATGAAGACCTCAGCGAGCTGTCGGAAAAAGAAGCCGAGTTCCTTCCGATTACGACCAAGGCGTACCTCTATCTCTCCGGAACGCCGTTCAAGGCGCTGGCAAAGGGAGAGTTCATCGAGGAGCAGATATTCAACTGGACCTACACTGACGAACAGCGAGCCAAGGAGACATTCGCGCAAAAGCACCCCGGGGAATGGAACCCCTACGGGTCACTACCCCAGATGCGTCTATTGACCTACCAAATGCCAGACGAGCTGGTATCGATAGCGCGCGCAGGCGAATTTGACGAGTTTGACCTCAACGCCTTCTTCGAGGCCTCTGGAACGGGCGACTCAGCACACTTCAAGCACAAGACCGACGTGCAGAAGTGGTTGGATATAATCCGAGGCGGCTATATCTCTAAGTCTGTCGACTACCTCAAGACCGGCACACGGCCGCCGTTCCCGTATTCGGACGTGCGCCTGCTGCCCTATCTCCAGCACTCATTCTGGTTCCTTCCGAATGTCGCGGCCTGTCACGCGATGGCCAACCTGCTTTCAGAAAAGCATAACGTCTTCTGGCACGACTACAGGATGATTGTTGCTGCCGGCGCATCAGCAGGAATCGGCCTTGATGCCTTACCACCTGTGCGAAAGGCCATCGGCAGCGGTTTCGACACGAAGACAATCACACTGTCGTGCGGAAAGCTTACTACCGGCGTGACGGTGCCCCAGTGGGCATCTATCTTGATGCTGCGGAATCTTAAATCGCCCGAGTCGTACTTTCAGGCGGCCTTCCGTGTGCAGTCGCCATGGTCGATCAAAAATCCGAACGGCGATAACCCAAATGAGGAAGAAATTCTAAAGCCTGTCTGCTTTGTCTTTGATTTCGCTCCCACGCGTGCGTTGAGGCAGCTTTCTGAATACGGAATCGGGCTTTCGCCTGGAGAGCCGAATCCGGAGAACGCCGTAAAAGACCTCGTGTCGTTCCTGCCAGTACTGGCCTACGACGGCGCAAACATGACGCAGATCGACGCGGGCGGCATTCTGGATATCGCTATGGCGGGGACGTCGGCAACACTTCTCGCGCGCAAATGGGAGTCGGCCATGTTGGTAAACGTGGATAACGATACCCTTCGTCGCATTCTCGATAACCCTCAGGCGATGGCCGCCGTGGAGCGAATCGAGGGGTGGCGCGCGCTCGGTGACAACATCATCGAGACCATCATAAACAAGAGCGAGAAAGTAAAAGATCTCAAGAACAAAGCAAAAGGCAAAGACTTGTCGGCTAAAGAGAAGAAGCAGCTCACCGACGATGAAAAGGAATACAAGTCAAAGCGTAAATTGGTGCAGGAAAAACTAATCAAGTTTGCGACGCGGATCCCCGCATTCATGTATCTGACAGACTTCCGCGAAAACACGCTGCAGGATGTCATCACCAAGATTGAACCGGACTTGTTTCAGACCGTGACGGGGCTAACGGTTAAGGATTTCCACTTGTTGGTTAGCCTGCGGGTGTTTAATACGGAACACATGAATCAGGCTGTATTCGCGTTCCGGCGCTATGAAGACGCCTCACTTCGTTACACCGGGATCGACAGTCACGAGGGGCTGCGGCACTACGGGCTCTACGACACTGTTGTTGCGCGAGAGGAAGCGCCGGCCTATGGCCTCGCGGATAGAGTTAATTTCAGCGGATAACGTTTTTTAATTGAACTACCGTTGGTCGTCGATATGGCTCGCGAACACAATTGCCGAATCGATAGAACGAAGTGTTCCGGTGCCGTGATTGGGGAAGAGACTGAACGAATGCCGCAGGCGGAACTCGGTCTCGCTGTGTACTACGGGAAATGATTCCTTTACGAAGATGAACTATGATAACAGCAAGAGAACCACGACCTCTTTAGGACAATATGGAGGAGTCGTCATGCAAGAAATGACGCCCGAGAAAAAGAATCAGATTATTGAGGCGCTTAGAAATAAAGGTGCCACACGGGCGTGTCCACGATGCGGACACACTTCTTTTGAGCTTGTTGGAGGTTACTTCAATCATTTTATCCAACATGACTTTAGTAATATAAACTTTGGCGGTCAAAGTATTCCGACAGCTGTTGTTATTTGCTCAAATTGCGGAGCACTTTCCGAACACGCGTTAGGCGCTCTCGGTTTACTTCCAGAGCCTATAAAAAAAGCGCCGGAAGGAGAGTCAAAGTGATCTTCACCAACGTTTCTGGCGAAAGTGAGATACGAACGCAACTCGCTAAAAAGCTAACTCAAGAGGCGAATATTTCGTGGAATTTAGGGGGCGGGTTTGTTGTGACAACGGAAGATAAAGTAACAATTGCAGCGACGAAGCATTTAGAAAAAATGAGCAAAGAAAAGTCGTGGTACGCTCCCGCTGGAGTTTTTTCTACCGTCGCAATAACGCTTGTAACTGCAGACTTTAAAGCGTTTCTGTTGTCCGCAGATACGTGGATCGCGATCTACTCAATTGTAGGGGCTTTAGCTCTTCTTCGGCTGGTGAAGGACTGGTATGCCTTTCGTAAGGCGCCGACAGTCGAGGAGTTCGTCGCGGAAATAAAAGCATCATCTCCCGGGTTCGAGAGTCAAATGACGCATGCCCCTCTCAGCTAAGAGCGGACTTACTTGGTCTCTTGTTTTTTCTAAAGATCGGTTCGTGAAGTCCTGGTTGGTGAACATACGTCACGTGTCCGTTTCCTGCCAGGCGTGCCGGACCTATCGGGTCTGCGCAGCCCGTTCCTCCCGGCGGTGCGCTCGACGGTCGTCTCAGCTACCGCGTGCGGCGAATCACGGGTGCATAAGGGGAGGTCATCAGAAACTCGTGGGTGATGTCTCTCGCCAAAGCATGCTGTGACTGCTCGTCCCCACGCGAAATCCACCTCGACTGGCCGTTCAACGCCGACCCGCCCGAGCTCTACTGCCCGCGCACCGGCGAGCTCGTGGGGTCCAACGGCGAGGACGAGGTCGAGCAGCCCGCGAGCCCCCATGTGACCTTCGTCTACCCGGAGGTGGTCGGCGAGTTCGTGTACCTGCGGGACGACCTGCGCGAGCGCCTCGAGGCCACCCGCGCCCGGCTGGTCGCCGCCGGCGCCGACCCGGACGACCTGGTGGAAATCGAAGTGCTGCTCGAACACACCCCGCTCGGCGAGGTGCCGATGGTCTACGAACTGCGCACCAGCGGCATGGCCTGCGGCCCCGTCAGCCATCGGCTGTGGGTGGGGTTTGACCTGGCGGACTGACGGCAGCCGCCCGGGCGGTCCGAGGCACCCGGCCGCCGCGGCCGCTAGGGTGGATTGAACGAGGGCTCCCCCCATGTCGACGATCGATCCGAACACCATCGAGGCATATCGCGGTACGGAGTACCGGGTATCGGTCGATGGGGGTCTCGTGCTCCGGATCGGGGAGGCGAGCCCGCCGTTGGTCGCTCTTCACGGCCGTTACGGGGTGACCTGCAGCGCTTTCGTGACAGCCTGCAACCCGTTCAGCGCGGAACTCTCGGACGAGGAGAACCGGACCCGACAAGCCGGTCTCGAGCAGGACCTTCGCGCCCGTGGGCTGCGCTACCTCCCGGGCATAGGGCAGCATCCCTCTAACGGGTGGCGAGGAGAGCCCAGCTTTCTGGTCCTCGGCATCGATCTACCGGCGGCAAAGGCCCTTGGGGTACGACTAGAGCAAAACGCCATCGTCTGGGCCGGGGAGGGCGGGGTGCCGGAGCTGGTGCTGTTGCGCTGACAGCCCCGTCTCGAGAGGAAAAGTCACTGACTCCGGTGACATTGTTCGAACGAAGGGGGCGATACCGACTGTCTTCGGATGACATCGAACGCGCTGACTACGTTAGCCCGAAAGTCGACCCCTCTGGCCCACACTTGACAAAGTTCAAAAATTGAACGTCGGAAACGCACGTCTGAATTCGTGCATCACTGTCGCGACGCCGATCGGCTTTCACTTCACAAGTGATTGATGTTCAACGAGTTCTTCATGAACCCATCGGAGATGAGCGAAACCGTAAAGTCTTAAACTTGACAAACTCTCGATCTATGCGGCAACGTGAAATTGTCCGCTCCCAATGAATTCCCTGCCGATCTCCGGCGGGCTCAAAAAATGAGCCTGCTATAGGCCAAGACTTGTCTGAAATTTCCTGCGGTGGAGGGTCCGATGATCGCACTGCCCGACTGCACCATCACTCCGAACCACGCCCGGGGCCTGCGCCGGGAGGATGACCGATGGGTGGAAAACCGGACCGACCCCTGGCACGCCGGGGGCTGCCCCAAGCGGTTCGGTCCCCGAACCCGGGCGGAGGAGGCGAGGCTGCGAGCCGTGCACGGGCCCGATCGCGTCATCCGGGCAGCCGCAGACAAGCGGCGCTGTTACCTGATGTACGTTGTCCGGGAGACGACCGGTCTCTACCGCCTCTTGATCACCGCCATCGAGAAGCGCCCGGACCGCGCTGTCTCGATGGACGGGCAGTTGCCGGTCGTGGCGACTCCCCACGCCGTCGAGCGGATGATCCAGGTGCTCATGCCCACCGGGGCGACGATGATCTCGACCGTGCATGGGGTGTTCGACGCCCTCAACACCGGGGTCGGCTATCGCCGGGTCGACAGCAACCCGCCGGGTGAGGAGATGGTCTGGACGCGGTCCGGGAACGCCCGGGTATGGCTACCGAAGGGCTTGGCCCTGGTGTCCGTCCCGGACCGGGGCGACGCGGTGATCCGGACCGTGGTCGCCGCAGACGGCCTGATCGGCCGCAACCGCCTGATTTGGGAGGAGCTGGGTGCGAGTAAAGAGAAAGTCAGGCTTCGCTCTGCCGCAGCCAAAGCCACCGCAGCCCTAGAGGACGCCTGATGCAACTCGGCATTGATTGGCGTGCATTTCCGCGGGAGCACATCCTCGGTCGGCTGAGGTCGGGTAGTCGCCGGAGAGTGAGGTTCGCGCTGCTGAGTGCACTGGCTGCCCTCTCCCTGGCAACGACCCCCGCCTCCGCCCTCGAGTTCATCGACCTCTACAACGGCTCGATCCTCGCCCGCGGGCAGGTCGAGTTGAACGATGCGGAGAAGTTCCGCGCGCTGGTGACGACGGAGTTCCGTCAGCAGCACGGCATCATGCGCTTCCCGGCGATCATCTACTTCGACGCCTCGGGCGGCAGTCACATCGGCGCGCTGCGGCTCGGCGCCGCGCTTCGCGATTCGCATGTCTGGACGCGGGTCGGCAAGGGCGCGAAATGCTACGGCGCCTGCGCCTGGGCGTTCCTGGGCGCGGCCCGTCGGTCGGTCGAGGGCTCGTTCAGCATCCACCCGGTGCCGGCCGGCACCTCGGCGACGGCCAAAGCGCCGATGGGGGGCGATTCCCTGCAAGCGCTCTCTGCCGCGACGGTCGCTTACGCGAAAGAGGCCACCGGCACAGAGGACCTTACGACCTACGCACTCGGACCGCGGCCCGCAGGCAGCACCGTCCTCACCGACCCGCAACTGGTGCGGCTGGGCGTGATCACCGAGGCCGTCCGCCCCGCGCAATACGGCAGCCCGATCTTCGACTGCCGCGTCCCCAAGCTGCCCATCGTGCGGCGAATCATCTGCGAAAACCCGCGCATGGCGGCACAGGACCGCCAGATCCTCGAACGCCTGACGGATCTCCGCAAGATCGCGCCAGACCTCGTCCCGGTCGGCGAGCAGGAACGCTGGCTGCGCTATCGCGACTCCTGCGAGAACGACACCTCCCCGAACGGTAACGACGGCATCCGCTGGTGCCTGATGTCCGCCTACGACAAACGCCTCGAGCAACTCGACTCGCGCCTGCGGCACGCCAAGTCCCGTAACGAGGCGTGGCGGCCGATTGAGGCGATGTGAGAGGAGCACGAAGCGGACGCACCAGATATCGATTCACGGCGTCAACGCTACGAGTGAATGCACATCGCCCACAAGTTCATGTGAGCTTGAATGAAACATCTAATCACCTTACATGCGCCTTGCATTGATGCATGTCTCCGGGGAGGACTGAGTAATGGAAATTCCATCATCACATCACGAGTACGTCGCCAATTTAGCTTCGGAAGCGATTCAGACAATGACCGATGTCGCCGAGAGAGCGACTCAGGCCATATCGACTTCCAACGCCGCGTCGCGAGATGTCCTCGCCTACCCGAGCGCTCTGAATGCCGGAAAGAGCCTCGAGCAGTTACGCGAGAGCCAACGCGCCATCGCCGAAAGTAATCGACACCTAACGAGGGAACCAGTGCTCGCTCGCGTGCGAGCCATCGATGAAGCTGAGAAGTCTCAGACGTACTACATCTGCCGAACCACTCCCGTCAGCGGTGTCCGCCACCTCGCGAGCTACCGTTCACCAGTAGGTCGTCTAGCATCAATCAAGATCGGAGAAGACACTACATTGCCTAATGGCGTCATTCTGGAACTGGTCGAGCAAGCCAAATTTCGTCCGGTACATGATCGCACTGGATGGGACTCTGAGGGAACGGAAATTGAAACGGAGGAATTTGGCCCCGTAACCCTTAGATCTCTACGTAAACATCGGCAACTGTTCGACGACAGTCGACAAGACGACGATGTCCTCGCGCAGATTGAAGCGGAAGAAGCCCTCCGCGGTGCATTGATGGCCGGGCTTCAGCGCTCAGTCATCACCAAGATGGGACTCCGTGACCAGCCCATTCTTAATAGCATTCAGGACTCGATCTTCCGGCTGCCCATTGACCGAAACCTTATTCTTCTCGGTCCACCGGGAACGGGCAAGACGACGACTCTGATCAAACGACTGGGCCAAAAGCTTGACCGCGCCTACCTCTCCGAGGATGAAAACAGCGTGATTGATGCGGTTCAGCAATCCAACAGGCTGCCGCACGAAGAGAGCTGGTTGATGTTTACACCGACCACGCTGCTGCGCTTGTATCTCAAGGAAGCATTTGCTCGAGAACAGGTTCCGGCTTCGGATGCGCGAATAAAGACGTGGGATGATTACCGCTGGGACCTAAGTAAAAATGTGTTCGGTATCCTTCGGAGCTCGACCGGAACCGGCCACTTCGTATTGAGGCCTGAGTCGACCCATCTACAAGATAGCGCTCGTACGAGTGGCATACTTTGGTTTGAGGACTTCTACACGTGGCAACGGGCCGAGTATCAACGAGAGTTGACGGAAGCCGCAGAGTCTTTGGCAACCCGCAGCATGGAAGGGGCTCGATCGCTAGCCGTAAGGTTGCAGAAAGCCATAAGCACAGAGCACTGGGACGCGCTTCTTGAGGAGGTGCCCCGCGTTAAAGGTCTTGTTGATGGTATCAAGGGGTCCACCGATGACAAGATCAACGGAGCACTGACGACGGCGATTAGAGCAAATCCCGGATTTCTTGATGAATTAGCGCATTATCTGAACACCCTAGAACAAGATTCAGATGCAACCCCGGACGATATTGAGGAGACCGACACCGCTGATGACGACGATGACTCACAGACGGCTCTGACGCCCAGGGCAAAAGCAATGAAGCGCTACAAGGATGCCTTGCGAGCGCGCGCACGGTCACTTGCAGCAAAGCGAACACAAGACAAGGCGGGCTTGAATGCAAGAGTGATGGCGTGGATTGACGACCGCCGACTTTCGGACACTGAGTTGACCGAAGTCGGTGAGCAGTTGTTATCACAATCCTATGCCAGACGATTCATCAGCCCAGTTAACCGGTACCTGAACGGGTTCCATCGTCGATACAGCAAGTTCCGGAAGCTTCGCCAGACCGAGGGGAGGTGGTACGCCAATCTGTTGATCGAGTCCCGGGATATTCATCCTCTGGAGCTGGACATTATTCTTCTAGGAATCCTCCGCGCTGCAAAAGAGCTCTTGTCAAGGCCGCAAGTGGTTCGTCAACTTGAGGAGCCGATATGGAGCACTCTGAGGGATATATACAATCTATATCGCAACCAAATATTGGTAGATGAAGCGACAGACTTCTCACCGGTTCAATTGGCGTGTATGACGGCGATTGCACATCCAACAACCCGTTCATTTTTTGCTTGTGGCGATTTCAACCAGAGATTGACTACCTGGGGAGTGCGCTCGAAGGAAGAGATGAGCTGGATTATGACTGGTATGGAATTTCAGGAGGTGAATATCGCCTATCGACAGACCCGCCAGCTGAACACTCTCGCTCGAGACATCGTTAAAGCAGTGGGCGGTAGCGATCCAATCGTGGAGCTCCCGAAGAATGTGGACAACGAAGGCGTGCGGCCCGCGCTTCTTGAGTTCGCTCGTGATTCGACTGCGCTTTCCAACTGGCTGGCTGAGCGGCTTGTCGAAATCGAACGTTTTCTCCAAGGCCAGCCTATGCCGTCAACCGCAATCTTTGTGAACTCGGAAGCAGACGTCAAACCGCTTGCCGATCAGTTAAACCACCTTTTGCATGAAAACAATCTTCGTGTTGTCGCCTGTTTAAATGGGCAGATTGTCGGACAAGATTCGGATATTCGCGTTTTCGATGTTCAGCATATCAAGGGCTTGGAGTTCGAGGCGGTGTTCTTCGTAGGCGTCGATAGTCTGGCGGAGAAACACCCGACATTGTTTGACAAGTATCTCTACGTCGGTGCTACCCGGGCCGCTACCTATCTTGGCTTGTGTTGCGACGAACGATTGCCGGCCGTGATTGAGTCATTGCGGCCCCAGTTCACTTGCGATTGGTCGAATGAGACAAAGTCGGCAGAGAGTGCGCGGTAATGAGTTTCGGAAACACCTTGGCATCAATTACGTAGCACACGCGGACGGCGGCACTAAGCAAGTACTGGTAGAGGTTCGAGGGTTTGCTGCCGATTCGATTCCTTATCTCGGAGCGCGCGTATCGCCACGGTGTCTTCATCCTTCTAACCCCCAACTTTCGGCCCGGCGCCGTACACCGAGTAAGCGGTGTTCCCCACGCGGTACTGCCCGGCGAAATACGCACGGTTCGGGGTGACGCTGGTATCGACGAACGCGAGCCCGGTGGCGGTGGTGCCGTTTTGCAGGTTGTTCGGGAAGCGGCAGTTCGAGAAGGTGTAGGTCACGGCATACGCGTTGTAGGCGGTGTTGATCGTCGACACCTGCCCGTTTGTGATGCAACCGGTCGACACCTCTTGGGCGAACAGCACGCCCGCGCTGTTGATGTTGATGATCTGGCCGGTGACCGCGTCCTGCCAGTTGCCGGTGATGCGCGAGAGCGCGCCGCCCTGGTTGTAGACCGGGTTGAAGGTGAGCGTAAGCGTGCCGGACTGCGGGCCCCCGCAGACCGCGACCGCACAGCCGGGCGCCGGCGTGTAGCTGACCGGCGCCGTCATCGACTGGCGAGCGGTGAGGCTGCCTCCCGTGATGTTGGCCGTGCCGAGATAGGTCGGCCCCTTGGCGAGTTGGATGTTCGAGCTGCTGAGGCTGTTGCCGCTCGTGACCAGGGTGCCCCAGTACTGGGTCACCGGCGCCGCGTCATCGACGATCAGCTGGAAGCGCCCGTCCTCCGCCGCGAGGGCATACACCGGGAGGCGGCTGATCGGGTCGATCCCTTGCCAGATGCCGCCCGGCGACGCGTTCGAGACGGGCGGGGTCGGCGTGCCGCCACCCCCGCTGCTGCTGCCACCCCCGCCGCCGCCACAGGCGGAGAGCGTGGACGCGAGACCGACGACGAGACTGAGACGAAGCGCTGAAGCGTGCATGGGGTCCTCCGGGGATGACGTCGGCCGGTGCTGCTCGGCCGTTGGAGGACCCTTTTAAGGGGCGCGGGGGTCAATTTTTGAGCTTGGTGCGCAGCCCCGCGCATAACTGCATGAATGCACCCGATTGCCCGATGGTCCTTCGCCACCCGCCGCTCTACCCTGTGTCCGG
>Ga0315902_10008987_pt1 | contig 13451 bp, 15 predicted proteins | sample LakEriMetagenome_9_FD_203523 | JGI IMG/M metagenome (GOLD analysis project Ga0315902, IMG submission 203523) | Freshwater fungal communities from buoy surface, Lake Erie, Ohio, United States - Buoy 12 MA117 | ecosystem: Environmental > Aquatic > Freshwater > Lake > Lake biofilm | place: USA... | reverse complement strand
GCCGGAGAGGAAGGAACGGGATTAGGATTGCGTATTTGTATGGAGTTCGCGCAACTCAATCGAGGAGAGCTTACGGTAAAAAATAATCCCTCCGGTCAAGGAAGCTGTTTTACGCTTCGGCTACCTGCGCAACAAGCATAAAAAAAAGCTACCCCAAAGGATAGCTTTTACAAGTTCAGTGTTTGCGAAGTTTAGCTCAGATGCTTACCGAGGTACTTGGCAATTTCGAACATAGACACTTGGCCTTTGTTACCGAATACCACTTTCAACTTGGCATCGGTGTTGACCATACGTCTGTTCTTGTTGTCCTGAAGTTTGTTGGCTTTGATGTAACCCCAAATCTTCTTGACAGCCTCGGTACGAGCGAGGGCCTTAGGACCTACTACAGCGGCCAGAGCGGCGCTAGGAGTCATTGCTTTCATGAAAGCCGCATTAGGCTTACGAGCAGACTTCTTCTTAGCAGGTTTTTTCTTTGCCGCTTTTTTAGCAGGCTTCTTCTTTGCTACTTTTTTGGCTACTTTTTTAGCAGCTTTCTTAGCAGGCTTTTTAGCAGCTTTTTTTGCCGCTTTTTTCTTGGTTGCCATTTTTCTAAATTTAGAATGTTAATGGGTAAAGAGCTTTTCCGGTATCAAATATAGAATTTTTAGCTGCACGGCAAATTCTCTGCTATTTTTTTTCTATCCACCGATGGGGATTTCTTTGAACTGCTAACAATTCCCTTGTTTTGCACTATGGATATTTCGTGGCTGTCCCGCACCTCTTTGCTCATAGGAGAACCCGCTGTTCGACACCTGAATAACGCACACGTAATGGTCGTGGGCCTGGGGGGCGTAGGCTCCTATGCGGCTGAGTTCATTGCACGCAGTGGCATAGGGAAAATGACCATTATCGATGGAGATACGGTCGATCCCTCCAATAGAAATCGCCAGTTGCCTGCCCTGGCTACAACGCACGGAATGTCAAAGGCCACGCTTATGCAAGAGCGATTACTGGCCATTAATCCTGAGCTGGAATTAACGGCAGTAAGCTCATTCGTCTCTCCTGAAATGGTGGCGACCCAGCTGGCAAAAAAGCCTGATTATATCATAGATGCCATTGATAGTATCACCCCAAAACTCACCTTTATCAAAATGGCCTATGAGAGTGGTATCGCGCTGGTAAGCAGTATGGGTGCGGGTGCCAAACTCGATCCTACCCGACTGCAAGTGGTCGATATAGCAAAGACCTACAATTGCCCATTTGCGCAACAGGTTCGCAAGCAACTCAAGCGCCGCTATGGCATCCGAAAAGGCATTAAAGTAGTTTTCTCCCCTGAGGAGCCTATCAAAGAGAGTCTGATGCTTACGGACGGGAGTAACTTTAAAAAATCTGCCTATGGCACCATCTCTTATTTGCCTGCCACCTTTGGTGCGGTAGCCGCCTCGGTAGTAATCAGAGATCTTGTGGCTGCTGCTGATTGAGCACTATCATGCCTATTGTACAGTTACATCAGCCTTTTAGGTCATCCGCATGGCTATCTTGTCTCTGGCAGCTATGTACTTTACCGATAGAAACGATGCGGCTATCCAATTGGCCAAACTGGTCTCAGCACATGCAGGGCCGCAGACCCTTGTACTGGCCATTCCCCGGGGAGGCGTTCCCATTGGGTATACTTTAGCCAATAGGCTAAAGGCCTCCTTTGATCTATTGATGGCAAAAAAGATCGGTCATCCCCAAGACCCCGAATACGCCATTGGTGCCGTGTGCGATAGCGAGATCTTCGTCGATACGGACAGTGCGGCCCCTCTGGAATACCTTGCCCAACAACAAGCCAAGATCAAAAGAGAGCTCAAAGACCGTTATACAAGATTGACAGGGCGCGAAAAGGCCCTTTCGGCCCATCAAAAAAAAGTGATCATTGTCGATGATGGCATTGCCACGGGCCGTACCATGATGGCTGCCATACGCGCTATCCGAAAACAGCTGCCTGCAGCGCTGATCGTAGCCGTTCCGGTCTGTTCAACAGAAGCGGCTGCCAGGTTGAGGCCTGTGGTAGATGAACTGATCAGTTGCCACTATCCTGAGCCTTTCATCGGTGTTGGAAGATTTTATTGGGATTTTCCCCAGCTAACAGACCAAGAAGTGATTTCAATGCTCTGTTCGTCGATTCCTGCCAACCACCCCACCGCCATTGAATGAAGAAGAAAAGTTTGGCATATTACCTGATCAACGGCATTACCTTGTACCGTGTAGTGGCGGCCCCCTTTTTACTGGGATTATTGCTTAGCGGACCACCCGTATGGTTCAAGTGGATGGTAGCGTTGAGCTTTTTTACCGATATGATCGATGGGGTACTGGCAAGATTCTTTCGGGTCAATAGTACGCTTGGGGCGCGATTGGATTCCATTGGAGATGACTTGACCGTATTGATCACAACAGCAGGGTTACTCATGATCAAGCCCGAGTTGTTGACCGAGCAATGGATGTGGCTACTCCCCTTGGTAATTTTGTTCTTGATTCAGACGGCATATGCACTCTACCGCTACAAGCGAATTTCCAGTTTTCATACCCGGCTGGCTAAATTGGCAGCCTTTGCGCAAGGGCTTTTTTTATTGACCTTTTGGTTCTTTGATACGATCCACTATCCGCTGTTCTATACGGCCGTTATTATTACGATGCTAGAGCTGGCGGAAGAGATCGTGCTTGTGGCCTGGTTCAAAGAATGGACCACCGATGTCAAAGGTCTTTACTGGGCGTGGAAGAAACGACCATGATCCCTTTGCCGATAATATCGTCGACTATCAACTTACCATACTCCTTACCAAGCACGTCCGAAGAAGAAGGATCGAAACTTTGGCTTTGGGCCGAATAGATCAATTTGCCATCGGAAAGATCGTAGAGGTTGCTCTCCCAGAAATAACGCGTGTTGGTCGTATAATACCCCGGCGAATAGATACGCCAATGCAGCGTGCGCGAGTACCCCCAAAAACGATCATAATAGAACCCATAGGGTGTAAACTGCATTTGTCCCGGTACATAGTAACGCTCGCGCTCCTTATCGAGCAAGACAACGGTCAAAACGCCATCAATGCCCGAGTTAGAGAGCTTTGCCAGCGCCTCTTTCTCGGTCAACTGATCGAATTCTTTAGGGCCATACAGCTCACAGGCACAGACCGCCTCTTGCCCCCGGGAGCGGAGGTGACCGGCCAGTGATTGCTCCATATGCTCTCGTAAAGTGCGGTCTCTGTCATGGATCAACCCCAGCACGATCACTTTCTTTAAAAGAACCGGAATGGTAGGTCGAGGCGACCACGAACTGGTAATGCGAGACGCCGAGGAACAGGCGGCCAATAAGGCAATGAACCCTGTTATCAAAAAAAACAGATTGAATTGCTTCATGCCAGAAAAAGATATTTCCGGTAAGCTATTATACTGCGCCGGCTAGGACAATGACAGCGGTCAGCGGCGCTCAGCCACGGTGCATTGCTTGCATTTTCCCTGCACCAAGATCTCTATCTGGTCGGTTGAATAACCTTTTGGTAAGCGAATGACCGGCGTTACCACCTCGTCGAGACAGAAGGTTTGCTCGCACTCGGTGCAAACAAAATGAATATGTTCATGACGATGATGCCCATCGCCACATTCGTCTTTACACAACGCATAACGAATAGCATTGTCTGCAGAAGGTATGGTATGAATAAGTCCGCGGTCCACAAAGGTCTGAAGCGTTCGGTAGATCGTTACCCGATCGAACATCTCACCGGCCCTTTTTTCGATATCCCCATGAGAAAGGGCGCCGGGCTGTTCCAGAAAAAGTTGAAGAATACGCTTACGGCTCTCGGTTACACTCAGCGTCTGCCTTTTGAGCAGGTCGGTCACTTTCTTTTCTGTAGCAGCAGTAGCGCGGGGCATGATGCGATAAAATTAGTTCTTCTCGCTTAGAAGTTTTTTAGTATCGGATATCAGTTGCTTTACCTCTGACTCCTTTAATCCGTCATAGATCTTTTTTACGTCGCCGTTCCGGTCTACCAGCGCCCAAAATTGGGTATGTAAAAAATCATCCTCAATAGAAGTTAGGTTATTGGCCGGGTCATCAATAGTGTAGCTGATGCGGGCCGCATAATAGAGACTATCCTTACGCCCGGTCAAAAAGATCCACTTTTGGGTATCGACCCCTAGCGAATCGGCATACTTCTTGAGCTGCGCCACGGAGTCTGTTTCCGGATCGGAGGTATGAGAAAGCAATCTAAAATCGGGATCCTTGTGTAACGCTTCGTATACCTCTTTCAGATGGTTGTTCATTTTAGGACAGATCCCCTTGCATGTGGTAAAAAAATAAGAAGCCACATACACTTTTCCAGCCAGGTCCTGCTCCGTAAAAAAAGTACTATCCTGGGTTATGAACCGGAAAGGCCGCACATAGCTGACCGGTGCCACCCCCTTTTTTGTGTACCCCGGAATGACCAGCGCCAACGTGGCATAAAATAGCAAGGCCAGTGACACAAAAAATACTAGGTAGATCCATCCTCTTTTCGACATACCACAACATTGAGGCACAAAATTACGGAACACTTCCCTGCCGATCGCATGCGATCGGAGATTTTTGCAACTATGTTGCTATTTCGGTAATTTCGTGCCATGCGTTATCGGATCAATTGGGATTGGTTGGGTATTGGTGCCTCGGTTATCTGCGCCATTCACTGTGCGCTGCTACCCCTGTTACTAACCAGTTTGCCGTTATTTGGCATCAATATCATCCATCACCTGGGCTTTGAATTGGGAATGATCGCGCTGGCCTTGGTCATAGGGAGTTACTCCATGTACCATGGCTACAAAAAGCATCACCACCGTTTGACCCCCTGGCTGCTGTTTTTATTGGGAGGAGGTTTTTTGGTTTTAAAACAGCTCTTTCCGGATTATCAACTTTTATTGCTGGTCCCGGCCGTAGCCCTCATCATCTATGCACACCTGCTAAACGTACGCAGTTGCCGGTCGCATAACCATGCACATGCTGATGATTGCAGGCATTAGCAGCAAATCGTATCTTTCTTCAATGAAACCCTTGTTACTGCTGCTTTTTTTAGCAATTCAAACAAAGACTGAAGCACAAAAGGCTGACCAATCAATTCGAAAACTACTCAATGAACAAACCCTTGCCTGGAACCGTGGCGATCTGGAGGGTTTTATGCAAGGATACTGGAAGAACGACTCGCTCTGTTTCATTGGTAAGTCAGGGGTAACCTATGGGTGGAATAATACACTGGCCAATTATAAAAAAGGATATCCCGATACGGCAGCCATGGGAAAATTACAATTCACCATCCTGCATGTTCAACTACTTTCCAAGCAGTACGCGCAAGTCATTGGCAAGTGGCATCTAACAAGAAGTATCGGTAACGTACAGGGGCATTTTACCCTATTGCTAAGACAACTTAACGGACAATGGGTCATTGTTTCGGACCACAGCAGTTAACGATTGTTTTTCTGCCAGGCCTTTCGTAGATAACGAACGAGCGCCGCGAATGAAATACCCAGTAGCGCATAAAAGAGTACGGTTATCCAAGTAGCATAGCGACCTGGCACGGCCAATCCGGCATAAAGCCCCGCCGTAGAGGCCGTAAGCATCCAAATGACCGTTACGGCAATGGCATTGACGATCCGAATAAAAAAAGCACTGACTTCCGAATCCCAACCCTGCTCCATACAATTGAATTAGGGGATCAAGATACGACGGAATGCAGAGGAATCACCGTTAAATACATTAAAGTCGACCGGCCCCTCAATACCATTCACACGACCGGCATCGCTGTGTTGCCAAAAACTCCACTCCCTTCGAATATTGGGCTGACGAGGCTGATAGTAATGGGCCACCCACAATGGATATACATCAAAAGCACGACCCAGGTACCGCTGGTAAAATCCTACGCTCGTGTAGAGAATAGGTCGAATACCCGTAGCGCTTTCGACGGTGGTCAGCCAAACGAGGGCCTCTTTGCGTAATTGCGAAACTGAAACCCCTTTTGCTTCTTCAAGATCGAGCACCGGGGGTAGATCTCCCTTCGAAAACCGAGCCACCCTCAGAAAATGACGAGCTTGCTCTACGCCCGACTGTGTGGGAATAAAATAGTGATAGGCCCCGCGCACCAGCCCGGCCTGCTTGGATCGTCTCCAATTTCTGCTAAAATGCGGATCGGTGTGTCCTGTGCCTCGGGTCGCTTTGATAAAACAAAAACCCAGTTTAATACCGAATACCTTCATGGAGGACACCGCCGGCCAGCTGATATACCGCTGGTAGCGCGACACATCAATTCCATGAATAGCATGATGTGCAGGCATAGCGATACCGAATTCCGGAAATCGAGACCGTAACGCCCGCTGGTAATGACGCCACTCCGTGTAGGCCCAGTATCCGGTACCCAACAAAGAAGCAATGACCAGCGCCACTAGTGAAGTGCGAATCCGTTTACGCGTCTTAGGCGACAGCGCATTGCGTTCACGCGATTTTTTTTTATGGCGTACGGAGCGGGGCATTTGGTGACAACGAAAAAGTACAAGGGATATTATTCCACGATCCGCAGCCGAGCATAATTTAGCATGATCTTTTTTTCTCCGTTTTGTTCGAAGTGTACTGTCGCGACCGGATTATGAGCAGCTCCCTCAAGACTCACTACATTCCCAAAACCGAATTTGGCGTGTTCTACCCGCTGGCCCACTGCTATTTTCGAAGCATCGCTGGGCGTAAAATTCGGGGTGGGCGTATGCGGCACTACTTTAGGTGCAGCACTGGCAGGGCCCACATACGAAGGGGCTTCTCTTTTTTCTGTTGCTGAGCCAGGTTTAGTAGTACCGGTCGATGAGCCGCGCGAAAAATAGCCGGGTTTAGTATCAGATGCGGAATTACGCCCGTACGAACCACTTCTTGAAAAAAGCCCGCTGCCCGACGATCGGGATAGGCCGCTGGGTGTTCCCCCTGCATACCGCTTGTCGAGATGTGTCTCGGGAATTTCGTTGATAAACCGACTGGGTTCATTTTGCACCAATTGACCAAATCGGTAACGAGTATTGGCATAGCTGACCCATAACCGTTCCTTGGCCCGAGTGATGACCACATAAAAAAGTCGTCGCTCTTCCTCGAGTTCTTCCCGCGTATTTATGGCCATGGCGTTCGGAAAAAGCATCTCCTCTAGGCCGGCTGCAAACACACAAGAGAACTCCAGGCCCTTGGCCGCATGTATCGTCATCAACTTTACCGTATCGGCATCGGCATCTTTTTGATCCGCATCGGTGAGTAACGTGATCTGCTGCAAGTAAGCGCCCAGACTTTTATCGACCAGCTCTCCGTCTTCATTGTCAGGACTCTCTGTCCACTCTTTGATCGAGTTAAGTAATTCCTGAATATTCTCGTAGCGCTGTATGCCCTCCGTACTTTTATCATTGAACAGCTCCTTGACCAAACCGGTTTGCTTGCCTACGTAAAAGGCAACGTCATAGGCATTCGACTTCTCGAGCATGCTGGCAAAACTCTTGATCATGGTCACAAACTCCTCCAATACCGTCAGCGTACCCGCCCTAAATCCGTAACTGCGCGCTTCTTGTAATATTGACCACGAAGAGCAATTCTTTTCATTGGCGGCTAGTAGTAATTTATCGAGCGATGTCTTACCAATACCGCGTGCGGGATAATTGATAACTCGTTTTAAGGCCTCCTCGTCGTGCGGATTCACGATCAAACGCAGATAAGCGACCAGGTCTTTTACCTCTTTTCGCTGGTAAAAGCTAATACCACCATAGATAGTATAAGGAATAGCCATGCGACGAAGCGCTTCTTCGAAGGCCCGGCTCTGTGCATTGGTGCGATACAAAATGGCAAAATCGCGGTTCGCGTAATGATGCCGTAATTTCAACTCCTGAATAGAATCAGCTACGAACTTTCCCTCGTCGTTATCGGTAAGGGTACGCACCAGTTGAATTTTTTCTCCTGCCGGATTCTCGGTGAACAAGATTTTTTCGATCTGGCTCTTATTATTGCTGATCACTTGATTGGCAACAGCCAAGATCTGGCTAGTACTTCGATAATTCTGCTCTAGCTTGACCACTTTTACCTGATCGTAGTCGCGCTGAAACTGCAATATGTTTTCGATGGTGGCCCCGCGAAAGCTATAGATGCTCTGCGCATCATCGCCCACCACACAAACATTCTCGTGCATAGCGCCCAACAGCTTGATGATCTCGTACTGGGCAGGATTGGTGTCTTGGTACTCATCGATCAGAATATACTTGAACTTCTGTTGATAGCGAGAAAGACATTCCGGGATCGTACTGAGCAACTGATAAAATTTTAAGAGCAGATCGTCAAAGTCCATGGCTCCGTTGCGAAAACAACGCTGCACATAGTTTTCGTAGATCTGGGCTATGGCAGGACGACCGGCCCTCACATCCTCTTGTTGCAGGGCATAATCATTTCGATATTCGGCAGGGCTGATCAATGCATTTTTAGCCGCAGAAATTCTGTTATAGACAATATTGGGCTTGTAATGCTTATCGTCAAGATGAAGATCGTTGATCACCGCCTTGACAACACTTTTGCTGTCATCGGTATCATAGATCGTAAAATGCTTTGGATAACCGAGTTTCTCGGCCTCGAAACGAAGGATCCTTGCAAATACGGAGTGAAAGGTGCCAATATAGAGGTTGCGCGCTTCGCCATCGCCTAAAATGCGCTCCACGCGCTCTTTCATTTCGCGAGCCGCCTTGTTGGTGAACGTAAGGGCGAGTATATTAAAGGCATCGACCCCATGTGCTGCCATCAGGTTAATGATACGGGTAGTAAGCACCTTTGTCTTACCGCTGCCTGCTCCGGCCACGACTAATAGTGGTCCATTATGATGAAGTACCGCTTCGCGCTGTCTTTCGTTTAATCCACCGAGATAATCCTGCATGCTTGCAAGTTACAGTGAAAAACCAGCTTAGCGATGTCGGCTCTGCAGATACTTTTCGCGAATGACCTTCTCGAGCGACCGGCCCGATAATTTGGCCTCCAGCCACGAGATAACATCAAGATAGGCGAAGGCCCTGGTCTGAAAACGATTTTTTTCGAGGTGCTTTATCTGATCGAGTAATTCGGCAAAAGCTGGAACCAACTGGCGAGGCGTAAGGGTGATGGAGCGGCGCAAGAAACGAAGCATCGCCTCTTCTACTACTGTAAAATTTTGCAGTTTTGACATAAAGCGATATACCGACTTGGTCAACGACTCCATCAACACCTCATTTCCCAACTCATAATGAGCGATTAGGTGTAACAGACGGGCATAACACTGTAAGTCATAGCGTAAATGCGAGGCACTCTGCATAATGGGTTGCAAATGATCGATACAACGACCGTAATCCCCGCTACCAAAGTACAACATGGCAAACTTATAATGAAGGACCAGCCCATGGTGACTATCGATAAAGAGATCGTACTTGAGCAATTCCTTTTTCATTTCGGGTATTCGCTTTACCCCCTCCTTAAATGTTCCCTGCATAAAATACTGGTTGATGCGAGCGGTACTGAGGTATATAAAGGTTTGAATCCTGAAATTATCGTTGTTGCGAATGCGGTCCAGAGAGGCCACCGACTCGAAAAGACGAAGGGTTTTACCAAATGCGCGATGATTACGAAGGTCAAAATGCGCATTGAGCAATTGATGAATCCCTTTGATATAATGACCGGTCTCTACCCGGACCATGGCTGGTTGGCGGGTAAACAAGTCGACCCACCGTTGACTGTAGCGGTAATATTGCAAAAAATCCTGACGAATAAACGCGTACCAGGTGATACTTTGATAAAGATATAGGCGTTCATAGAATCCCTCCAATTGCCAAGCATCGGCCGGAAGATTTTCTTGAAAGAATTTCTTTACGCCCAATTCATCGGCTTCGTTACGAGCATGTCCATGTTGCACGAACCAACTAAAGAGTCGAAGTGACAGGTTAGAGAGGCGTCCCACGCGATCGATGTGCAGATTGGCATTGTTAACCTCTGCCGACAAAGTTTCGGCGCGGTCTTGAATGTGCCTAGTTATATGAAGGCTTTCAATGCGTTTTTCTAGCGATAAGAGCGGTGGTATAATATTGTACTTGTGCTGGGATCGAGCCGTCTCTTTGGCTTTATCGATATAACGAAGACTCTGTAAAAAAAGACCTTTCTTATAGAGAATATGGGCAAAGTCGAACAGTTCGGTCAATTGGAGGTCGACACTATCGTCACTTTTGAGCAGCCGAAGACTCGACAGGATCTCTTTGTATAGATGGTTTTTTAAATTCGCAAGGCGAGATTTGGTAAATCCGGGGAGTTTTTTTAGCAGCGCCTTCTCATCGTACTCACTACTGCGTTCTATGGCATCGAACAACTTGACGATCTTTAGGTCTGTCTTTCCTGAATTGCGGGTTATGTAGAGTTTGAAATACCTTTTTTCAGCCTTCTCCAGCGACTTGATCAGCAAGAATAAAATATCGGCCGAGCGGTTGGACATCATAAATTGATTATGCCAAAACCCTTGCCTGGCAAGCGTTTCAGCGATTTTGCCTGCTGTTAGCCATGCGATCGAAAAGGAGTTTTTGTTCGTTGGAAGAGCATACACCCCGGTACATTTGCAACAGAAGTCAGATCGACAACATTCTCGCGTTATTCGCGCAAGATTTTCATATGGCAAGCAATCGTTAGAGCCCTTCCGTTTCCACGGAGGGGCCTTTTGTTTTACGAAGGTAAAGATCGTTATAATTGCGCCTGTACTACCTTCATGTAAATTTTTAGAAATGGCCGTCCGCATTTTTATTACCGGTGGAACCTTTGACAAAGAGTACAACGAGCTCACCGGACAACTTTTTTTCAAGGATACCCATATTAACGACCTGCTAGCCCTGGGAAGATCCAAGGTCGAGGTGGCCGTTCACACCTTGATGATGATCGATAGCCTTGAAATGAGCGATCAGGACCGGGAGCTGATCGCAACACAATGCAATAGCTGTACCGAGGACCGCATTGTCATTACCCATGGTACCGATACCATGGCGCAAACCGCCTCGTTGCTGGCTGCAACAGTAGCGAACAAGACCATTGTATTAACGGGTGCTATGATCCCTATCAAATTCGGAAGCTCCGATGGCTTATTTAATTTAGGAAGTGCCCTGGCCTTTGCACAAACGTTACCGCACGGCGTCTATGTGGCCATGAATGGGCGCTGGTTTGCGGCCAACCAGGTTCGCAAGAACAAAGAGACCGGCATGTTCGAAGAAATCGACTAAAGCAGACTACTTACTGCTTTTCAAGCAACTTAAAGAATTGATCGAGCTGCGGCAACACTACTATGCGGGTGCGCCGATTGGCCGAGCGTCCCTCTTTCGTGCTATTATCCGCTATGGGTCGGTACTCGCCACGGCCGGCCGCTACCATGCGTGCAGGATCCAATCCGTATTTGGTTTGCAACAATCGTACTACCGTAGTGGCACGCATGGCGCTAAGATCCCAGTTGTCGGCAATCACACCCGATCCTTTAAAGGCTACACCATCAGTATGCCCCTCGACCATAAACTCCAGATCAGGTTGATTCTTGAGAACCATCGCCACCTTGCCGAGCACCTCGTTGGCCCGGTCTGTAACATCGTAACTGCCGGTCTTAAAGAGTAATTTGTCAGAGATATCTACATACACCACTCCTTTGTCGACTTTGATATTAATATCTCCGTCCTCAAGATTTCCGATAGCCCCTTTCAAATTGATCACCAATGCCATGTTCAGCGAATCTTTGTATGACAGTTGGCGCTGTATGTTTTGAATGTAGGCATCCTTGATACCCAAATTGTCCATCGATTTTTTGATGCTCTCCGCTTGTTGGGTCGAGATGACCGATAAGCTCTCGAGCTGTTTTAGGGCCTGGTTATTATTATCCTTTAAATAAGCGATCTGCTCTTGTAGCTCTTTTATACGGGCTGTCAGCAACGCCTTTTCTCTTTCGAGCGTTTCTTTTTGTCTCAATAAAATTCCCTTTTCCTCGCCACAGGCATTGTTCTCGGTCTCAAGCGTTTTGTAGCGATCTTGCAGTTTAGCGTAATCTTGCTGAGATGTCTTGAATTTTTTGCTGCTTACACAAGCGCTCATAGAGAGCAGGGCACCGGCAACCAAAACGAGGAAACGAAATGACATAATAGGGGGTAGTTTTTTACAAAGATAAAACCCCGGCAGGGTTTTTGGATAGCCCAAAATAAGGGTAATACCTTTTAATTTGTTGGCAAACAGGGTAGAACAGAAAAAAATCGCAGTACCGCCTACTGAACGATCGTTAGTTTTGTACGGAAGGTTTACCTTTGCTCCTTTGCCGGTCGTGACCGGAGAGTTATCTAAATTATTGCTATGCCTACCCAACAAAACTTTCTTGTTACCGAAACGGCCAAGGCCCGAACCGAGCTCGATACCTGGGTTAAACAGATGGCCGACCATTGCGAGGCCAGTGCCGTTCATTGGTGTGATGGTAGCCAGGAAGAGTACGATAATCTTTGTGCCCTGCTCGAAAAAAAGGGAACCTTTATTCGCCTGAATCCCGAAAAAAGACCCAACAGTTTTGCTTGTTTCAGCGACCCCAGCGATGTGGCCCGGGTAGAGGACCGCACATTTATTTGCAGCCTTCGTAAAGAGGATGCCGGCCCTACCAACAACTGGATGCATCCGGTAGAGATGAAAAATAAGCTTAATGACCTGTTGCTAGGAAGCATGAAAGGCCGCACCCTGTATGTGATTCCATTCTGTATGGGCCCCGTGGGTTCCCCCTACGCTCGTTATGGGGTACAGCTTACGGACTCGGAGTATGCCGTAGTCAACATGCGGATCATGACCCGAATGGGATCGGCCATTTTGCCTTATCTGCAAAAGAAAGGCTATGTAAAATGTTTACACACCGTAGGCGCTCCCTTACAAGGCAATAAAAAAGACAGCAGCTGGCCCTGCAATCCCGACGTAAAATATATCTCACACTTTCCCGAAGAGCGATTGATCATTTCGTATGGCAGCGGCTACGGCGGAAACGCCCTGATGGGTAAAAAATGTTTTGCCCTACGCATCGCTTCCGTAATGGGAAGAGAAGAGGGATGGCTGGCAGAACACATGTTGATCTTGGGCGTTACCTCACCAGACAATCAAAAAAATTATCTCGCAGCCGCTTTTCCCAGTGCTTGTGGCAAGACAAATTTTGCCATGCTCATTCCCCCCAAGGAGTTCGACGATTGGAAGGTAACTACCGTAGGAGACGACATTGCCTGGATCCATAAAGGCAAGAAAGGTGGATTGCATGCCATCAATCCCGAAGCCGGCTATTTCGGCGTGGCACCGGGCACCAACTACCATACGAATCCCAACGCGATGGAGACCATCAAGGCCAATACCATCTTTACCAATGTGGCCATCACTGCCGATAAGGATGTATGGTGGGAAGGACTCA
>Ga0315902_10008985_pt1 | contig 13453 bp, 12 predicted proteins | sample LakEriMetagenome_9_FD_203523 | JGI IMG/M metagenome (GOLD analysis project Ga0315902, IMG submission 203523) | Freshwater fungal communities from buoy surface, Lake Erie, Ohio, United States - Buoy 12 MA117 | ecosystem: Environmental > Aquatic > Freshwater > Lake > Lake biofilm | place: USA... | reverse complement strand
AGAACAGGGTCCACTCGATGACCGCCTCGTCGCCGTCGTCGGGGGCGAGGACGTGGTCGACCACCCAGCGGCCGTCGAAGCGGGCCTGGACCTTGCGCCAGTAGTTGGCCAGGTACGACCGGCCGGCGACGGGCGCCGGGGCGAGGTTCGGGGCCAGGAACCAGTGGACGACGTCCTCGGTGAAGCACGCCTCGAGCGCAGCGACGTCGCCCCGGTTGCACGCTGCGTAGTAGTCGAGGATCGCCTGTCGCTTCATGGCGTCACCCTGGCAGAACCGGGCGGGTGGCGTCGAGCCCCCGGTCCGGTTGGGCCGCGCCCCGGCCGGTGGCCGAAGATGGGACCATGGACCCCGCAGCGCTGTCCGCCCTGCTCGCCGGGGTGGCCGACGGGTCGATCGGGCCCGACGAGGCGTTGCGCACGTTGCGGCGCCTGCCCTTCGCCGACCTCGGCTTCGCCCGCATCGACCACCACCGCCACGTGCGCCAGGGCTTCCCCGAGGCGATCTACGGGCCGGGCAAGGCACCGGAGCACTGCGCCGCCGTGGTCGCCGAACTGCTCGACAACGGGTCGGGCCCGGTGGTGCTCACCCGGGCCGACGAGGCCCAGATCGACGCCTGCGCAGCGGTCGACGACCGTTTCGTGCGCCACGGCTCGACCCTGGTGTGGCGGGCCCGCCCGGTGCCGGACGACGCCGGACCGCCGGTGGCGGTGATCACCGCCGGCACGGCCGACCTCACCGTCGCCGACGAGTGCGCCGCCGTGCTCGGCGCTCACGGCGTGCCCCTCCGCCGGCTCGACGACGTCGGCGTCGCCGGGCTGCACCGGCTGCTCGCCGCTCTCGACCGGCTCGACGGGATCCGGGCCGCCGTCGTCGTGGCCGGGATGGAAGGGGCCCTGGCCTCGGTGATCGGCGGCCTGGTCGCCGTGCCGGTCGTGGCCGTGCCGACCTCGGTCGGCTACGGGGCCGGTCTGGCCGGTGTCACGGCGTTGCTGGCCATGCTGTCGAGCTGCGCGTCGGGCATCACCGTGGTCGGCATCGACAACGGCTTCGGTGCGGCCTGTGCCGTGCTCCGCCTCGTCAACACCACGATCGAACCCACGGTCGACACCACGCTCGACACCACGCTCGACACCACGGTCGACGGGCCCGAGGGCCGCACCCGGAGCACCGGAACCGCCCGACCGTGAGGATCGCCTGGTTCAACCCCTTCGCCGGCATCGCCGGTGACATGGCGCTCGGTGCGCTCGTCGACGCCGGGGCCGACCTCGACGCCGTGGCCGGTGCCTGCCGCCTGCTGGGCTACGACGGTTGGGCGCTGCACGCCGAGCGGGTCGACCGGGCCGGGATCGTGGCCACCCATGTCCGGGTCGACGTCGTCACCCCCCAGCACCACCACCGTCGCGCCGGCGACATCATCGACACGATCCGATCGGCCGGTCTGCCGGACCGGGCCCGGCTGCGGGCCGAGGCGACCTTCGCCCTGCTCGCCGTGGCCGAGGGCGCCCTGCACGGGGTGGCCCCGCCCGACGTCGAGTTCCACGAGATCGGGGCGATCGACTCGATCGTCGACATTGTCGGCACCGCCGTGGCCCTCGAGCTGCTCGGCATCGACCGGGTCGCGTCGGGGCCCGTCGCGGTCGGCGTGGGCACGATCGAGTCGGCCCACGGGACCCTGCCGAACCCGGCACCGGCGGTGCTACGGGTCCTCGAGGGCGCCCCGCTCCGTGGCGTCGACGTGCCCATGGAACTGACCACACCGACCGGGGCCGCGCTGCTCGGCGCCCTGGCCGAGCAGTACGGCGCGGCACCCGACCTGTCGGTCGAGGCGAGCGGCTACGGCGCGGGCACCCGCAACCCGGCCGGCCGGCCCAACGTGGTGCAGGTCCTCGTCGGCACGGCCGCCGACGCACCATACCGTTCGGTATTGCCGACCGTCGTAGGGCCGCCCGAGAGCCGCCCGACCACCGGCGAGATCGCCACCGACCTCGCCGCCGTCGACCTGGCGGGACTGCCGGGTGCGCTCGAGGACGTCGTGGTGATCGAGACCAACCTCGACGACGTCACGGCCGAGACGCTCGGCTACGTGCTGGCCCGCCTGCTCGACGCCGGAGCGCTCGACGCCTGGTGCACCCCGGTGTCGATGAAGAAGTCCCGTCCCGGAGCCGTGCTGTCGGTCCTGTGCCCACCGGGACGAACAGCGACGCTCGTTGCACTCGTGGCCCGCGAGACCGGCAGCCTCGGGGTCCGCATCCGGCCTCAGCAACGCTGGGTGGCCCCACGGGGCGTCGTCACCGTCGACGTCGGGGGCGAGCCGGTCCGGGTCAAGGTCGGCCCGTTCGGGGCCAAGGCCGAGCACGACGACGCCGAACGCGCCGCACGGCGCACCGGCAGGCCCCTGCGTGAGGTGACCCGCGCCGCCGAGGCTCAGGCCGCCGGGGCCGAGGACAACCGCCCCCACAACGAGCGGTACGACGGGTAGACCAGCTCGTCGGGCAGCCAGCCCGACGCCCGCAGTTCCCGGTGCAGGCGGGGCAGGTTCCAGCACGGCACACCGATGTCGACATGGTGGGCGAGGTGCAGGCCGAGGTGGTACGGCACCATGAACGTACGGGCCAGCACACCCTGGCGCACCGAGTGCGTGGTCTCCCGCCGGTCGGCCGAGCGGATCATCCCGCCGTGCTCGGCGATGGCCCGCAACCGGTTCGTGACCCGCCACTGGGTGAGGTACGGGCCGATCCACAGCAGATAGAGCTCGGGCCGGCCGAACGCCGTGGCGACGGCCACGAACCCGAGGTGCAGGCCGACGATGCGGGCGGCGACGGGGCGGGTGCGTGGCTTGCGCAGCCCACGCAGCAGGGCTCGCAACAACTTCCACCCGGTGATGCCCGCAGCGTCGCGCACGAGCTTGCGCCGCAACGACGCCCGGCTGATCGGGTACCCCCGGTAGAGCGCCAGGTCGGGCTCGTCGGGCCCCAACTCGTCGCGGTGGTGGGCCATGTGCCCGCGCCGGTACAGCTCGAACGCCACGAACACCGGGTAGGACGCCAGCCACCGACCGGCCCAGTCGTTGAGCGCCCGGTTCGAGAACAGGGTCCGGTGCACGGCCTCGTGGCCGAGCACGTTCAGGCAGACGATCACCCGGCCCATCACCACGAACCCGACGACGTAGGCCAGCGGGTGGGCCAGCCACACCACACCGGCGATCACCCCGGTCACCTGGGCCGCCAACGATGCGAAGGCGAGGGCGGAACGGACGTTGCGGACCCGGCGCAGCTCGTCCCGCAGGGGCGGTCGCACCGTCGCCCGTTCCGTCAGCCGCTCTGTTGGCAGAACGTCAGGAAGCGCCGACCGGGGCGGTACCATCCCCTGGCGGAACGGGAGCTCCTCGACGCCGACCATGCCCCCGATTGTGCCCGCCACGGACCGATGACGCCATCCCCCGACCCGAACAGCGCCGCCGCCGACCCGCCGCTCGGTCCCCGGTCGGTTCTGCTGTCGACGCTGCTCGGCGTGCGGCCGCCCCGGTTGCGGCGCAGTCACCTGCTGGCCATGGCCGAGCTGTTCGGTGTGGACGAGGCGGCTGCCGACGCGGCGCTGGCCGAGTTGCTCGCCGCCGGTGACGTCACCCTCGAGAACGGCCGCTACCGGCTCGGCACCCGGCTGACCCGGCGCCAACGGCACCAGGAGCAGGTGCGGACCGACCCCCGGCAACGCTGGAACGGTCGATGGTCCCTCGCCGTCGTCGACCCGACGGTCGAGGAGGCCGAGGCCGACGAGGTACGACGTGCCCTCGCCGGGCTGGCCTACGCCCGCTGGCGCGAGGGTGTGTGGCTGCGTCCCGACAACCTCGGCCTGCGCTACGCCACCGTGCTGCAGCGCACCTGCACGGTGTGGACGTCCGAGGCACCGAGCGGGCTCGACGGTCGGGTGCTCGCCGCCCGGCTGTGGGATCTCGACGGCTGGGCCGACCGGGCCCGGACGTTGCTCGACCGGTTGGCCGAACCGCTCGACACCGACGGGCGGTTCCTGGTGGCGGTCCGGACCCAGCACCACCTGCTGCGCGACCCGTTGCTCCCGGACGGCCTGTTCCCGGCCGGCTGGCCCGCCCAGCCCCTGCGCATCGCCTACGACCGCTTCGCCACCGACCTCGAGACCGAGCTCGCGTCGTTCTTGCGGGGTTGAGCATCCCGGCGGTCCCGTTGCCGCCGCCCCGGCCGGATGACAACCTTGTTCGGTCCTGTCGTCGAGTCGGATGGTCGCAGTGCACGAAGCGGGAGCGGTACCCGGCCTCCCGGCCGGTCAGGTCGTCGGGTTGCCCGGCCGCGGCGAGGCGTTCGCCCGGGTCGTCCCGGGGCCCGCCGGTGCTCCCACCGTCGTGCTGCTGCACGGCTGGATGTCGACCGCCGACTTCAACTGGTTCCCGCTCTACGAACCGCTCGGCGCCCGCTACCGGGTCGTCGCCCCGGACCATCACGGTCACGGCCGGGGGCTGCGGGCCACCGGACCGTTCTCGCTGGAACGCTCGGCCGACGACCTGGTGCTGCTGCTGGACCAGCTCGGTGTCGGCGATGTGATCGCCTGCGGCTACTCGATGGGCGGGTCGATCGCCCTGCACCTGGCCGATCGCCACCCCGACCGGGTGCGGGGCCTGGTGCTGTGCGCCACGGCCCTCGAGTGGCGCTCACGCTGGTACGACCGGGCTGCGTGGCGGCTGCTGCGTGTGCTCGAGCTCGCCGTGCGGGTCGGGCTCGACCGGCGGTTGGCGGTCCGGATGATCGACGACATGGCCGCCGGCGACGACCTGGTCGCCGCATGGCGTCCGCACCTGCTCGGTGAGTTGGGCCGGCTCGATCCCCGGGCCGCGGTCGGGGCCGGCCGGGCGCTCGCCGCCTTCGACGCCCGGCCGTTCGCCTCGTCCCTCGCCGCGCCCGCGGCCGTCGTCGCCACCCGCCGGGATCGCACGGTCCGGCCGAGCCGGCAGTTGCGCCTGGCCGAGGCCCTGCAGGCGGAACGCTTCGACCTCGAGGCCGACCATCACGCCTTCCTCCGCCAACCGCACGACTGGGCTACCGCCGTCACCGCCGCGATCGACGCCGTCGCCGCAACGACCCGCTGAGGCGGCCGCCCGAGGCACCGGGACGCGGAACGGGGCCGCCGGAAGGCGGCCCCGTTCACGGAGCGATGCAGCTCGAGCCGACGGCTCAGGGGCGCATGAACACCTGGGGATCCGACGAGGCGCCGGGCGCACCGCCGAGGATCTTGAAGTCCGGGGCGTGCTTGAGGATCTCGCGCCGGGCGATGGTGAACTTGTGCACCTCGTCGGGGCCGTCGGCGATGCGCAGCGTCCGCTGGTGGGCCCACATGTGGGCGAGCGGGAAGTACTGCGACACGCCACCGGCGCCGTGCACCTGGATGGCCCGGTCGACCACCTTGAGGGTGATGTTCGGGATGGCCACCTTGATGCCCGAGATCTCCGTCGCCGCAGCCTTGTTGCCGACGGTGTCCATGAGATAGGCGCAACGCAGCACGTACTCACGGGCCATGTCGATCTCGATACGGCTCTCGGCTATCCAGTCCTGGATCAGGCCCTTGTGGGCGACCAGCGTGCCGAACGTGGTGCGCTCCAGCGAGCGCTTGATCATGTACTCGAGCGCCCGCTCGGCCACACCGATGGAGCGCATGCAGTGGTGGATACGACCCGGGCCGAGGCGGGCCTGGGAGATGGCGAAGCCGCCACCCTCCTCGCCGAGCAGGTTGTCGGCCGGCACCCGCACGTTGTCGTAGATCACCTCGGGGTGGCCGCCACGGTCCTCGAAGCCGAAGACGTGGGGATCCCTCCCGAAGCTGATGCCGGGCGTGTCCTTGGGGACCACGATCATGGACTGCTGACGGTGGCGGGCGGCCTTCGGGTCGGTCTTGCCCATCACGATCAGCACCTGGCAGCGCGGGTTGAGGGCGCCGGAGCTGTACCACTTGCGGCCGTTGAGCACGTACTCGTCGCCGTCACGCTCGATGCGCAGCGAGATGTTCGTGGCGTCCGACGAGGCGACGTCGGGCTCGGTCATCGAGAAGGCGGAACGGATCTCGCCCTCGAGCAGCGGGGCGAGCCAGCGCTCCTTGACCCGCTCCGACGCGTAGAGGTTGAGGATCTCCATGTTGCCGGTGTCGGGAGCCGAGCTGTTCATCGTCTCCGAGGCGAAGGGGACCTTGCCCAACTGCTCCGAGATCGGGGCGTAGTCGAGGTTCGACATCTTCGTGCCCGGGGCGCTCGGGTCGAGGTGCGGGATGAACAGGTTCCACAGCCCCCGCTCACGGGCCGCAGCCTTGAGCTTCTCCATGATGGGCGGGTAGCCCTGCGGCCCGAGCTCGTGCTGCTGCTCGTGGTACTCGGCCTCCGCCGGGTAGATGAAGTCGTCCATGAACGACTTCACCTCGGCCAGCATCTGCCGGCCCTTGTCTGTGAACTCGTAGGGCACGAGGTAACCCCCTGGGTAGTCGACAGCGCCGTCGCGTGTGACCCTGACCGTAGCTCAGTTGGCGTCACCGAGCAGCTTGGGACCGACCAGCAGGTGCAGCACGCCCCGCCCGGCGGGCACCAGGGGCCACGGCGCCTCCAGCTCGACGAGGGCCAGCGCCGCCGTGGGCAGGCGCACGTCGGCCCCGCACAGCAGTCGCAGCAGCTCGACGAGCTCGGGTTCGTGGCCGACGACGAGCAGCCGCGACGTCGCCTCGGGCACCTCGCGCAGGGTCATGACCGGGTCGCCGCCGTACAGCGACCGGTCGGTGGTCACCCCGACCGCGCAGCCGGCGGCGCGCAGCACGGCCGTGGCCGTGTCGAGGGTGCGCCGGGCCGGTGAGGCCACGACGTGGTCGGGCAGCAGCCCGCAGCGGGCCAGGTACCGGCCGACGCGGGCACTGTCGCGCTCGCCGCGGGGACCGAGTGGACGGTCGAGGTCGGCGACGCCGGGCGGCCACGCCGATTTGGCGTGGCGCAGCACTAGCAGCTGGCGGCTCACCGCCGGCGCTTGGCGCTGAGCACTCCCGTGTCGAAGCCGGCGAGGTGCAGGCCGCCGTGGAACCGGGCGTGCTCGATCTTGAGGCAACGGTCCATGACCACGTCGAGGCCGGCGCGGTCGGCGATCTCGGCAGCGGCCTCGGACACCAGGCCGAGCTGCGCCCAGAACGTCTGCGCCCCCACGGCGACGGCCTCCTCGGCCACGGCCGGCAGGTCCTCGGCCCGACGGAAGACGTCGACGAGGTCGGGCACGACGGGCAGCTCGGCGAGTGACCGGTACACCGGTCGGCCGAGGATCTCGTCCTCGCGCGGGTTGACGAAGTACACGTCGTAGTCGGCCGACGAGCTCAGCAGGTAGGTCGCCACGAAGTACGACGGACGGGCCGGGTTCGACGAGGCCCCGACCATGGCCACCGAACGGGTCCGGTCGAGGATCTGCTTGCGGTGGCGGGCCCCCGGCGGGGTCCACCCGGTTGCGGGTCGGAGGTTCATCAGCGCTCCCGTTGTGAGGCGTGCAGTGCCTGGTCGAGATCCCAGCAGATGTCGTCGAGGTCCTCGATGCCCACCGACAACCGGATCAGGTCGGGCCCGACGCCGCCGGCGACGAGTTGTTCGTCGCTGAGCTGCTGGTGCGTGGTCGACGCCGGGTGGATGACCAGCGTCTTGGCGTCGCCGATGTTGGCGAGGTGGCTGATCAGCTCGAGCGCCTCGATGAACCGGGCGCCGGCGGCGCGCCCGCCCTTGACGCCGAAGGCGAACACGGCACCCGGCCCGTCGGGCAGGTACCGCTGGGACAGGGCGTGGTACGGCGACGACGGCAACCCGGCGTAGCGGACCCAGGCCACGGCCGGGTGGGACTCGAGCCAGGCTGCGACGGCCTTGGCGTTGGCGACATGGGCGGCCATGCGCAGCGGCAGGGTCTCGAGCCCCTGGGCCAGCAGGAAGGCGTTGAACGGGCTGAGGCAGGCGCCGATGTCGCGCAGCTGCTCGACCCGGAGCTTGGTGCAGAAGGCGTACTCGCCGAAGTTCTCCCAGAACCGCAGGCCGCCGTAGCTCGCCACCGGCTCGGTGAAGTGCGGGAAGCGGCCGTTGCCCCAGTCGAAGCGGCCCGACTCGACGACGACACCGCCGAGCGACGTGCCGTGGCCGCCGATGAACTTGGTGGCCGAGTGCAGCACGATGTCGGCGCCGTGCTCGATCGGCCGGCACAGGTGCGGGGTGACCGTCGTCGCGTCCACGACGAGCGGGATGCCGTGGGCCCGGGCGATGTCGGACAGCCGGGCGAGATCGGCGACGATGCCCGACGGGTTGGCGACGACCTCGGTGAACAGCAGCTTGGTGCGGTCGGTGATGGCGGCGGCGAAGGCGTCGGGGTCGTCACCGGGCACGAACGTGGTCTGCACGCCGAGCCGCCGGAACGTCACGTCGAACTGGGTCGTCGTGCCGCCGTACAGCGAGGCGGAGGACACGACATGGTCACCGGCGTCGGCCAGGCAGGCGACGGTGCAGAACTCGGCCGCCTGGCCCGACGACGTCGCCACGGCACCGATGCCACCCTCGAGCGAGGCCATCCGCTCCTCGAAGGCGTTGATGGTCGGGTTGCCGATCCGCGTGTAGATGCTGCCGTACTTCTGCAGGGCGAACAGGTCGGCGGCGTCGGCGGCGTCCTCGAAGACGAAGCTCGACGTCTGGTAGATCGGGATCGCCCGGGCCCCGGTCGCGGGGTCGGGCACGGCGCCGGCGTGGATCGCCCGGGTCCGGAACCCCCACGGACGATCGGACATCGCATCGTCGGGTGTGCTCATCGTCCGGGCACGGTAGTGCGAACCTCGAGCCGGTGCGTACCGGCCGCCGTCCCGGCCGCCGTCGCGTCAGTCGCGACCGGAGGTCCGGCGGATGACGACGAGACGCTCGGCCACCCGGCGCAGGGGGACGCTCAGCCCACCGGGAGTGAGAAGCGTCGACACGACCAGCAGCAGGCCGAGGATCAGGTTCGGGCCGGTGCGCAGGTCGTACACCACCATGAGCCGGGGCACCCCGACCAGGATCAGCGCACCGAGGGCGGCACCGATCATCGAGACCGCCCCACCCACCATCACCGCGGCGTAGTAGCCGAGGCTGCGGAACAGGTCGTAGCTGTCGGCACCGACGATCGGGGTGTCGAGCACGAGCAGGCCGCCACCGAGCGCGCCGACCGCGGCTCCGAAGCCGTAGGCCACGACCCGGGTTCGGCGCACGTCGATACCGCTGGTGGCGGCCGACAGCGGGTTCTCGGCCGTCGCCCGCACTGCGAGCCCGACCGGGCTGAGCACCACGTTGCGGACCACGACCACGGCGACCACGGCGACGGCCACGATCACGAGGTGGGTCCACAGGTAGTACTCGGACGACTCGAATCCCAGGAACGCCGGCGGGGTGAGCTCGCGCTTGATCGGCAGGCCGCTCGAGCCGCCGGTGAACCAGCCGAAGCGCTTGACGAACATCGGGAACACGACGGCCACGCTGAGCGTCACCGGGCCGAGGTAGATGGCCCGGATCCGCAGGCCCAACAACCCGACCAGGCAGCCGAAGACGAACCCGAGCACCGGGGCGAGCCCCAGGGCCGCGAGGTGGGGCAGACCGAACGTGCTCAGTGCGATCGTGGTCCCGTACGAGCCGATCCCGACGAACACGCCGTGGCACAACGACAACTGCCCGGCCCGGCCGACGACGAACTGCAGGCCCAGCAGCGCCACACCGAGTGCGACGAAGCGGGAGACCAGACGGGCCTCGAGGATCGGCAGCAGGAACGGCAGCACCGCCACCACACCGAAGGCCAGGGCCGTGCCGCCACCGACCAGCAGACGCCAACCCCACGAACCGTGGGTCACGACGACGAGGCCACGACGCTGCGGCGACGGATCGGCTGCCGCCTGCGCAGTGTGGACGTCGGACGACGGCGCCGAACCGGTGGTGCTCACACCCGCTCGATCCGCTTGGTCCCGAACAGGCCGCTCGGCCGGAACAGCAGCACGGCGACCATGACCGCCAGCGCACCGGGAAGGCTCAGCTCACTGCCGAGGAAGTCGACGTAACCGGCGATCATGGTCTGCGAGACGCCGATGACGAGACCCCCGAGCACGGCCCCACCGAGGCTGTCGAGGCCGCCGAGGGTGGCCGCCACGAGCGAGTAGATGAGCACCCGGACCATCATGTTGGGCTCGAGCAGCACCGTCGGGGCGACCAGACAGGCGGCCAGACCGCCGATGGCACCGGCCAGCGCCCAACCGATCGTGGTGATCCGCCCCGCTCGGATACCCATCAGCTCGCTCGCCGCCCGATCGCTCGACACGGCCCGGAACGCCAGACCGAGCCGCGTGTGGCGCAGGATGAAAGCGAGCACGAGCAGCACGGCGACGATGGTCACCATGACCCCGAGCGCGTTGTAGCGAAGACGCGCCCCGAAGACCGGCACATAGGCGCCGGCGCCATTGGGGAACAGCGGCGGGAACCCACGGGTGACCGGCCGCCACAACCACTCGGTCAGACCGTTGATGGCCAGCAGCACGCCCACCGTGACGCTCACGACGGCGAACCCGGATCGATGGCTGGCCACGCGTCTGATCACGAAGCGCTCGGTCACCCCGCCGATGAGTGCCCCGGCGGCCAGCGCGCCGAGCACCGCCACCCATCGGGGCCAGGGCGCGAACGGCACGAGCGAGGCCACCAGGCCCGTGCCGGCCAGAGCGGGTGTGGCCGGCGTGTGCAGGACCAGCGCCACGTACGCCGATGCCGTGGCCATCTCGCCCTGGGCGACGTTGAGCATGCCCGTGGCGCGGTACACGATCACCAGGGCGAGCGCGACCGAGCCGTAGACGATGCCGTTCGCGAGCGCGTCGAAACAACGTTGAATGAACAGTTCGATGGCGTCATGGTAGTGGCCGTGCCTGCGGTCACAGGAGCGCCGATCAGCGTGTCGTCACCGGAATCGTCCGGATCTCGCCGGAAAACGGCCGGAAAACGGCCGGGAGCCGGCGGACCACGAAGGGTCCACCGGCTCCCGGTTCACGGCTCGGGCCGTGGGTCGAGGATCAGGCGCAGAGGCCGGTCGACTGGTTCCAGGCGCAGTTCTTGGACTTGCCCGAGAGGTCGATGACCTTGCCCTGGTCGATCCAGGTCTCCTTGGCCACGTCACGGGTCTGCAGGATGCCGCCCTCGATGAGGTAGGCGTCCTTGTTCCCGTTCATGTTGAACCTGATGCCGTCCAGCGTGAACGGGTGGGTCATGTCCATCCCACGGATGGCGATGATGAGGTTCGACCGGGTCAGCCCACCGTCGAGCTGCGCCGCGATCTGCAGGGCCTGCAGCTGTGCCCAGGCGAAGAAGTAGCCCGAACCGAACGAGCCCGACGACTTCGGCTCGAGGCCGGCGGCCTTGAGCTGCTCACGGGCGTACTTGATGTAGGCGTCGTTGTCGAAGGCCGGCGAGTTGAGATCCTTCACGCCGCCCTGGACGATCCACCAGCCCTCGGCGCCGTTGTTACCGACCTTGTCCTTGCCCACGAAGGTCGATGCGCCGCACACCGACGGCTGGAACTTGTACTTGACCTTCTCGTTCATGCCGTTGTTCGCGGCCTCCTGGATGGCCTGCGTGCACGGCGTGCCCGCCACCATGGCGATGAACATGGCCGGGTTCTTCGACGCCAGCGTCGTCATCGGGTCGGTCACCGTCGGCGCCTGCGGCTCGATGGTCTCCGTCACGTAGTTGATCCGGTCCTTGATCGGCGAACCCGCCAGGTACGCCTTGAAGCCGGCGTCGTAGGACTTGCCGAAGTCGTTGTTCATGATCAGCGCAGCGATCGTCGCCTTGCCACCGTTGGGGGCCATCTCGTCGATGCGCTGCTCGATGAACGCACCCCACAGCACCGCCTCGGTGTTGTAGGCCAGCTGGTGACCGGTGGTCCACGGGTGGTTCACCGGATCGCCCCACGCCGGGTGACCGGTCTGCGCGAACGGGTTCGGGATGCAGCGCTGGTTCAGCTTGTCGTAGGTCTTCATCGTCATGGGCGAGCCCAGCGTGATGACCCCGAAAACCTTGGCCGAGTCGATGAGTTCGTCGACGAGCGGGATGGTGCGCGTGGCGTCGTACCCGTCGTCCTTGATGATGTAGTTGACCTTGCGGGTCTTGCCCGTCGAGTCCTTGATGCCGCCCTTGGCGTTGAGCTCCTCGGCCTGCAGCTGCATGACCCGGGCGATGTTGCCGTAGTCGGCCAGCGTGCCCGACTGCGCCGTCGTGTGACCGATCTTGATCTCGGTGTCGGTCAGACCCTCGGTGTCACTCCAGCCCGACGGGCACTTGGAGAGGTCGAGGACGAAGTCACCGGTGCCCTTGACCGTCTTGCCGTCGGCCGACTTGCCGGCACCGGCGTCCTTGATCCGCTTGACGGTCTCGGCACGCTCGGTCTCCCACAGCTTCTCCCAGTCCGCCATGGTCGTCGGACGAGGCTTGGCCGTGGTCGCCGTCGCGCCGGGCACCGTCGTCGACTCGAGGGCGTTCTTCACACCCTCCTTCACATTGGAGTCGACAGTGCCGGCGGTCTCCGAGCCACCGTCGCCGCTGCCACCACCACAACCGGCCGCCACCAGGGAAACCCCCAGCAGCGCACCACCCAACAACGTCAGCCGTGAACGGGCCACGGGCTACCTCCTTCTCCGGGTCCAGCAGCAGGGACGTCCCCTCCTGCGCCACCGGACGACACGAGTCATCCGAGGTGACGAAAGTTACTGGCCGTTCAGCAACAAAGGGGATCGGGAAGCAAGGTTTCCGGACGCGCAACGGTGGCCGACCCCCGGGGGAAGGGGTGGCCACCGTTGGTCCGGTCACCGGAGCGACCGGTTCGTCACCACCGCTGCAGCGGCGGAACCGACGTCAGCCGCAGAGGCCGGTCGCCTGGTTCCACGAGCAGTTGCTGGACTTGCCCGAGAGGTCGATGACGCCGCCCTGGTCGATCCAGGTCTCCTTGGCCACGTCACGGGTCTGCAGGATGCCGCCCTCGATGAGGTAGGCGTCCTTCGCCCCGTCCATGTTGAACTTGATGCCGTCCAGCGTGAACGGGTGGGTCATGTCCATCGCACGGATGGCGATGATGAGGTTCGACCGGGTCAGCCCACCGTCGAGCTGCGCGGCGATCTGCAGAGCCTGCAGCTGCGCCCAGGCGAAGAAGTAGCCCGAGCCGAACGAGCCCGACGCCTTCGGGTCGAGACCGCCGGCCTTCAGCTGGTCACGGGCGTACTTGATGTACGGGTCGTTGTCGAACGCCGGCGACAGCAGGTCCTTCACGCCGCCCTGGACGATCCACCAGCCCTCGGCACCGTTGTTGCCGACCTTGTCCTTGCCCACGAAGGTCGCCGCGCCGCACACCGACGGCTGGAACTTGTACTTGACCTTCTCGTTCATGC
>Ga0315902_10008983_pt1 | contig 13453 bp, 9 predicted proteins | sample LakEriMetagenome_9_FD_203523 | JGI IMG/M metagenome (GOLD analysis project Ga0315902, IMG submission 203523) | Freshwater fungal communities from buoy surface, Lake Erie, Ohio, United States - Buoy 12 MA117 | ecosystem: Environmental > Aquatic > Freshwater > Lake > Lake biofilm | place: USA... | reverse complement strand
TCGTGGGGTGACTGCGTACCTTTTGTATAATGGGTCAGCGACTTACTGTCAGTGGCGAGCTTAACCATCTAGGGGAGGCGTAGGGAAACCGAGTCTTAATAGGGCGTCTTAGTCGCTGGTAGTAGACCCGAAACCGGGCGATCTAGCCATGGACAGGGTGAAGGTTCGGTAACACGGACTGGAGGCCCGAACCGGGATCTGTTGAAAAAGATTCGGATGATCTGTGGCTAGGAGTGAAAGGCTAATCAAGCTCGGAGATAGCTGGTTCTCCGCGAAAGCTATTTAGGTAGCGCGTCAGGCGATTACCCACGGGGGTAGAGCACTGTTTCGGCTAGGGGGTCATCCCGACTTACCAAACCGATGCAAACTCCGAATACCGTGGAGTACAGCCTGGCAGACACACGGCGGGTGCTAACGTCCGTCGTGAAGAGGGAAACAACCCAGACCGCCAGCTAAGGTCCCCAATACCGGTTAAGTGGAAAACGATGTGGGAAGGCACAGACAGCCAGGATGTTGGCTTAGAAGCAGCCATCATTTAAAGAAAGCGTAATAGCTCACTGGTCGAGTCGGCCTGCGCGGAAGATTCAACGGGGCTTAAACCGGTAACCGAAGCTGCGGGTGCTCACGCTTGCGTGGGCGCGGTAGCGGAGCGTTCGGTACGCCTGTGAAGGAGAGTCGGGAGGCTCTCTGGAGGTATCCGAAGTGCGAATGCTGACATGAGTAACGACAAGGGGGGTGAAAAACCCCCCCGCCGGAAGACCAAGGGTTCCTGCGCAACGGTAATCGGCGCAGGGTGAGTCGGCCCCTAAGGCGAGGGCGAGAGCCGTAGTCGATGGGAAATTGGTTAATACTCCAATACCTCGCGTTGCTGCGATGGGGGGACGGAGAAGGCTAGGCCAGCGCGGCGTTGGTTGTCCGCGTTCAAGCGTGTAGGAAGGTTGCCTAGGCAAATCCGGGTGGCCAATTCCGAGACGTGATGACGAGAGTCCGTGGCTTCGGTCCGGACGCGAAGTGGTTGATGCCATGCTTCCAGGAAAAGCCTCTAAGCTTCAGGCAACGAGAGACCGTACCCCAAACCGACACAGGTGGTCAGGTAGAGAATACCAAGGCGCTTGAGAGAACTCGGGTGAAGGAACTAGGCAAAATGGTACCGTAACTTCGGGAGAAGGTACGCCGCTTCGGGTGAAGGACCTCGCGTCTGGAGCCTGGGGCGGTCGAAGTGACCAGGTGGCTGCGACTGTTTATTAAAAACACAGCACTCTGCAAACACGAAAGTGGACGTATAGGGTGTGACGCCTGCCCGGTGCCGGAAGGTTAATTGATGGGGTCAGCGAAAGCGAAGCTCTTGATCGAAGCCCCGGTAAACGGCGGCCGTAACTATAACGGTCCTAAGGTAGCGAAATTCCTTGTCGGGTAAGTTCCGACCTGCACGAATGGCGTAACGATGGCCACACTGTCTCCACCCGAGACTCAGTGAAATTGAAATCGCTGTGAAGATGCAGTGTACCCGCGGCTAGACGGAAAGACCCCGTGAACCTTTACTACAGCTTTGCACTGAACTTTGAACCTGTTTGTGTAGGATAGGTGGGAGGCTATGAAACCGGGACGCCAGTTCTGGTGGAGCCAACCTTGAAATACCACCCTGACAGTTTTGGGGTTCTAACCCAGGCCCGTTATCCGGGTCGGGGACAGTGTATGGTGGGTAGTTTGACTGGGGCGGTCTCCTCCCAAAGAGTAACGGAGGAGCACGAAGGTGCGCTAAGCGTGGTCGGAAATCACGCAGATTGTGTAAAGGCAAAAGCGCGCTTGACTGCGAGAGCGACGGCTCGAGCAGGTACGAAAGTAGGTCTTAGTGATCCGGTGGTTCTGAATGGAAGGGCCATCGCTCAACGGATAAAAGGTACTCCGGGGATAACAGGCTGATACCGCCCAAGAGTTCATATCGACGGCGGTGTTTGGCACCTCGATGTCGGCTCATCACATCCTGGGGCTGAAGCCGGTCCCAAGGGTATGGCTGTTCGCCATTTAAAGTGGTACGCGAGCTGGGTTTAGAACGTCGTGAGACAGTTCGGTCCCTATCTGCCGTGGGCGTTGGAGATTTGAGGGAAGCTGCTCCTAGTACGAGAGGACCGGAGTGGACGAACCTCTGGTGTTCGGGTTGTCACGCCAGTGGCATTGCCCGGTAGCTACGTTCGGACGGGATAACCGCTGAAAGCATCTAAGCGGGAAGCCTCTCCCAAGATGAGATCTCCCCGGGGACTCGATCCCCCTGAAGGGCTGTTCAAGACCAGAACGTGGATAGGCGGGGTGTGTAAGCGCTGTGAGGCGTTGAGCTAACCCGTACTAATTGCCCGTGCGGCTTGACCATATAACCAAAATGATCTGCTCATCTTCTGAAGATGTGTAGATGTTGAGACAGCATGCGATGATCCGCCGGATTAGCGCGACTCGTTTATCTAATGCAATCACACACGCGCCAGTTTTGCCTTCAGGCAACCAGTTTTGCCTGGCGACCATAGAGACGTGGAACCACCTGATCCCATCCCGAACTCAGAAGTGAAACGCGTCATCGCCGATGGTAGTGTGGGGTCTCCCCATGTGAGAGTAGGACATCGCCAGGCATTTAAATCCAGACGGGCCCGTCGTTATCGATGGGCCCGTTTTTTTTGCCCTGAATCTCGAGCATTTATATACGCTCGATCCGTAGTGCTGCCTCAGTCCGAAACACCAATGCGCTGATGTGAGCGCCGTATGCTGATTGCTCGGTACTCGCGTCATCTGGTGGTGGCGGTGAGAGTATCATCCGCTTTGTTTGCTCCTAAACCTGATGGTAATGACGGCGTGACCTTGAGCGGTGACTTCAAATCCAGCGCTTCGATGCATGTGAACGGCAGAGCGATCACGGTGGCTGTCGATCTGACTCCCGTACTACCCGGCGGAGACAACGGTGGTGCCAGAATCTTTGCGACCGAACTGATTGCTGCGTTATCCAAACTCCGACCTCGGTCGCGGTTTCTACTGCTTACCTCGGCAGTTTCTCACGATGAGCTCGCGGCGCTTGATGCGCCTAATGTCAGGCGGATATGTGTTCGAGACACCGTTTCTGAGGCGTCTAACAGAAACGATGTAATTGTCCGCTCAGGTCGTGCGCTCCTCGCTCGACTACCTGCATTCCTGCTTAAGGCGATAGTGCGGCTGCGTCTTCTCCTCTTGAGAACACCAGCGACGTCATGGAAGAACGGGGGCCGTGGTCCGTTGGACGCTGACCTACTGTTTTGCCCCTTCGGCGGTACAACGCTTGCTGAGGCTTCGATTCCTGCCGTAGCTACGCTGCACGATCTCCAGTATTCCCATTACCCCCAGTTTTTTCCCGAGGAGGATGTCGCGCATCGGGATGCTGTCTTTCGGCATGCCTGTCGAGATGCGAGTCGTGTCGTCGCCATCTCGGACTTCACCAGGGCTTCGGCAATCGCAACGGAACGCATTGAGCCTGAACGCGTTGTGACGATCCGTCACCGACTCGCCAATCGATTCCAGTTAGTTGGAAACTCCAACGCAGATGATGCTGTTTCTGACATTACACATGGCCGCCCTTATGTTCTCTACCCGTCGAATTTCTGGCGACACAAGAACCACGAGATGCTGTTTACGGCTCTGGGCGTGGCTGTCGCGGCAGGACTCCCCGAGGAATTTCTGCTCGTGTGCACCGGTGCCCCCGGGGATAGGATGGATTTTCTAAAAGACGCGGCGCGCCGACTTGGGCTCTCTGAGCGAATCGTCTTCCCAGGCTATGTTGAGGACGCTCATATCGGCGCATTGATGCGGGGAGCGCGTGGTCTGCTCTTTCCCTCCCTCTATGAAGGTTTTGGTATGCCTGTGCTGGAGGCAATGGCGCTTGGCGTTCCGGTTGCCTGCAGCAACACAACGGCACTTCCCGAGATTACGGGTGATGCAGCGCTGCTTTTCGATCCGCGGGCTCCTGCGGGTATTGCTGAGGCCATTCGCACCGTCGCGACGGACGACGACGCGCGAGACCGCCTGTCCCGGGCAGGCCTGCGGCGCGCCCGGGAGTTTGCTGACGTAAACGAAATGGCGCTCGAGTACTGGAAGGTGTTCGAGGAGGTACTTGTCGAGGGCGCTCGGAGCACGCGCATTAATGGGCTTTTCCCGGATGGTTGGCTCTCGCCGCTGGTGCGTGTGGAGATCAACTTGCCCGTCCGGGGCACAGAGGCTGAGGTATTGCTGGACATCGAGGCACCCGAGTGGCTGCCCGCCCCAAAACTGCGTCTGCGGGCAAGCCAGGGGCGTCGCCGCGTCGCTGAAACGATAATCAGCAAGGGCGCTCGTACGGAAATCCGGATCCCCGTGAAGGCCGGCGGACTGAAAATCACCATCAGTCCTGGTTTCAGTCCCAGCGACTACGGTATTTCCCCGGACACGAGGACTCTCGCATTGCGGATCCACCGTTGTGAAATCCGCAGTGAGGGCTGGGCGCTGCCGCTCTGGCCCGAGGACCTTACATGATCGTCAGCGTTGTAACCCCCTCGTTCAACCAGGGCAGGTTCATAGGACGTACGCTCGCCAGCGTTGTGGGGCAGGGCATCTCCGGACTGGAGCACGTCGTCATGGATGGCGGCAGCTGTGATGAGACGGTGCAAGTGCTTGCTGCGGCGCAACCCGCTGTCCAGTGGGTCTCCGAACCGGATGCTGGCCAAGCCGATGCGCTAAACAAGGGGTTCCGACGTGCTCGGGGGGATGTACTAGGGTGGTTGAATTCGGACGACATCTATTACCCCGGAGCGATTGCGAGCGTTCTTGAGGTCTTCGAGGCGCATCCCGATGTCGATGTCGTCTATGGGATGGCGGACCATATTGATGTCGAGGATACCCCGTTCGAGGCTTATCCCACGGAGGCGTGGGACCCGGACCGCCTGCGTGACACCTGCTTTATCTGCCAGCCTGCACTTTTTTTACGTCGCAGCGTGCTTGAGCGCTTCGGCTTTCCGGACGAACGTTTGCACTACTGCATGGACTATGAGTACTGGCTGCGTCTTGCGGCTCTCGGTGCACGTTTTCACTACCTGCCGCGCAAACTCGCGGGCTCCCGTATGTATGCCGACAATAAAACGCTGGGCTCCCGCATTCCCGTCCACGCCGAAATCAACGACATGTTCCATCGTCGCTTCGGCCGGGTACCCGATCGCTGGATCTTCAACTACGCGCATGCGGTCGTAGAGCCCAGAGTCAGTCGCGAACGCCACCCCCGAGTATTCCTGCTTGCACTCGTCTGCGTGGGGACGGTGTCTGCATTGCGCTGGAATCACGGCCTTGGACCTGAGCTGCGAGCGACGCTCACAGCCTGGACTCGCCGCGTCTTTGCACGGGAGGCAGGTTCTTGAATCTAAGGGTGGGCTTCGATGTCTCCCAGACAGGTCGCAACAAGGCCGGTTGCGGCTTTTATGCGCATGCTCTTGCGAGCATGTTGCCCTCGCTAGCGCCGGACATGCACTTCAACTTCCATCCTGATTTCGGTGATTTCTTTGTCGACCCCACCATGCCCCTTACGAACCCCTTCCCTGCACCCAACAGCTCCTACGGTCCGCGGCACTTCGGTCGATCCGGCGCTGCTGCATTCTGGAACCAGCCCGAACTCGAAGCAGCGCTTGGCTCCCCGGATATCCTGCACGCCAACAATTTCTGGTGTCCTGCTGGGTTGAGCACGACACGTATCGTGTACACCTTGTACGACCTCGCATTCGCTCTCCAGCCCGACTGGACGACGGAAGAGAACCGCATAGGCTGTTTCAATGGGGTGTTCCGCGCCGCCATTGCCGCAGACTGGATAGTCGCGATTTCGCAGGCCTCCAGGGATCACTTCCTCCACGTGTTCCCGCACTTCCCCGCTGAACGCATTCGGGTAATCCATCCGTGTTCACGCTTCCTGGATAACAAGTCCACGGGCACCTGTCCGCCTGCCCTGCGTGATCTTCGCCCAGGCGGATTCTGGCTGTCGGTCGGCACCATAGAACCTCGCAAGAATCAGCGGATGTTGCTGCGCGCGTTCAAAAGATATCTGGACGCCGGTGGCAAGCCTCTACCGCTTGTGCTGGCGGGAGGCGAGGGTTGGCGCATGCAGGATTTCCCTGAGGAGATACGCCGGTCGGGTCTTGCTTCGCTGGTGCGGATGACAGGCTATGTCAGTGACGAAGAACTCGTCTGGCTATACCGCCACTGCTACGCGAACCTCTACCCCTCACTGTTCGAGGGTTTCGGTCTGCCCTTGCTTGAGGGCATGCAGTTTGGCGCCGCGAGTATCGCTTCCAATAGCAGCTCCTTGCCCGAAGTTGCGGGGGATGGCGCCGTATTGCTGGACCCCCACGAGGAGTCAGCCTGGGTCACTGCCATGCTCGAGTTGTCTTCCGATGCCAGCATGCGAGAGTCGCTTCGACAGCGGGCAACGCGTCGTGCCGAGTCTTTTGACTGGCGTCGATCAGGGCAGGAAATGCTGGCGCTTTATCGGGAAGCCGTCCGATCGCCAAAGAGGGTTCAATCATGCGACGCGCACTGATCACGGGTATCACCGGGCAGGATGGGTCTTATCTGGCTGAGTTCCTGCTGGAAAAAGGCTATGAAGTCTGGGGGCTGACACGGCGTGAGAGTTGGCTTCGGCCGAACAATGCCAGCCACCTTGCTGGCCGTGTACGCATCCTGACAGGCGAGGTGACCGAAGGTGTCGACCTTGCGTCAGTCATCCAGGAGTCCCGCCCCGACGAGATCTACAACCTCGCCTCGCAGTCACGTCCCGGTGAATCCTGGGCGCGCACCGCTGACACGCTCGAGGTAAACAGCATGGCGACGATCCGCCTCTTCGAGCTCGTCCGGAACACCCTGCCGCACTGTCGCGTCTACCACGCGTCGTCCTCCGAGATGTTCGGGCCATCAGACGGACGGCCACAGTCCGAATCCGCGCCGTTCAACCCTCGCAATCCCTATGCTGCAGCCAAGCTCTACGCCCACCACATGTCGCGTATCTACCGTGAAAGCTATGGGTTGCACATTGCGACCGGCATCCTCTTCAACCACGAAAGCGAAAGGAGACCCCTGCATTTCGTAACGCAGAAGATTGCCTACGGCGCTGCCTGTGCGAGTCTGCGCATTAGCCGTTCTCCCGATCTGAACGAAGTAGGCAAGCCGATCGTGGAGGATGGACGTCTGCGGCTCGGCAACCTTGATATCTCGCGTGACTGGGGGTATGCACCTGATTTCGTGCAGGCCATGTGGCTTATCCTTCAGGCCCCGGCACCGGATGACTTCGTTGTCGGCACCGGTGAGGCGCATTCGCTTCGTGATCTCTGCGCTGCTGCCTACCGCCACGTGGGCCTCGACTGGCAGGCTCATGTCAGCATCGACGCTGCGCTGGTTCGGCCCATGGAGTCCGCATGCTCGGTTGCGGATCCGCAGCGGGCGCGGGATGTACTGGGCTGGCAGCCCCGCACCGGCTTCGACGAGATGGTGCAGAGGATGGTGGACGCACAGCTTGCGAGACTGAACCCCATGGGCGTGAGCCCGCAGCCCAAGCAAAGCATGTCATGAAGAAAGCTCTCATCACCGGTGTCACCGGACAGGACGGCGCCTATCTCGCGGAATTCCTGCTCGGCAAGGGCTATGAGGTGCATGGCATCAAGCGCCGGGCATCACTGCTGAACACCACACGCATCGATCATCTCTATCAGGATCCGCACGAGTCCGGTGTGAAGATGCACCTGCACTATGGCGATCTCAGCGATGCCACCAATCTGATCCGCATCGTCCAACAGGTGCAGCCTGACGAGATCTACAACCTCGGTGCCATGAGTCATGTGCAGGTGAGCTTCGAGGTCCCCGAGTACACCGCGGATGTCGACGCCCTCGGCACGCTGCGTCTGCTGGAGGCACTTCGCATTCTGGGGCTTGAGAAAAAAACGCGCTTCTACCAGGCGTCCAGCTCCGAACTTTATGGTCTTGTGCAGCAGGTGCCGCAGTCCGAGACCACGCCGTTCTATCCGCGCAGTCCCTACGCGGTTGCCAAGCTCTACGCCTACTGGATAACCGTCAATTACCGGGAGTCCTATGGCATGTACGCCTGCAACGGGATTCTGTTCAATCACGAGTCACCGATCCGCGGCGAGACTTTCGTCACCCGCAAGATCACGCGCGGACTTGCGCGCATCCATCTGGGGCTGCAGGACTGCCTGTTCCTCGGAAATCTCGACGCACGCCGGGACTGGGGGCATGCCCGGGATTACGTCGAGATGCAGTGGCTGATGCTCCAGCAGGACGCCCCCGAGGACTATGTGATCGCGATGGGCGAGCAGCACAGCGTACGAGACTTCGTGAATATCGCGGCTCGCGAGCTGGGTATTTCCCTGGTGTGGGCAGGGAGTGGAGTCGATGAGGTTGGTCTGGATGTCTCGGGTAGGGTCATCGTGCGGGTGGACCCCCGCTACTTCCGTCCTTCGGAAGTAGACACACTCCTCGGTGATGCCAGCAAGGCCCACACCCGGCTGGGCTGGCGACCGAAATACAGTTTCTCCGAGTTGGTACACGAGATGGTGCGGGAAGACCTGCGTGCCGCAGAGCGTGAGCAGCTGCTGCGCAACCACGGACACACGGACCATGACGAGCACGCTTGAACCCTTCTCGCCGAACGCACCCATTTTCATTGCGGGTCACCGCGGAATGGTGGGCTCCGCCATCGTCAGACGTCTTCAGGCGGAGGGTTACCGGAACCTGCTTCTTCGCAGTCGCAAGGAACTCGACCTTCTCGATCAAGCTTCCGTGCAGCGGTTTTTCGATGAGCAGAAGCCCGAAGCCGTCTATCTGGCAGCCGCCCGTGTGGGGGGCATACTGGCGAACAACACCCGGCGCGCCGAGTTCATCCACGAGAACCTCCAGATAGCGGCGAACCTGATCCATGCAGCGTGGCAGAGCGGGGTACGCTGGTTGCTGTTTCTGGGGTCTAGTTGCATCTATCCGCGCGACTGTCCACAACCCATCAGAGAAGAGTATCTGCTCACAGGTCCGCTCGAACCCACGAATGAGCCCTACGCCATCGCGAAGATCGCAGGTCTCAAGATGTGCGAGAGCTACAACCGCCAGTACGGCAGTCATTTTGTCTCGGCAATGCCCACCAACCTGTATGGCCCCGGCGACAACTACGACCTTGCCTCGAGCCATGTCTTGCCTGCGCTCCTGCGCAAGGCTCATGAGGCGAAGCAGTCGGGGGCGAGCGAGCTTGTGGTCTGGGGAAGCGGTCGTCCGCTGCGCGAGTTCCTGTTCGTCGATGATCTCGCAGATGCCTGCGTATTTCTCATGGAGAGAGGGATCGGTGAGGGCGTTTTCAACATTGGTTGTGGTCAGGACCTGAGCATCGCGGAGTTGGCACAGACAGTGATGCGCGTGGTGGGTTTCGAGGGTGAGCTTGTATTCGATACCTCCCGGCCGGACGGTACGCCGCGCAAGCTTCTCGACGTGAGCCGTCTCGCGGATCTCGGCTGGCGTGCGAGCACAACGCTGGAAGAGGGCATCGCCCTCGCTTATGCCGATTTCCGGAAACGTCAGTCGTGCTGACGGGGGACGCTCCGAGGGTCACGGTTGCCGTTCCCTCCCTCCAGCAGGCGGCCTTCCTGGGCGAGGCACTCGACTCTCTGCTCACACAGGATGTAACCCTCGAAGTGTTCGTTGCAGACGCCGGATCCACGGATGGCTCCGTGGACGTGATCCGTGCGCGTGAAGCGCATCTCGCGGGATGGCGCAGTCATCCGGATATCGGGCAGGCCGCTGCGATCAACGAGTGCATCGGCCGCGGGCGTGCCCCTTACGTTTGTTGGCTGAACAGCGATGATCTGCTGCTCCCGGGCGCCCTGCATACGCTGTGTGCGGCGCTGGATGCCGCGCCCCTGGCACCTGCCGTATACGGTCTGGCGTGGAATCAGTCGCCAGCCGGTGCGCGCACACCGGTCAGGGTCGAGAGCTTCGACCCGAGGCGCCTTGCCCTCCGCTGCATCGTGTCCCAACCCGCGACGCTCGTACGCCGCAGCGCATGGGAGGCCGTCGGAGGCCTTGATGAGACGCTGCAGATGGCCATGGATTATGACCTGTGGTGGCGCCTGTACCTGCACGGCGGCTTCCTGCTGCATGTGCCGGAGTATGTCGCGGTGAATCGCGAGCATGCGGGCACCAAGACGCGTCGCTTTCGCGCCCGGCACTACCGCGAGGCGATTGAGGTAGTGCGCCGGCACAACGGGCATGTCCCCGCAAAATGGTGGCTCTACCAGCCATGGGCTGTGTGGGCCAAGTCCGTGCGCGCTGCGTGGCATCGGCAATGATGGGTTCGCGCGCACGCCTGCTGCGTCGCTCCCGCGTACGCTGCCCCTCGCGCTGAACCGCGTGCGCATCCTTCAGGTCTACCGTACGGGATTCCCGGATTCGCAGGGCGGTTCCGAGGAAGTGATCCGCACGCTCTCGCGCGGGCTTGTTGCGCGTGGCGCGGAGGTCACGGTGGTGTTTCCGTCGCCAGCCGTGCGCTTTGCCGGCGAGCACATGGATCAGGGCGTGCGTGTCTGCCGCATACCCCAGTCCTTCGAAGTGGCATCCTGCAATGTCTCGCTGCGTGGTCTCACGACCTTCCGGCGCCTGGCGGCCTCTGCAGACGTGCTCCACTACCATTTTCCGTGGCCGTGGGGTGATGTGATGGATGTCCTCGCAGCAGCGGGGTCCGCCCCGCGGGTCGTCACCTACCACTCCGACATCGTGCGCCAGCGCCTGCTCGCGATCCCCTATGCGCCATTGATGCACCGTTTTCTCGGTCGCGCCGATGCCATCGTCGCGACGTCTCCGCAGTACCCGCTGCACAGCGAGGTCCTGAAACGTCACGCGGGCAGGGTCCGCGTGATTCCCATCGGTATCGATGACGCGCGTGTGCCACGGCCCGAACCGCCGGGCGTGCAGGCGTGGCGGGAGCGCTTCGGCGAGAACTTCTTCCTGTTTGTCGGCGTGCTGCGTTACTACAAGTCACTCGATGTCCTGGTTCGTGCAGCGGTTGGCGCACCCTGGCAGGTCGTGATTGCCGGCGAGGGACCGGAAGGAGCGCGCTTGCGAGGTCTTGCCCGCGACCTTGGCGCGTCGAACGTCCACTTCACGGGCTATGTGTCCGACGCTGACAAATGGGCTTTGCTCGCGCTCGCGCGCGCGTTCGTGCTTCCCTCGGCCCTGCCTGCGGAGGCCTACGGTGTTTCCCTGCTCGAGGCGATGTGTTGCGGGCTGCCACTGGTGACGGCGCGCATCGGAACCGGCGTGGACTTCGTCAACCGGGAGGATGAAACCGGGCTGAAGGTGGCACCCGGAGCGCCGGGTGACCTGAGGCAGGCCCTCGACCGATTGAGGGCGGAGGACTCGCTCTGCGCGCGGTTCGGTGATGCGTCGCGCCGTCGTGTGCTGTCGTCGCTCCGGGCAGACACCATGGTGGACGGGTATCTGGGGCTTTACAGGGAACTGCTGGATGACATCCGCTGAGAGCCTTGTCGCACGCGTCCATCTCGGACCTTGCCTTATACTCCTCGCCCCGTTGATCCCTTCCCGAACGGATCCCTGATGCAGCACCTGCATGCCCTGTGGCGAGCCCGCGGATTCATCGCGGGCAGCGTGCTGCGCGAGTTTTCCGGGCGTTACCGTAGTTCGTTGCTCGGCGCCGGGTGGGCCATCATCACGCCCCTCGCCATGGTTCTCGTGTACCTGCTCGTGTTCTCGCAGGTCATGCAGGCACGGTTACCGGGTCGCGCAGGTGCAATGGACTATGGTGTCTACCTTTGTGCAGGTGTGCTCGTCTGGGGCTTTTTCGCCGAGATTCTGAACCGCAGCACCACGATGTTCCTCGACAGTGCCGGGCTGCTGAAAAAAATGAATTTCCCGCGTGTCTGTCTACCTGTGATCGTCGTCGTGAACGCGTCGATGAACTTCGCGATCGTGTTCCTGCTGTTCCTTGCACTGCTCGCACTGACCGGGCATTTCCCCGGTCGCTATGTGCTGGCCCTGCCCCCATTGATGCTGCTTCTGGGGGTGTTGGCGTGCAGCCTCGGTACGGTGATGGGCATGATCAATGTCTTCTTCCGCGACGTCGGTCAGGCCCTCGGCGTGATCCTGCAGGTGTGGTTCTGGATGACGCCGATCGTCTACCCCGTCTCGATATTGCCGCGCGCCATCGAGCCCGTTGTCCTCGCGAACCCCGTCACGCCCGTGGTCTCCGCAGTGCAGCGTGTGGCGCTCGGTACCGGTTGGCCACAGTGGGAGCAACTGCTGGTGCCCACCGCTGCCACCCTGCTGGTCGCTGCGTTCGCGTTCGGTCTCTTCCGTCGCCATGCGCACGAGATAGTGGACGAGCTATGAGTCCTTCGATTGAGGTCAGGGGGCTCGGCAAGGCCTATCGCCACTATCCCAGTCGCTGGGGGAGGCTGGCCGAATGGTTGCTGCCCTTCGCGAAGCCCCGCCACCGGCTGGGCTGGGCCTTGCGCGGCATCGACTTCTCCGTGGAGCCGGGCGAGGCAGTCGGCATCGTGGGCTTCAACGGTGCGGGCAAGAGCACGCTGCTCAAGATCATTACCGGCACGACCGTTGCCACCGAAGGGGAAGTCCGTGTCGCGGGGCGCGTGTCGGCGCTCCTCGAGCTGGGCATGGGATTCCACCCTGAATTCACGGGCCGCCAGAACGTCTATGTGGTCGGGCAGTTGCGCGGCATGAGCCGCGAAGAGATCGATGAACTCATGCCCTCCATCGAGGCCTTCGCCGAGATAGGCAGTTACTTCGACGAGCCTCTGCGCACCTATTCGAGCGGTATGGCTGTGAGGTTGGCCTTCAGCGTCGCCACCGCCCAACGCCCGGAGGTGCTGATCATCGATGAGGCGCTGTCGGTGGGAGATGCATATTTCCAGCACAAGAGCTTCGGGCGTATCCGCGAGTTCCGCGAGCAGGGGACCACGCTGCTGATCGTCTCCCACGACAGGCTCGCCGTGCAGACGCTCTGCGACTACGCGATCCTGCTCCACGAGGGGCGACTCCTGCGCAGGGGTAGCACCGAGGACGTGCTCGATTACTACCACGCTCTCATGGCGGATCGCACTGCTGCACTCATACGCCAGCAACTGGGTACGCAGGGCGTCACGCAGACCAGTTCTGGCACAGGCGAGGCCACCTTGTCCGAGGTATGGATCGAGAACCCGGCGGGGCAGCACGTGGACGCGGTGCGGGTAGGCGAGCAGGTGTGTCTCTGCGTGCGTTTCCGTGTGCACGAGCCGCTGCCTTCACTCGTGGTGGGCGTGCTGTTGCGTGACCGCTTCGGTCACGAGATCTATGGCATCAACAGCCACCGGCTTGGCATGCCCATCGGCCCGCTGGCAGCGGGCGAGGAGGCGGTCTTCAG
>Ga0315902_10008982_pt1 | contig 13455 bp, 10 predicted proteins | sample LakEriMetagenome_9_FD_203523 | JGI IMG/M metagenome (GOLD analysis project Ga0315902, IMG submission 203523) | Freshwater fungal communities from buoy surface, Lake Erie, Ohio, United States - Buoy 12 MA117 | ecosystem: Environmental > Aquatic > Freshwater > Lake > Lake biofilm | place: USA... | reverse complement strand
AATTTCAAGTTATCAGGGTTTTGCGGTTGATAACATAATAAGAATTGACTCTTCCACAACTCTAGATACAACCTTCACAGGAGTAACTTTAAGTAGTGGGGGTTCGATAAGGGCAATTGCCGTTCAACCGGACGGAAAAATATTGGTTGGTGGTAGTTTCTCAACATGCAATGGTCAACCTTATAACAATTTAGTGAGGTTAAACTCAGGAGGAACAGTAGACACTACATTCCAAATAGGTTCGGGAACAGACGGTCCAGTATTTACAATTAAGGTAAGTGGTCAAAGTATTTTTATTGGTGGACAATTTACTTCATATGATGGTAATCTGAGTGTTGGTGTTGCTTGGATTAAAAATGATGGTTCTCAAGATGGTCAATTTAATAACAAATATACGTTTGAAAACTATTTGGGTTACATCGGTTTTCCAGGTTTAAATGGTATTGTGTATGATATTCATATTGAAAGCGGTGGAAAAATAGTTTTGGGTGGATTATTTGGGGCTTACTCAGGTAACACCTCACAGGGTGTTGTTAGGTTAAAAGTACCAACCGATAATTATACTGCAAGTACAGGTTGTTTTACAATTTTGGATTATATACCACAATGTACCGACTGCGTTAATAGTGGTACTACTTTGAGTAGTGGTCCATTTGGAAACTGTATCGGATGCGATTTATCACCCACTCAAACTCCTACACCAACACCTACCGCAACAGTTACACCAACTGTAACCGTAAGTTCAAGTGTTACACCTACAGTAACACCAACCTATACTCCAACAAGAACCAAAACGCCAACAGTAACACCAACTTTCACCCCAACAAGAACTCAAACACCAACCTTTACACCAACAACCACACCATCCGTTACTCAAACTTTGACACCTACAGTGACTAGAACTCCTAATGGTATTGTTACACTTTATGCAACATCATGTTGTGCACCACAAGTTATCTATTGTGTTAGAGTTACAAATTTATCGGCAGTTCAATTAAACCAATTTAACACAGGACAAGTCGAACAATTCTACTTACCACCACCACATGACATATGTTTGAACTTTGTTACTAAAACGAGCAATAATAGTCCTGATATAATATCACCAGTTGGACAAATTTTCACAGACCCGAATAGTTGTGATATTTGTCGTAAATTATATGACCCATCGGATTGTTGTTGTCCACCTACCATAGTGTCTGCAACAACTTCTTATAATAGTATACCACCACTTGTTGGATGGAATTATTCGGCCTTTGTTGAAACACAATCTTGTTTACCTTGTTGTGATTTAAATTTACAATATTCCACAGTAAGTCCAAATGGTCCGTGGTTAAATTTTAATCAACAAACAATACAATTATCATGTGACTCACCTGTTATAGGTATTGGAGGACCAAATCCAAATAGTTTTCCAAGCGTATGGTTAAGAGTCGTACAGACTTGTTGCGTTTATAATTCAGATGGTTCTTGTCCACCGGCAGGTGATAGGTCTGGAGTTGTTTGTGACCAACAAACAGTTTATTCAAATACATACGTAATTACTACTTTTGGTGTTGGAGGATTTGCAACCTGCGGAGATTTTTGGTCTTTGGCAAGAGAGGATGAAGGGTTTGGTATTTACACGTACATTGGAAGATATCCTCAAACCTACAATTATTCAACACAAATTTGGGATTCACCAATTCAAACGATTTTGAATACTGGACCGATTACTTCTTGGGCTATCTATCAAATTTTTGGTAGAATGTATTTTTGTGATGGAAATAATTTATATGAATATGGATTCGGTAACTCGAGCCCAACATTTAACACCTACAACTCATTCAACCCATATTATATAAGAAAAATAACAACCACCGGTGGAATAATTGAGATAACAAATTCTACTGATTATAGTTTAGTTTCTCCAATTAACCTATATGTTACTTGTGTTAAATCAGTATTAGGTGTACAGTATGTGTATGATTTAAGTTGGTCCCCTGGCACCACTGACACAACCGCTACCGAGACTTTAAGATTTGCCTTACCAAGCGGGGGAACAATTAATGGCTCGTTACATGTTTTTGAAATAGGTGACAATGTACAATTACCGGTCAAGGTCCCAACAGATAATTTGACAAGATTTGTAGTAACAACTAATAACGGGGCCACATTTGCAACATCAAACCCAATTCAGTTGGGGTCTAACACCCAAGGGCCTTTTTATTATTTACCATCTGGTTATGATTTCGGAACACAATTCGTAACCACTCCAACAGGTGCACTATACAGAATTTATAGACAAAGTGCATTGTCAAACACTCAATTAATATTTGAACAGGTTGGTGGTGGTGCGGCACCAATAGGCTCACCTAGTTATAGTATGGTCCCAGAGCCACCATATTTAGGAGGTTTTCAAACTATAGTGGATGTTGCTTATACATCTAAATGTGTTTATCAAGATTTCCGAAATGCTGACATTTATGGAGGAGGTATTGGTGGTTAATATATTAATGATAATACTATTTATTTAGTCACTCAAACAATTATTTTTCTATCAAATTAGAAATTTAATTTATGAAAATATTTATTCAAATTGCGTCTTATAGAGACCCCGAGTTAGAAAACACAATCAAATCAGCAATCGAAAATGCAAAGAAACCAAAAAATTTAGTTTTTGGAATTGCTCGCCAATATCATCCTGATGACAAATTTGACACGTTGGAAGAATACAGAAAAGACAAAAGGTTTAGAATTTTGGATATTCCATATTTGGAATCAGGTGGTGCTTGCTGGGCAAGAAACCAAATACAACAACTTTATAAAGGAGAAGAATATACTCTACAAATAGATTCCCACATGAGATTCGCACCAAATTGGGATGATGAAATGATTAAAATGGTAAAACAATTACAAAAAAAAGGTTACAAGAAACCTTTACTGACAGGATATGTTTCATCGTTTAATCCTGAAAATGACCCAGCGGAAAGAGTACCAGAACCTTGGAGAATGGTATTTGATAGATTCATCCCCGAAGGTGCTGTGTTTTTCTTACCTGAAACAATAACAAATTGGAGAGAGTTGTCAGAACCCGTACCAGCAAGATTTTATTCGGCTCACTTCGGATTCACATTAGGAGAATTCTCAAGAGATGTCCAACATGACCCCGATTATTACTTTCACGGTGAAGAAATTTCTATAGCCGCAAGAGCTTACACTCACGGATATGATTTATTTCACCCTCACAAAACTCTGATTTGGCACGAATACACAAGAAAGGGCAGAACAAAACAGTGGGATGACGATAGAGATTGGGTAAGTAAAAATAACAAAGCACATCTAAAAAACCGAAAATTGTTTTCTATGGATGGTGAAACTTATAATCCTGATGAGTTCGGTACTTATGGATTCGGTACTGAACGTACACTGAAAGACTATGAAAAATATTCAGGATTACTATTTGAAAGAAGAGCAGTACAACAAGCAACCTTAGACAAAGTTTATCCACCAAACCCTTACAATTTCGATAATGAGGAAGATTGGAAAAATAGTTTTGCTCAAATTTTTAAACATTGTATAGATGTTGGATATTCACAAGTACCTGAGCAAGATTATGAGTTTTGGGTTGTTGCATTTCACGACGAAAAAGACGAAACTATTTTTAGAAAAGACGCGGACCCTGATGAAATTACAAGAATGATGAATGACCCTGATGGATATTGCAAAGTTTGGAGAGAGTTTCAAACCACACATAAACCTTCTTATTGGGTAGTTTGGCCATATTCCACATCTAAGGGATGGTGTGAGAGAATTACTGGAAGTTTATAATTTTTATGGTAAGTGTTAATGGTGTTAAAATTGCTGATTTAGGTTTTTATATCAATTTGGACAAACGAACCGACCGTAAAGAAAAGATAGAAAAACAACTTGATGAACTGAATATTGTTGGTGTACAAAGACATAGCGCATTCTCTAATCATTCTTCAGGTCCTTGTAATTGCAAACAGAGTCACTATGATTTGTACAAAAAATTATTGGAAAGTGAGTGGGAAACACTCTTAGTTTTGGAGGACGATTGCCTGTTTTTGGATAGATTTCAAAAAAAATCCGAAGAGGTGTTTACCGAACTATATAAAATAGAGTGGGATATTTTTTGGTTAGGATGTAGAAACAGGAGAAGTCCCAAACCATATCAAGGAAGTTTTTACAAGACCTCCTCAGTTTCACACGCTCAATCGTATATTATCAAGAGACATGTTTGTGAATACATCTTGGAAAATTTTCCAGTAGAACACTACTCAACTACAGCAGTCGATGAATTACTTTGTTTACTTCCTTTCGGCAAGGATGTCGTATCGGACCCTAACAGTTTTGGATACTATCAGATGGACCAACCATTAGATAATCTACCAACTAATTTGAATTCTATCTGTTATGAATCGTCTTTAACAACACAATATGCGTCTTTCAGTGATTTATGGCAAGTTGACGTAAACTACGAAGAATATATCAGTAATTCATTCCCAAAAAATAATTAGTAGATGAAATTAATTGCGGTTACTTGGTCATACGACGATTCATTCGATTATGAAAATACTCGATTGTACAAATCCTTCATCAAAAAAAACGACAAAAAAAATTTTTTAAACATACACTATAACAGGAATCATTACAAAGAATTGGAATCTCAGTTCGAGAGTAGATTTGGTTACCAATATGAATTCCTTCTATATAGGATATATTTGTTAAAAGATAGTCTGAAAAAATTAAGACACAAAACAATTATTTTCGCAGACACTAGTGATGTTGCTTGTTTAGACAATATTGATAATATAAACTTGACAAGAGAAAATAAAATTGTTTTCGGTTCAGAAAGACATAGATATCCGAATGAAGTATCTATAACCAACTGGCAGCCAAACTACATGTACAATGAAATAGATAGACAACGAGTAAGTTTTTTAAATGCTGGTTTATCAATTGGTAATAGAAAAAAATTTATAGAACTTTACGAGTATTGTGTCGAAAATATTTTTGATAAAAATTATAGGAATTTTGGTGGAGACCAAGGAGTTTTTACTTATTATTATCTTAACACAGAAAATGGATTAATAGAATTGGACTATAAAAATGAATTTTTTATTAATACATATACCTTAGCACCTTACCATTATTCAGTCACTGACGGTAGATTATTTGACCCAAATCATAATACAAAACCAATTTTTTTACATGATAATGGATGGAATTATGGTAGCCCTAAATTTATAGAATATTTTAATTTAATATGATATTTGCAACAACCTGTTTCGGGTCAGACAGGATTTCTGACACGTTACATTTCCTAAATGATATAAGAAATATAAATGCAGAAATATATCTTATAACTAATCAAAGAATTGATTTGGGTAAATTACAATTCAATAATGTACATATTTTATTCGAAGATTGTCCATATTATCAAGATTATTTCAGATATAAAATGATGTTACATATTTTTAAAAATACTAATCATGATATGATTTATTATTTGGACTGTGACACCCGTATGATTAACTTACGTAAAGAAAAATTTGATTTGACTAAATTCGAAAGACTCATCAAAGATAAAGATTTTGACATATTGACCGCATGGCTAGATAGTCAACCTGTGTCAGAGTTTTTTATAAAACCATCTGAGGGTGAAAATAAATCAATAAGACAGTGGAAGTACGGATATGACTCAGTCATCAATCACATTAAAAATAATTTTCCTGATTATGAAAACTACATGAATTTACCAACTTGTTGGGAAGGTCATTTAATTTTGAAAAAAAGTGAAAGAATTATAGAGTTTTTAGAAAAAATAATTGATATAGGTAACATCATGATAGATGAAGATTTGAAGTTTGGTAGGTCTCAAATTGCTTGTACAAGTTCCGCTATGATAACATTCATTTCTAATAGGTTAGGTTTAAAATTAATAAAAGACCCAATCACACACCATTTCTTTAAAGCAAATTTTTTGAGGGAGGTTTTCCCATTTAATTGGAATATAGATGAAAATGAAAAAGTATTGCCTGATTACAACTAGTTTCTGTAAAAACTGTTCCGAGCCCTCTAAAGAACAACTGAAAAATAAATTCAACTATGATGGAGATTTGTCTGACATATACGTGAATTTTTCAAATGAATTTTCACCCTATGAGACCGAGAATATACCAAACGTAGGAATCACTAAAAGGAGGGATTTAGTCTATGGAAAGATTTTCTTATTGAGACAATTTATTGAAAATAATATATTAAACAAATATGAATACCTATGTCACATAGACTATTCAGACACCAAATTCAAAAGAAGTTTTTTGGAAATGATGAAAGATATCGAGACCAAAGAAATTGAATTTATAATATCTACAGAAAAAAATGCTTGGCCATATTTCGAAAATATACAAACATGGGTTGACTACCCTCTAAAAAATGAGGATTTTATTTATCTAAATTCTGGAGGTGTAATATCTAAAACCGAAAAATTTTACAATTTACTAATTGAATTGGAAAAAATTTGTTTAGAAAAAACAATTGATTTTTGGGACGACCAAGGAGTATGGCAGTACTATGACTTAAAAGTTCAATCTTTGAATAAAGATTATACCTCGGAATATTTTTTTTCTACCGCTTTGTTGGATGATACGTATTACTCCATGAACGAAAATAATATACAGACAAAATTTGGGACTTACCCATATTTGATACACGATAATTCAAGCTTTAGTTTGAATTTGATTAATAGATTTTAATAAAAAAAATTATGACAGGTTGGTTTGATTATAAAGGAATTACAACACAACAACACAACAACATTAGAGAACCATTCGAAAAACTTTTCACAACAGTTAAACCAAAAAGGATACTCGAAATAGGTACCGCATACGGCGGACTCACTTTGTTTCTAAGAGATTTATTAGATGAATTAGGATTTCATGACACAGAATTCGTTAGTTACGACGTTGTTGATAAACATTATCTTCATGAAAAATTAGAGCAAGGCATTAATATCGACGTTAGAATCGAAGAAATCTTCAACCAAGCATATAACGAATTGAAAGATGCTAGTTCAGTTAGAGATTTTATACAACAAGAAGGTACGACAATAGTATTATGTGATGGTGGTTCCAAGACAAATGAATTTTCATTATTGAGTGATTTAATCAAAAATGGAGATATAATTATGGCACACGATTACTCCCCAAACAAAGAATATTTTGAAGAAAATGTAAGAGAACAAATTTGGGCTTGGTTGGAGATACAGGATTCTGATATAGAAGATGCTTGTTTGAGAAATAATCTCGAACCATTCTTACATGATGAATTCAAAAATGTTGTATGGGTTTGCAAACAAAAAAAATAATTTATTCTTTAATAAAAAAATTATGAATCAAAAAATTACGTTAGTAACAGGATTATGGGATATTAAGAGAGACGAATTGAAAGACATTTGGTCTAGAAATTTTGACCATTACTTAAATAAGTTAAACGATTTATTGAAAGTAGAATATAACCTAATAATCTACGGTGATGAGCACTTACGGGATTATGTAATGGAAAGAAGAAATCCTGAAAATACACAATATATTGTCAGGAATCAAAGTTGGTTTGTCGAAAATGATTTCTATCCGAAAATACAAAAGATAAGGACGAATCCGTCATGGTTCAGTCAAGTCGGTTGGCTCGGAGAATCAACTCAGGCTAAATTAGAAATGTATAATCCTATTGTAATGTCCAAAATGTTTTTGTTACATGATGCAAAAATTTTTGACAGATTTGATTCAGATTATATGTTTTGGATTGATGCGGGATTATCTAACACAGTACATGTGGGTTATTTCACCAAAGACATGGTTTTGGAAAAACTACCAAATATGACAGATAAATTCATGTTTATATGTTTTCCTTATGAAACTAATACAGAAATACATGGATTCAAATATGATGTGATTAACTTATACGCCAATGACAGAGTTGATAGAGTAGCCAGAGGGGGGTTTTTTGGAGGGAAAAAAGAAAACATTTCAGAAATTAATACAATATATTACCATTTAATGAAAGACACTTTAGAAAATGGTTATATGGGGACAGAAGAATCCTTATTTACAATTATGACTTACACTCATCCACATCTTATCGACATTTTCAATATCAAAAATGATGGATTAATGGGTAATTTCTTCGAAGATGTTAAAAATGATGTCTATTCAAAAAAACAAAAGGTTGAGTTTAACCCATCCTTTTTATTGGATAAGATATTAAACACAACAGAAGAACCATCACCACAGAAACCAAACGAAGAGGTTGCTCTCTATATTATCACCTTCAATTCTCCAAATCAAGTAAAAACTCTTTTACATTCTATGATGTTTTATGATAAAAACTTTATAGATAAAACAAAAAAATATTTGTTAAATAATTCTACAGATTTATCTACAACAGAACAGTATGAAAATCTTTGTAAGGCCTACAATATAGAACACGTTAAGAAAGACAATTTGGGTATAACGGGTGGAAGACAGTGGATTGCGGAACACTTCGAAAGTAGTGAACATAAATATTGTATGTTTTTTGAGGACGACATGTTTTTCCACTCCGACAGAAGTGGGTTCTGTAGAAATGGTTTCAATAGATTTGTTCCAAATCTATTTGATAAAGTGGTTTCTATCATCAAGAAAGAAAATTTTGATTTTTTGAAATTTAATTTTTCAGAATTTTTTGGTGACAATGGTACCCAGTGGTCTTGGTACAATGTACCACAGACGGTAAGAGAACAGTTTTTTCCTGATAAGACAAAATTACCACAACAAGGTTTAGACCCAGATGCCCCGAGAACCACATTTAAAAATATAAGAAGTATAGATGGCCTATCATATATAACAGGAGACATTTACTATTCTAATTGGCCACAGATAATGTCTAAAGAAGGGAACCGAAAATGTTTTATCGAAACCAAATTCCAATTCCCATACGAACAGACCGTTATGTCTTTTATTTTCCAAGAGACAAAAAAAGGAAAAATAAAACCTGGACTCCTACTACTTACACCAACCGAACATAATCGTTTTGAACACTATGACGGTTCTTTAAGGAAAGAATGTTAAATTTCTTAAAAAACATTTGGCGAATCGGAAAACTTCCGTATATTTGTATTGTTCAAACGATGAACACAAAATATGCCTCACATCCGTTTTGAGATGTGGGAAAACCTTAACCGAAAGAAAGGGCACGACGTACCCCGATGAGGGGGTGGTTAAGTAGGTCTCCCGGATATACCTGGTCGGGCGTAGGTACGGCGAAAACGAGAATCCGTATGGAAAAAGATACCCCTAACCGTCTAACGGAGGGGTATTTTGTTTTTTGAAACACGGTCAAAAAAATCTACACCTTTGATTTGATTTGTAAGAATCAAATCATATTCGGTACCATCAAAATTCCTCGGTTCAAAAACCATTAAAAAATTCAAATTGTTTGGACCATTCACATTCCAAACTACATTTGGATAAGGATTTTTAGTAGTCACAAATTTGGCTAATTCATCAGAGTTTTTTTCTAATAGTTCAATACACTCCAAAGGTTTAGGGTCAATTATACTTGAGTATTTTTTTGACTTTGGGTCTTCAGTACGATGTAATCTAAAGTACCAATGTCTTTTAAGTTTGATTTTAAATTTTATTTCTTTTGTCTTACCATCTCTGTTTTTGAAGATACCGATAAAACCGTCACCCTTTGGATTAAAATTTTTTGATGATGAATTCTGACCTGAATTTACCTGATATAGATACGATTTTATGAATGATTCTTCCTCATCTGATATTGGAGTAGGTATATAACCTAATTCCCTAATCTCTCGCTCATTGGCTCTTATTTCCTCAAATAAAATACCTGTATCATATGAGTATAATTTGATTTCAAAGAAATCTGTTGAGTAATTTTTTAAAATCTCTTTAATTAGTTTTTTCATGACCTACAATAAATATCTTCTATAAATATACTTTGAGAGTATTTATTATGTATGGAATTTAATATAAAGAAAAATGGAACATTACCACTACTAAAAATGCAAGTGGTGGATGACGGGAGGGGTGAATTTGATTCATTTATGAGTTTTATTGAAACCTCATCTATATATTTTTCTATGATGGATGTTGAAACAGGTTCATATAAAATACATTTGGAACCTGCAGGATTTGTTGAAAAGACTCAAATTGACCCAAACGCCAAAACCGAATACTACATATATTATAAGTTTCCAAAAAAATACACCAACAAAGTTGGAAGATATGAGGGTGAGTTTGTTTTGAAAAATATAGACGGAACACTTGTTTTACCAATCAGAGAAAAACTTAATATCAACATAATTGAAAGTAACGTAAGTGAAGAATTTGGTGATACCTACGATATAACTTTAAATGCTGAGGTTAGTTCAGGTTCTACAATATTAAAGTATACTTTAACTTCTTCTAGTCCTGTATTTTACAATACCACTGTAAATTTCACTCATACGTTGGAAACAATTACAGGAAGTAGTGTCGTTGTAACCACAGGGGTTACAATAAGCAGTTTACAAAAAGTTGGTTCAATTACTATAAATTTGAGCGGTACAGATTATACAAATCTAACTCAGGTAAACTCATTTTCTAATGTTCAAGTATCACCGATAGGTTTGGCATCATCAGTCAACATTATAGAAAATGTTACGTTTTTAAATCCTGGTCCGACACCAACGCAAACTGTAACACCTACAGTCACACCCACAATATCTTTATTATTAATAACTCCGACCCCAACACCAACAATAAGTGAAACACCAACACATACACCAACACCTACTATAACACAAAGCCCGCCACCAATACCATTTGTTTCTATTTGGTCCGCAGATACCACGATTGAATTACCATATTCACCAACAGGTACCTACTCAGGAACCATAAATTGGGGTGATGGGAACACATCGGCGAACACTTACGAGAATAGAAGTCACACTTATGATTCACCAGGGGATTATACAATTACAATTGATGGACAAATTGAAGGTTGGGAATTCCAATTTAATGGAAGTGCATATCAGACGAACATAAAGGAAATTTTAAGTTGGGGACCTCTTAGAGGAGAATCTAACTCTAATATGGGTTTCTTCTACGGATGTTCTAATTTAGTACTGACAGGGGTAACTGATACACTTAATCTAACCAATATTACCTCTATTATGAACATGTTTAACGGATGTTCGTCTATAACAACCATAAATAACTTAGAAAATTGGAATTTTTCTACAGTCACCAATATGAATGGTATTTTTTATGGTGCTACGTTATTCAATCAAGATATAAGTAATTGGGATGTTTCTAATGTGACAAACATGGGAGGAATGTTTTTCGAGGCACAAACATTTAATCAGAATATCGGAAATTGGGATATATCAAATGTCACAACAATCGAAAATATTTTTGCATTTGCAACAAACTTCAACCAAGATATAAGTCCTTGGAATGTTTCAGGTGTGACCGATATGCAAAGCGCATTTGCGTTCGCAATCAATTTCAATCAAGATATAAGTTCTTGGAATGTGTCGAATGTGACAAGTATGATTGCGATGTTTTATGAGGCACCATCATTCAATCAAGACCTTTCTAGTTGGTGTGTTCAAAACATATTATCGGAACCTACAGATTTTTATGCGGGAGCGGTTTCATGGGTTTTACCACAGCCAGTGTGGGGAACTTGTCCAGAACCAAACCCTACACCTACACCAACTATCACAGAAACACCTACACCAACACCCACCGAAACAGAAATCCTGAATCCTACACCTACACCAACTATTACAGAAACTCCGACAGAAACACCAACACCAACAGTTACAAGTTCTGAAGTATTGACTACACCTACACCAACTATTACAGAAACTCCGACAGAAACACCAACAGTTACAAGTTCTGAAGTATTGACTACACCTACACCAACTATTACAGAAACTCCGACTGAAACTATTACACCAACTATAACTGTAACACCATCGATTACCCCAACTCGTACAGCAACTCCTACAAGGACTTCAACAGTTACACCAACTCAAACCAGGACTAACACACCTTCGCCAGTAACTCCAACTCCAACACCAACTAACACACTCACCCCAACACCTACCCCAACTCCGATTAATTATGCTGCTGACCCAATTTATAACCTTTTATCATCAACAGGTAAAACGGCATATACTGCGGCAACAATCAACAATTTCTTTAGTGTGTCTCAAACAGACTATAACAGTGTGATGACAGGGTTAACAGGTACCTCAATATATGGACCAACTACAGATGTATTCTTGACAGGTAGTTCTTTAAGTCAATTTGCTGGTGGTTGGAGTATAATTGATGGTGGTCAATCAGGTATTGCATCAGGTAATTACATTATGGGTTATGCTATGAGACCTGGAAGACAAAATGTGTCTTGTGCGACAAGGGTGATTAGTGGAAACACAATAAACGGAACTTATGCATATTTGGGGTCAGCAAATAATACATTCACATCTTCATCTGTACAGTATTCACCTGTATATTTCTTACGGAAACTACCAACAGACGCTACAGTTGGAACTACATATTTAGGTATCTATACACAAGATAATATCGCTTACTTGACAGGAACTTCGACAAGAACATTATATTATGCTTCAGCACTCGGACCTGGTTGGATATCAAATTCATTCAATCAAGTCGCTTTCCAAGCCCTTATAAACAATAATAGAACTTGGTAATAATATGGAATGGTTCATTAAGAAAAACGCAACACTACCTGTGATAAAAGTAAAATTTTCACAAAACGGAAGAAGTGATTATATGAAAACTATGTCAGTATTAAGTGATTCTGAGGTTTACTTTTCTATGATAGATGTTGAAACAAACATACCTAAAATTTCATCAGTATTGGCAACCGTAGAATCAGGATTAACTGAAGATGGTCAAATAGAGTATTTCACTTATTACCAATTCAAAAAAAACCAAACCAAAAAAGTTGGAAGGTTTTCGGCCGAGTTTATGGTAAAAAACTCTGACGGAACTTTATTTATACCAACAACAGAAAAAATCTATGTAAATATCATAGAAAGTTTTGCAATTGATGATGTTAAATTCAGTTCAAATTACGAGATTGAATTCCCGTGTTGTGATTGATAAATAGATTTCATATTATTATACTTCTTTAGTTAAGGTAAATGTCGACCTGTTCGGCAGCTAATAAACCAAATTTATAATATGTTATCACAAGAAGAAATTAAATCCTTTTTAGAAGGAAATGACCCAGAGCAATATATCGTAGCAGTAGAATTTGACTACGCATCTGACTCAATATTCAAAATCAAAGAAGACCCAATTAAAGGTAAAACAATTCAAAAAGAAAGTTTTACCCCTTTCGCATGGGTTGGCGACTTAAAAGACCAAA
>Ga0315902_10008980_pt1 | contig 13458 bp, 12 predicted proteins | sample LakEriMetagenome_9_FD_203523 | JGI IMG/M metagenome (GOLD analysis project Ga0315902, IMG submission 203523) | Freshwater fungal communities from buoy surface, Lake Erie, Ohio, United States - Buoy 12 MA117 | ecosystem: Environmental > Aquatic > Freshwater > Lake > Lake biofilm | place: USA... | reverse complement strand
GTATTGTTATACAAGATCAATCGTCTGTTGCGAATATGTACAGCACCAAGGATCCGATCAACGACAATATCGCCCGATTGAAATCGCCTACCCTGATGAAAAGGGTGGTTGATACAATGGGGCTACAATACCAGGCCGTTGTTTATGGTACCATCAAGTCGCGCAACATGTACGACGATGTGCAATGGAAAGTGCTCAATCGTACACCGGGTACCAGTGCAGGGTTGTCATTTGAGGTAACTGAAAAAGGGGAAAAGGGATTTAATTGGAAAAAAGGTAATCAAACCGGCAACGGCATCTGGGGTACTCCTTTTATGATTGGTAGCGACCAGGTGGTTCTCAGTAAAAAACAAAAATCCGTTCCCGATCAATTTGTTTGTTTTGAATCAGATCCCTGGAATGAAGCATTCGGACTTGCCAATACTATTTCTGTCACCAGCTCCAAAATCAGTAATGTGGTGGAGATGAGCATTCAGTCTATCCAGCCACAAAAAGGGGTGGATATCCTCAATACCCTCGTACAGATTTACAACTATTCTTTACTAATAGAGAAACGTAAATCACAGGAGCAGGCATTGAAATTTATCGGTTCACGCTTAGGGCCACTTGCTAATTCCCTTGATTCAATAGAAACAGTGCTGGCACAGTTCAAGGCAGATAAAGGGGTGATTTTAAGTGGGGGCTATTTGAGCAAGTATATTGGCATGGACGACAAATGGTGGGAAGTGCGTCAGCAGGGTGCCGTACTTAATTCATCAGAATCCTTTTTAAAGAACCCAAATACAAAAAATAATCAATTAGCATTGCCGGGTGTTCCGGATGCTACTACACAAGGTTTGATTTCCCGCTTGATTCAATTGTGGGAGGAACGACAAAAGATGGCACTTACTGTTACGGAAAACAATCCGGCGTTGAAGCTGCTCGACAAGCAAATAGAAGAAGTAAGGGAAAATCTGGATGTACAACTTAAAAACTATAAGACACTAAATACAATATCCGAAGATTTTTTAAACAAACAACAAACAGATGCGCAAGAGAAATTTCGCTTAACGCCTTTTGAAGAGAAGAAACTCAATGAGATATTAAGGTTACAGCAAATCAAACTCAATCAGTTCCTAGATCTGTTGAAGAAAAACGAAGATGCTGCAATTGCCGTGGCCAGTGTGGCTGTGGAAACCTTCATCATCCGCCCTGCCTTATTGCCTGGTTCTCCTATTGGTCCCAACCGCGGACAAATCATGCTCACGGCGTTTCTGATCGGGATTTGGCTTCCATTCCTGATCGCACTGATCATGGAATTCCTCAACAACAAAATAGTGAGCAAGAGCCAGCTGGAAATGATGCTCACAGCACCTGTATTGGCTGAGCTTGATTTGGTTAGTAATTCACAGAATCTCCTGCATATCAAACGTCGTGATCGAGGCATCTTCGGTGAGCAGGTTCGTAGTTTACGTACTGCATTGCGTTATTATGCCAAAGAAGGCGAACCTTTTTATGTATTGTTTACTTCGAGTATGAGTGGTGAGGGAAAAACATTCCTGTCTGCCAACTTAGCTGCCAGCTTCGCTTTACAAGGCAAGCGTGTGGCGCTCCTCGAATTCGATTTGCGTCGTCCTAAACTCAGTAAGCGTTTCGCTTATAACGAAAAGACCGGAATCTCTACCTTCTTGATCGGTAAGAATGAGGTTGCCGACATCGCTCTGCGCGTAAGTGAAGAAGGGCACCTCGATCTTTACCCTGCCGGTCCGGTACCGCCCAATCCATCAGAGTTGCTCTCGTCTGAACGGATGAATGATTTCAAGGCCTACCTCGATGCCAACTACGATGTGATTGTGATGGATACTCCACCCAATGGTATCGTATCAGATGCGCAGCTGTTGCAAGGCTGGTCTCACATCAACCTCATTGTCACCCGCTTCCGCCAAACCCTCCGCGAGCAGGTTAAAGACATCGAAGACTGGCACAACGCCGGTCACTTCAAACCAATGGGAATCCTCCTCAACGGTGTTACCGTGAAGGGTTACTACGGTTACAAATACAGCTACTACTACACCAAGCGGAAGTACGGGTATAAGTATTATTCGGGGGGGGAGACGGAAGGGTCTTAGGTGTTGGTTGTTGGTTGTTAGTTAAGGGATGTTGTTAGTTTTACGTTAGCGTCATCCTGCCTGTCCCGTAGCGAAGCGTAAACGGGGAGCGGAAGCGAAGGATCTTTTTAGCGGTAATCAGTTGGCGGTAATACTTTAAAGTCATGTTGAGCGGCAGCGAAACATCTCTTGTCGGTTATCGGTTCGCTGTTAGCAGTTATCGCAGAGCTGAACTCCGCGAATCCTCAGCGTTCATCATTCTCTGCGCCACATAAGAAAATTGGTTACGGGTTACGGGTTATGAGTTACGAGATTTTTCGGCGCTGAGAAAGGAGAAAAGGAGGTTATCGCAGAGCTAAACTCCGCGAATTCTCCGCGTCCTTCATTCTCTGCGCCACATAAGAAAATTGGTTACGGGTTATGAGTTACGAGATTTTTCGGCGCTGAGAAAGGAGAAAAGGAGGTTAGCGCAGAGCTGAACTCCGCGAATTCTCCGCGTCCTTCATTCTCTGCGCCAAGAATAGTTACGAGATAAGGGTTACGAGTTGTTAAACCAATAACAAACAACAACCAACCAACAACTTCTTCCGCATTTGCATGATTTCAACGAAGTCAATTATTTTTTGTAAATTGATAATGATTTCCTTTAAAAATTTGTAAAAATATTATGATTGACTGGACGCAACATATTGAATCTCATCCTGAAATATTATTTGGCAAGCCCGTAATAAAAAATACACGTGTTCCTGTTGATTTAATTTTAGAAAAACTGGCATCAGGGGATACAATGAATGATTTACTGCTTGCATATCCTAAATTAGACCGAAATGACATCGTAGCCTGTCTTTTATTTGCAGCTGATTCTATTAAAAATGAAGTGATTTATTCAAAAGCTTCATAAAATGCGATTGCTTGCAGATGAAAGTGTTGATTTTGGCATCATAGAATCGCTAAGAGAAAAATCTGTAGATGTTATTTCAATATCTGAACAAAGTTCAGGAATTAATGATACCGAAGTTTTATCTATTTCCAATTTACATAAATGTCTTTTAATTACAGAAGATAAAGATTTTGGTGAGTTGGCCTATCGATTAAAGCTTGAACATCATGGGATTTTGTTAATTCGCCTTAGTGAGTTGCCAAGAAATGAACGAGTAGCTTTAGCATCTGACATTATTATAAAACATTTCAACAGTCTTTTGGGTTCTTTTTCAGTTTTGACAAAACAAGGATTAAGAATTAAAACAAAACCGCCAACAGACAATCCTTAAAAGTTTTCCTCTTTAGTCTTGAACCCTGATTCAGCTGATTAAATGATTTTTATGATTGGATGACTCCCGGACTTCCGGTCTCGCGGACTTTTGCTCTTTTTCTTGATCAACTTTTTTACATTATACAAGCCCCTGGCAGATGATTGGCTTGTTGTAAATAATTCTGATATTCAATTTAAATTGATTGCAAACGGATCCGGTTTTGAAGTTGAGCATATTTTTGATAAATTAGTTTGGGATAAAATGAATCAATATGATGAGTACATTAAATAAAGTAGAAGAAAGAAATAAAATTATACGTGGGCTTGAGCTTACTTATCAAAAGCTTTTAGCTTTTAAAAAAAGAATGGGAAGTTCTTTGGTCATTAGCAAAAATGGAGAAATTTTGAAGATTTCTGTTGAGGAGTATATGTCTCAATATGCCAATGATATAGATTCTAAATCCCAAAATGAATCATCAAGAATTAAGTAAGTTTTATTAGTCATCAGTTATCGGTTAATTACTATATAACGGAATCGGACAACAAATAATCCCGACGCTGCGGTCGGGACCTTCGGCAGCTAACTGCTAATCACTTCTTCCCGGTCTCTCGGACTTCCGGACTTTTTTGTCTGAATCAGTATTCGCAGGATTAGAGGATTTTCAGGATAAGTAGTACGTCATGTTGAGCGGAAGCGAATAAGTCCCGAACATCGGGAACATCTAAATAATGGTTTTTTTGTCAGAAGCTTATTAGAAGAAATTACATTTTTATAATTGGCTTCTTAGTGCTGATAGTAAGCTTCTAGATCCTCCCGATAAATCGGGATAAATCTCGCTTCCGCTCAGAATGATGTAAATACAAAAACGTCATGTTGAGCGTTAGCGAAACATCTCAAGAATGGTGCTTTTTAGTCAGTAGCTTGTTAGAAGAAATTACATCTTAATAATTGGCGCCTGAGAGCACATTATAAACTTTGAGATCCTCCCGATAAATCGGGATAAATCTCGCTTCCGCTCAGGATGACGTCACGCCGTTAAACACGACAACCAAGATGACTTCGCCGAAAACCGCCAACTGATAACAGACAACCGATAATCCCGACGCAACGGTCGGGACCTTCGGCCGCCAACTAATAACTGCTAACAGATAACAGACAACAGACAATCGAAATCAATGCAACAACCAACTGACAATATCCAACTGATAACTGCTAACAGACAACAGACAATCGAAATCAATGCAACAGCCAACTGACAACAGCCAACTGATAACCGATAACCGCCAACCGCGAACTGTATTCATTTCCGGTACCGCCGGATTCATCGGCTTCCACCTCGCCAATAAGTTGTTGAGCAAAGGCTATCAGGTAATCGGTTACGATAATATCAACGACTATTACGATGTCAATCTGAAACTGGCAAGATTAAGAGAAGCGGGAATTGATATAAATCAAATTGAAGAAGGGAAGGAGATCGTATCATCGAATCCTAATTACAGGTTTGTAAAAGGCGATTTACAGGACAAAGCATTGATCGATCGCTTGTTCGCTGAGCATAAATATGATGTAGTAATCAACCTCGCTGCACAGGCAGGCGTAAGGTATTCACTCACTAATCCTTACGCCTATACCGAAAGCAATATCACCGGGTTTCTGAATATACTCGAAGCCTGCAGATATAATGGCACCAAGCATTTACTTTATGCCAGTTCTTCCAGCGTGTATGGATTAAATACAAAGATGCCGCTCGATGAAGAGCAGACTACGGATCATCCTATGAGTTTGTATGCCGCCACCAAGAAAGCCAATGAGCTGATGGCGCATACTTATAGTCACTTATACGGACTGCCCACGACCGGACTCCGTTTCTTTACCGTGTACGGCCCATGGGGACGTCCCGATATGGCATTGTTTTTATTTACCAATGCCATGCTGAAAGGCGAGCCCATCAACTTGTTCAACGAAGGCAAGATGATCCGCGATTTCACCTATGTGGATGATATTGTAGAATCTATCTGTCGCTTAGTGCCTTTAGCACCTGAGCGTAATGAAGAATGGGATGCTTACAATGCACCAACACCTTCATCATCCGCACCATTCCGCGTTTTAAATATTGGCAACAGCAATCCGGTGCCGCTGAGTACATACGTAACGGCCATCGAGCAATCTCTCGGCTTTGAATCCAAAAAGAAACTGATGCCCATGCAGCCTGGCGATGTGCCCGCCACCCATGCCGACTGCTCTTCCCTCGAAACCATAACAGGTTACCGCCCCCAAGTGAAAGTGGAAGAAGGGGTGAAGCAGTTTGTGAGGTGGTATCGGGAGTTTTATAAATTGTAGTTATCAGTTAGATATGAGATAGGTGAGATGATAGTTGAAAGAAAAACGTCATGTTGCCTGCTCCGATATATGAAGTATCGTCGGAGAGCGTCAGCAAATTTATCCCGAGCATCGGGAACATCTCATTTATCGAAGATTGCTCCATTAGGAGATAATTCGCTTACGCTCCCCGTTTACGCTTCGGTAGGGGACAGGCAAGATGACGTTTCGTTTCTTTGTAGTTAAGAAAAAGGTAAACTTTTGATTTGTTCTAAACATTATTTCCTTTCTAAAATTTAAATGTTGTAAATGACCCCCGTCACCAAACCATTCTTCCCGCCGATTGATGAGTATATCGCTCAGATCAAGAGAGTGTATGCCAATGAGTGGATTACAAACCGCGGGGAATTGGTGCTTGAGCTGGAGGAGAAATTAAAGCAATATTTATCCGTTAATAATATTTTAATTACCAATAACGGAACAGTTCCTTTGCAAATTGCTCTGAAACTTTTGGGAAATGGAGGTGAAGTCATTACTACGCCGTTTAGCTATGTGGCTACTACCGCTGCGATTGTTTGGGAGAATTGTACGCCGGTTTTTGTTGATATACATCCCGAATATCTAACTATTGATGAAACTAAAATTGAAGCGGCTATTACACCAAAAACTACCTGTATTTTAGCGACGCATGTTTTTGGAAATCCCTGTAATGTTGAGGCAATTGAAGCCATAGCTAAAAAGCATAATTTAAAAGTAATTTACGATGCTGCTCATTGTTTTGGTGTTAAGTATAAAGGGAAATCTATTTTTGAATATGGTGATGTCAGCACTTGCAGTTTTCACGGCACTAAGCTTTTTCATACAGGTGAGGGTGGGGCTATTTTCTGTAAGAATGATGAGTTGAGACATAAAATATATTACTCGCATAATTTCGGGCACAATGGCCCGTTGGATTTTCATGGATTAGGTATTAATGGTAAGATAAGCGAATTACAAGCGGGTATGGGATTGGCTGTGCTAAGTCATATAGATGATATTATCAAGGATCGTAAGCGTATTTGTGAGACTTATCAAAAGTATATTGCCTCTATTCAATTTGTCAGTATTAGACCCGAAACCACATGGAATTATAGTTATTTTCCAATAATATTTGAAACAGAAGAAAAATTACTGCAAGTTGAATCATTGCTTAAAGCAAATGAAATTATAGCTAGAAGATATTTTTATCCTTCATTGAGCGTACTTCCTTATGTTAAAACAGAATCTATGGGGATATCAGAATCTGTATCAAGGCGTATTCTTTGCCTGCCGGTGTATAACGGATTGGATTCACAAATTATAAAAAGTATTTCTCAAATTATCAATACTATATGCTAATCTGTGGTGCGGGTGGACATGCAAGAGAGCTGTACCATTTTTTTAATGATATAATAGAAGAGGTCTGCTTCTTCGATAATATCAATAATGTTAATTATTTAGAAGGGAATGTGGTAGTTGATTCTTTTGATGAAGTTCAGGAAATATTTAAAAACGATAATAGATTTATTCTAGGAGTAGGAAGCAGTAAAGCTAGAAAGTATTTATATGATATGATGATGTCCTGTGGAGGTAATCTTAAATCGGTTCAATGTAAGAAAACGGCGATTGGATATAATCCAGAAAGGATGAAAGGAGTTGATGTTTTCCCGTTTTCATGTATTGGGCCTAACGTAGAGGTTGGCCTAGGTACTCTGATTAATACTCGTGTAAACATCCATCACGATAGTAAAATTGGATCTTTTTGTGAAATTGCACCTGGGGCACTAGTACTAGGTAATGTAAAAATTGGAGATGGCACGCTTATAGGAGCTGGTGCAGTTGTTTTGCCAAATGTAGTGATTGGTAATAATGTTGTGGTGGGAGCTGGAGCGGTTGTGAATCAAACTATTCCCGATAATTCACTGGCTGTAGGGGTACCTGCAATTCTAAAAGATCGAAGTAAATCAAATACACTTTAAATAACGTTTAATTGAAAGTAATTCATTTGTTCTATGATTTTCAATTCCTGCATAGTAAGGTGTTGATTTCTGATATGAATAAGTGGCGAAATGAGTTGTTTGGTGAAAATCAAATTGAATTTTGGATTATTGGAATAAAAGAAGGAGGAGACTATAAATACTATGATTTAGGAGATAGATTTCAATTTTTGTTTTTTAATACTCCGCAAAAGGCAATTTTAAAATTCGTTAAATCCTTTTTGAAGAGAAAATATTTAATAATTCATGGAGGTAATTATAATTTATGGTTGCCCCTTTTTTGTTTGCCATCATTTGTATTGAGAAAGATAAAATGGATTTGTTGGGGTAGTCAAATTAATAGAGGTAATTCTGATATGAAGAGTCTGATCTACTATATTGTAAGAAAACGAGTTTTTCGTAATTTATCGCAGATCAATTTTTTAATAAGTTCAGAAATTGAATCCTTTAAACAAAACGGTTATTTCAATAAGGCACTTATTTTTAATCCGTATTTCTACTCGGGTTATGACATTTTCTTAAAATATGAGATTAACGCTGAAAGTAAATCTGCAGAACCATTTAAAAAAATAATGGTTGGCAATAGTGGCCATGCGGTAAACAATCATCATGAGGCAATAAGTCTGATTTCAGAATATACACAAAATTTTCAGGTGGTATTGCCTGTTTCTTATGGGCATAAGAATTATATTGATACACTTAAAATTAAAGCAACCAAGCTTCTTGGAGATAGGGTAGAGTTTATCGAAAACTTTCTTCCAATGAAAGATTTGGTAGATAAGTTCTATCAAACGGATGCTTTAGTAATGTATGCTGATGTGCAATCCGGTTTGTATGCTATTTATGCTTTTTTGTATCTAGAGAAGCCTGTGTTTCTAAAAAAATGCAGTAGGCTTGATTTGTTTTTTCGTGATTTGAATATTAAGTGCTATTACCTAGAAAATTTGTCTAACGATTTTATTCCTGATATAAATCTTTTAAAAAAGAATAGAGAAATTATTTTATCCCTTTTAAATTCCAAACAGTCCTTCTTATGTTGGCATACATATTTTAATTCTTGGATTTGATTATCATTTTTGATATATTACCTTATAAATTAACTTATTTATAAATTTTTTATGAATAACGTTGATAATTGGATTGAAACTAAATTCGTTTTTAAAAGGGGCAAGTTACGTGCCTCAAAAAAAGTAAGATATGTAGGTGTATCTTCTCGGATAGCAGTTGATTTAGTTGCTGAATTTTATGATGCTAATTTATGTAAGTATGCAAAAGGGCATTTGCTTGATTTAGGTTGCGGTAAGGTGCCTTTATATTTGGCTTATAAAAATTATGTTGATGAAATAACATGTGCCGATTGGGGAAATACACTTCATGCCAGCTCTTTTATTGATTTTGAAGCAGATTTAAATGAGCCGCTTCGATTAGAAAATAGCATGTATGATACCATAATTTTATCTGATGTATTAGAGCATATAAAAGAACCTTAGAATTTATTAAACGAAATAAATAGAATTTTAAAAAAAGATGGGTACCTTATTATGAATGTACCATTCTTTTATCAATTACATGAAGAACCACATGATTATTTTAGGTACACTAAACACGCTTTAATTTATATGGCCGAAAAAGCAGGCTTTGAAGTGTTATTTATTGAGCCATTAGGCGGGACTTTACAAATTATTGTTTCATTGTTTTCTAATATGGTTAAGAATATTCCTTTCTTAGGAAAAATTATTGCATCTTTTTTGCAGAATTTAACTTTGGCTTTTACAAAATCTAAGTTGGGAAGAGAATTTAGCAAAAAAACATCTCGCCAATTTCCCTTTTCATATGGTATGATAGTAAAAAAGACATAATTAATTTAAAATAAACAATATTTCCGCACAAAAAGTATTAGAAACATTTTAATGGAAAATAAGATATACACCTCCTCCCACAACGAAACCTTTTCAAAAACGTTTATTGGAATTTTTAAAGGTTTTGCCGTTGGAAGAGATCTGGCCTATCGTTTGTTTTTACGTGATTTTAAGGCAAGCTATGAAGCTTCACTTTTGGGTATGCTTTGGGTTTTTTTACCACCACTAGCAACTGCTGGTGTATGGATCTTTCTAAATGAGCAGAAAGTGATCAATGTACGCGATACGCCAATGGCCTATCCGGCATTTACTCTCTGCGGTACCATGATGTGGAGTTTGTTTACCGAATCCTTAACCAAGCCCATGCAACGCTACAAAGGTGCCATGGGTATGATGGTGAAACTCAATTTCCCAAGAGAAGCGCTCTTGCTCACTACATTTTATGATTTACTCTTGAGTGTATTTCTGAAACTGATAGTTTTAATCCCCATACTTTGGATCTTGGGTTATCCGCCGGGACCCAATTGTTTATTGGCTTTTCCTTCTATATTAGGATTAGTATTTATGGGGTTGAGTATCGGTATTTTTATTGCTCCTTTTGGCATATTATTTAACGATATTTCTCGCTTTATCAATTTAGCACTTCCATTTTTGATGTATCTGACTCCTGTTGTTTACCCGCTTTCCCGTACCGGATTGCTGGGTAAGTTTCAGGCAATAAACCCGGTAACACCCTGGCTGGAACGTATCCGGTCTTTATTGGGAGGGTATGAATTTGTATTGCACAGTACACTTATATTATGGTTTGTAATTGCTTTGTTTTTATTTATTGCAGGCTTAATCGCCATGCGAATATCACTCCCTATCATCATCGAACGTTCCGGCAGTTAATTTAAAATATTATCTAATGAGTAACGAAGTTCTAATCAAAGCCGAAGGAGTATCGAAAAAATTCTGCCGCAAACTTAAAAAGAGTCTTATCTACGGTGGTTCTGACATCATAAAAGGATTTTTAGGTAGAGAACGCTCTGAAGAATTACGAAAGGATGAATTCTGGGCAGTCCATGATGTTAATTTTGAAGTAAAAAGAGGAGAATGTCTGGGTTTGATTGGACATAACGGAGCTGGTAAAAGTACATTGCTAAAAATGCTCAATGGTTTAATCCGCCCAGATAAAGGGCGGATTGAAATGAAGGGTAAAGTAGGCGCTTTAATAGAATTAGGCGCTGGATTTAGTCCTTTGTTAACAGGAAGAGAGAATGTTTATAATAATGGCGCGGTTCTCGGTTTTACAAAAGATGAGATAGATCGTAAATTTGATGAAATCGTAGAATTTGCCGAATTAAATGAATTTATTGATACTCCTGTTCAAAATTATAGCTCAGGAATGAAAGTTCGTCTTGGATTTGCTGTCGCATCACATATGAAACCAGATGTTTTAATTTTAGATGAAGTACTTGCTGTTGGGGACGCCTCATTTCGAGCTAAATGTTATAACCAAATTGGAAAATTAAAAGAAAACACTGCTACAATTTTCGTTTCTCATGCTATGCAGCAAATTTCTCAGATATGCAATAAAGTAATGCTTTTAGATAAAGGTATAGTAAAGTGGGAAGGGAATTTGGAAACAGGTGTTTCAATGTATAATTCTTTTAATGCAATTTCTAATGAAGCTAGATTAATTTTGAATCTCCCAATACAGGAAGTTGGATTAAGATTTCAAAATTTAGAAATAAACTATGGTGATAGTTTAATTACAATTATTAAAATTATTTCTCAACATGAGATTTTAAATACATCAATAAGATTATTCATATACAATACTGAGGGTCTTATAATTTCAGAATGGAATAGTAGGCGAAATGGTCTTCAGTTTAATTTGATTTCAGGTGAAAATACTATTGATTTATCGTTTGGCCCCATTTATTTAAAAGCAGGAAATTATAAATTAGGTATTGCATTAAATGACCAGAGTGACTTATCTATTTTGTTTTGGTCTTATAAAGAGAACACATTAATTCTCAAAGGGAATGTCTTGGGAGCCTCTGAATATCAATTACCCTTACCAAATGTAAATTTTAATAATTAAATATGATTGTTGCATTAAAAAAAATATTAAAAAAATATTTTAATCTTCATCATAAAAAGAATCCAAAAAATGAAAAAAATAAAATTAATTTCAAAATACTTGGAGATGCCCATAATGTTATAATCGGAGAAAATACATATATTGATGATTCTGTAGTATTAGATGTTTCAAAGGGGGGTAAAATTGTAATAGGAAGTGATTGCCATATTTTACAAGGAGTAATTATTGCTTCTTATGGTGGAGATATTAATATTGGGAGTCACTGTAGTTTCAATGCTTATTGTGTAATTTATGGACATGGAGGACTTCAGATTGGTGACTATGTGAGAATGGCTACTCATTCAATAATTATTCCAGCTAATCATATTTTTGATGACCCAAATCTTCCTATTACACATCAAGGATTAAGCATGAAAGGGATTAAAATTGGGAGAGATGTATGGATAGGAGCATCTGTAAAAATTCTTGATGGTGTTGAAATTGGCAATGGGGCAATACTTGCAGCAGGTTGTGTTGTAAATAAGTCAGTTTTGCCAAATACCATTAATGCTGGAGTTCCTTCTAAAGTAATTAAAAAAAGATAATACTATGTTTAAATTCATAAATAAAATCTTTGATAAACCGGAAGTCAAAGAATTGATTTTTACGAAAGATTACAAAAACTTTAAGGTCTATAGCTACCATGAGGATTTGCTGACTCATTTGTATAAACAAATATTTAACGATGAAATTTATTTATTTAAATCCAATTCAATTAGCCCTGTTATTCTGGATATAGGAGCTAATATTGGAATGGCTACTCTTTTTTGGAAGGCTAATTATCCTAATTCAAAGATTATTGCAATTGAACCATCTCGTAATGTTTTTAAAAATCTTGAATTAAATATCTATAAAAATAATTTAACAAATGTTCATCTTATAAATAAAGCTTTATGGCATAAAAAATGTCAATTAGAATTTACGACTGATGAAAGAATATCTGGTTCTTTAATTACTGAAAAAAATCTAAATCAATTTTATCAAGTAGATACAATAACACTTATGGAAATTGATTTAGATCATATAGACTTTTTGAAAATTGATATAGAGGGTGCTGAAAACTATATTTTAGATCATTTAAATAAATTTTTATACAAAGTTGAAAATCTTTTTATTGAGTACCACTCATTTATTCATGAAAATCAAAATTTGAGTAAAATACTAGAAATCTTAGAAAAAAATGGTTTCAGATATTATTTGCAAGGGGAGTATAATTATTCATCTCCTTTATTAACGCATAGGAATTCATTAGGCCAGGATTTTCAAATTGGAATTTGGGCAAATAAAATATAAGAGACTATATTATGATAGTAATTTGTACAACCTATTTTAATTCCCAAAAAGATCCACAAAGAAATATTACAATTGAAGGTTCTAATTTCAATTATATTTCTGGATGGTATAATTCAGTTCTTAAAAATAATCTTAAGGGTGTTATATTTCATGATGGATTAAATCCTGATTTTATTTCTAAATATAATAATGAGAATATCTCATTTATTAAAGTGATTCCTAAAAATTATTCATTAAATGATTTTCGCTTCTTTTGTTATTATGAATTCATTAAAATATCATCTTTTAAATATTATTTTTTTACTGATGGGAATGATGTTATAGTAAATAATGATTTAAATAAACTTATAAATAAGTATCCAAATAAAATATTTTTTGGACGTGATAATATAAGAAAATGGAGATCTCATATATGGAATTATAATAAATTATTAGATATGGAACATGTTTTAGATTTTGAAGTTCCCAATAGTTTTCTTGAAATGCCAGTTTATAATGCTGGAA
>Ga0315902_10008977_pt1 | contig 13462 bp, 12 predicted proteins | sample LakEriMetagenome_9_FD_203523 | JGI IMG/M metagenome (GOLD analysis project Ga0315902, IMG submission 203523) | Freshwater fungal communities from buoy surface, Lake Erie, Ohio, United States - Buoy 12 MA117 | ecosystem: Environmental > Aquatic > Freshwater > Lake > Lake biofilm | place: USA... | reverse complement strand
TTTTGCTTTAGGAACAATATGTGTCATCGATCGCCAACCTCGCAATCTAACCGAGCAACAAATCAGACAACTAGAAGCCTTGAGTCGTCTGGTCATCAGTCAACTCGAATTAAGGCTCAAGGAAAATTCATCTCGGCATTTAGCATCTATCGAAATTAAGCTGCGGAAGGAGGTGGAAGTCTCAGTGCAAAAGTTGCACAGTATGAATAGCCAGCTCCAGGAACAGGAGGCACAACTTAGGGATTCCCTTTCTGACCAAGTAAAGTCAACCCATAGATTGCTGGAAAGCGAAGAGCGCCTTCGTACTGTACTGACATCGATCAAAGAAGGCATTACCTTTAGTGATGATTCTGGCTATTTTTCGATTTTCAATGATGGGATGGAAACTCTTACGGGGTATACACCTATTGAAGCAAATGCTAGCAAAGATTTCACGACTTTTCTTTATCCCGATCGTGCCGAACATGATAAAGCTTTGCAACGATTACAGCAACTACAGGAAAAGGGACAATCGATGACTGTCGAGACTCGCATTTGTCATCGTGATGGCACATTTAAAGATGTATTAGTTTCCTCCAGACTAATGACATACAAAGATAAAAGGATGTATTTAAGCAGTTATTACGACATTACTGAGCGAAAAAAAGTCGAGACACAACTGCGTTATCAAAGTGAACGAGAAAGATTACTGAATGCGATTTTACTTAAAATTCAATGCGAACTAAATCTCGATCAAATCCTAGCAATCACTGTTAAAGAGGCTCAAGAATTACTACGCATCGATCGTGTGGCTATTTATCAGTTTCAAGAAGATTGGAGCGGTAAATTTGTTGTGGAAGCAGTTAATGAACCAAGATTTTCTATTATTGGGAAAACAGTTTACGATGAATGTCTTAATCAAGATTATGTAGAGAAACATAAAAATAGACCTATCTCCAGTATAAATGATGTCGATCTTGCAGATTTAAGCCCCTGTCATAAAGCTCTTTTGCAACGTTTTCATGTTAAGGCAAATATTGTAGCTTCTATTTCTTTTGGGGATACGTTATGGGGATTATTAATCGCTCATCAATGTCTTGCACCGCGACAGTGGGAAGGATTTGAAATCGATCTGCTGAAGCAATTGGCTAATCATGTAGCGATCGCGATTCAACAAGCAAAATTATTTGAAAGGGTCCAAGAATTAAACAAAAGCTTAGAGATCCAAGTAGCCGATCGCACCCAACAACTCAAGCAAAGTCTCAGCCAACTAGAAAGAGCTTTACTCAAAGAGAAAGAACTCAACGAACTGAAATCGCAATTTATTTCTAGGGCTTCCCACGAATTTCGCACGCCACTAGCAACGATCCAGACAGCAAGCGAACTGTTGCGAAACTATGGACATAAAATGTCAGACGATAAAAAAATAGAGCGCTTCGACAAAATTCAGCGGGAAGTTAAAAATATGACCAATCTTCTGGAAGAAGTATTGATAGTTGGTAAATCTGAATCTGGAAAATTTGATTTGCAGCCAGAAGAAATTAATCTAGAAGATTTTTGTTTGGAAATTATCGAACAAACCAAGGTTATAGGAGATGGCAAACATCAAGTTGTTTTCAAGAATATTAATGTTCCTATAAAAATATCAATTGACCCCAAACTCTTTAAGCAAATCATCTCTAACTTATTATCAAATGCGATTAAATATTCGCCTGATTCTAGAGAAGTTAACTTTACTATTTCGCTGACTAATGATCGCATTTCACAACTTTTATTAGAGTTTAAAGATCGGGGAATTGGCATTCCTTTAATTGATCAAGAGAAAATTTTTGACCATTTTTATCGCGCCCAAAATGTTGGTATGATCGTAGGAACTGGATTGGGGATGGCAATCATCAAGAATTCGGTTGATATCCTAGGTGGCACAATTCAACTTACTAGTGTTGAGAATAAAGGCACAACTGTAAAGGTAAAACTTCCTTACCCCCTTCCCAATGAATAATTAGTGGCAAACGCAGAATTCGGGCAAAATAGCACGTTAAGCCTGAAACCATTTCTCAGAGTTATACCAAATCACAAAAGAGAGGCAACAGATAGAGCATTCAGTATGGAATCTCTACCGACAAGAGAAGCAATTACAGATTTAGACATTTCGGAGAGACGATTCTTGACTAAAAGCCACAACTCATCCATATTTTTGGGTAAAGAAAATCTCAACCCTAGCTTCAAATGTAGCCAAACCCGCTCAATTGGGTTTAATTCTGGAGAATTCGCAGGCTGAAATATCAAAATGATATTGTGAGGCAATCGTAAACGCTTAGCCCGATGACAACCAGCCTGATCAACTTGCATGATAATTATGCTATCTGCAAATTTCTCTGAAACAAGGTCAAGTGTTAAATGTCAACTAACTTGGGTTCTTTGACTTCAAGTACTAATAAGCCTCGCAACGGGTGTAAGACAATAAAATCGGGGTGCAGTTGTTTTTTGCCGATAGGTACGTCATACTAGATTAGATAATCGTCATCGAGTTTCTGCTCTAATCTCACCGCAAAGTGCTTTTCGCCTGATGTCATTCGGGCGATGCAACTGTTTAGAGTGGGGATGAGAGAGGGCATGGGCATTACTTCCTATACATCATAAATTTTGATTTTTCGGCTATTTTGAGAAAACATTTCACTTCCAATTTAATCTGCTGAATGTAGTATGTAACACATGGCAAAAACATAACAAAAACATGGCAAAGAATATATTCTCGGTAATGCTGCTCCCCGTTGCGATCTTTGGCTGTGCCTTGATCAATGCCGATAAAGGGAATCAAGGTAGCACTGCAAGCACGCCTGTAATCTCTCCAGTTATCACTACCAAGTCAGAAGCCATCACCAAGGCAGAAATTCAGCGCAGTCCTATCAATCAACCAGAGCAGATAATTGCATCAAACTTTAGACGGGTTGATTCCTTCACCATTGATGAACTGTTTGCTGCTCATAGTGGCGGTTGTGGCATGAGCTTGCAAAAAAAATCTGCCAAAGGAACTCGCAATTTTGTATTTTTTAATGGCATTGCCCCTAACTCAATGTTGATGAAAATCAATGGCAAAATGACGAAATTTAGGCTAGTTGAAGCAACGGGTAACGATTTCTACGGTCAAAAAAATTTCCAAACCTTTGTTAGTGAAGATCAAGCAGTGGAAGTTAGAGTCGCTGTAGTACAGGGAGCGGCTGGCGAAATTGAATCTCTTGATATCGATACAGGTGTGATGCTGATTAAAGTAAACGGTAGTTTTCAGCAACTAGAAGTAGTTGGTGATGCGGGTTGTTAGTTGGTAGGGATAATTTTCCACTAGAACAAATCACTACTCCTCCAAACACTCCGCGATCGCATTCAACTCAGCGATCGCTCGCAATAGCCGATCGCGCAAAGCATCGTCAAGCTTGGGATTTTGCAAAGCTACCTCTTGGATGGCGGCTAACCATTGTGCGATCGGGACATGGCTAACGGCGGCGCGTAGTCCCATATTTGTGAGTATCGCAAGGTAAAAGCCTTTGAAATCCTCTGGGTCGCCGTAGTCATAGAAGCCATCCATTAGCTCTAGTTTTTCGGGGGTGTATTCGAGGTATTGTTCTAGGGTGATTGGGGTGCGATCGGGTTGGGGTTGGGGGAGTGGTGGTTGTGGCATTGTTTTCTACTAGAGCGGATTGGGTTATTGAGGTGCGATCGCTTTGAGTAATACTTGTTTTCTGCTGCCTTAACTTGCCTGTAAGTCATCCTCAAACAACATTGAGTGAATGCCTGCGTTAGCTTTACTGCTCTCAAGCATTCTGTAAGTCATCTTGCTTGCCCCTGCGATCGCCTCAGCAAAGGTTTTCTTAGCTTGAACTACAGGATTATCAATTTCATGATCTCCCTTGACCTCGACGATGACATAGGTATCATCATTTTTTTGAAACAGGAAGTCAGGGTAATAGCTGCGAACCGTATGGGAATCAGGATCGATATATTGAATATAAAAATCTGACTGCCCGTGTGTGAGCATACCTGTGAAATACAGCTTTTTAACTCTTCCATCTTTAAGTAAACTCCAGAATAGGGACTGCTCAGGATTAGAGTCAAAACAGTAAGTATCGAGGTGAAAACTTTTTGATGATTGTTCTTTTACTAGAGGGTCTGTATGTCTGACGATCTTATCTTTAGCTGCACTAATTTTGTAGAAGCCATCTTTATCTTTAGGCATTTTGACTAGATCGACTTCATAGGGTTCGGTTTGCTCTGTGGTGGTGATGTCATAGAGTTCTATTGAAGATAAGAACGTTGTGACACAACATTTTCAAGTTCGGTTTGCTCAGTGGTGGTGATGTCATAGAGTTCACGAAATAAGTGAGGGATTACCCAGTCATAGAGGACTTCATTAAACTCATTCACAGCGAAGACAATCGCCTCAATGCCCTCTTGAGTATTTTCGAGAATATCCTCAATGATTAGAGGTGACTTGTTGAGATAGCGTGAGATCTCAGCGACTAGGGTAAATTGGCTAAACTGACGTTTTTCTCGGACATGGGTAATGTCTTCAGCTTTGATTTTATTTTTGTTGGAGGGGATTGGTAAGCCGTCTTGTTGAGTGTGCATGATACGGTATTTGTCGCGATCGCACTCCTCTAATTTTAAGCTAATCCCTTTCACTAACTGCTTTTCAGTCATGTGAAACTGTTTGCGAATACGTTGCAGTTTAATTTTTGCTACTGGTGGGATAACTCGCACCTCGATCGTATCTTTATCCTTACCTGCGTCCTCTATATCTTTGATACTGATACGGAAGTTTTGCTGTAACTCAGCGTCTAGGATGGCTTTGTTGTCTTCACTGAGATAGACATAACCTGTTTGCTGTGCATCCCCGATCGCCCGTAAACATCGCATCGTTGCTTGGAGGACAAATATTTTTGACTTTGGCTGACGGAACAGGGCAACACTAAAAAGCGATCGGCAATTCCAACCCTCGCGCCCTTTGTTGACCAGTAGGATAAATTGTTTTTCTGATTGGGGCGTATCCAGACGGTTAAACTCGCGGATCTCATCATTACTGGTCAGTTTTTCATCACCAACATTGACCAGAATCGCACTAGAGGGGATGTTGTGTTTTGCAAGCGCCGCTTCGATTGCGGGGCGTAGATCGTTTTGCAACTCATCAATAGTGGCGGCGAAAAATGCCATTTTGGGGAGCATTCCCTCATGACGTTGGTTGGCATTATTTTTTAGGAAGTCAGCGATCGCCACATCAATAAACTCAGTCGTTTTGGTATTGGTGTAACCATTGATTTTGACTTTCTTGAGAAAACCTTTAGCGATCGCCTCTTGTAATCCATAGGCATAGACCACTTCAGGCAAAATTTCTTTGCCAACATAGGGCGTACCCGTGTAGTTATAGCAAGCAACTACGCGAGTACCTGATTTTTCTAGGCTAGAGGCAAGCTCATCGACAGTTTTTCGTAAACTGGTTTCTGTTTGTTTAAGCCCCATGTCATTAGCGAGTTTGCTACCAAAGGCATGATGAGCTTCATCAATAAATATGCCTAGCTGCTCTAGTCGTCTGATTTTCTCAAACCGTTGGTTAGTGTTGAGCGCGGTATCGTCATCAGGTTCATCAAAGCCATACAGCTCTTCATTAGCAGCATAGACGCTATCAGCTTGATAAGTAGGTTTACCACTACCCATGAGTTGATCTAAGGGAGTTTTTTCTTTGTTTTGACGCTTGAGGATGACTTTCTGAGTATTCGAGACAATGATGTTAAATCTTGATTTGTCGATGGTGCTAAGGGTTGCCCCTGCTTCATCTAGGAAGTGAAAGCGGATATTGCTAGAAATAAAGTTGAGATATTCAGGGGGGATAACCTTGGACTTATCAAAGGTTTCGATCTCGCGTAATGATTGCAATACGGTTTTGTCGGGGGCAAAGACAAGGGCGTTATGGCAATATTTTTGATCTTTGGGGAATTTATTGGCAAGGATGAACTCATAAAAAATGCAAGTTGCCATCAAAATTGTTTTGCCCGTTCCCATCGTCAGCGCAAATATGTAGTTGGAGTAAGCACGGGCATAGGATTGCATACGGCTAAAAATCGCGTCATATTGGCTTTTAGAAAGCTCCTGAAATACGTCTAGCTGGATCTGTCCTGACCGATTAGCGATCGCCCGTCCTTCAAAATTGTCCTCATTGGCTGACCATGCTCTAAAAATCTCATGCACTGGGGCATTGTCGAGAAATTCCTTTAGGAAAACATAGATCTCTAACGCCTCAAACTGGGGCTGACGTAAATAGGCTTTTGAATTAGTTGGATCATTATGATCGAGAAACTTTTTAGTTAGATCGCGGTAGTTCTGACGGATACGCCCTTTGTTTTGCCTGTAGAAGTCATGGAGGTGGGTAAAAAAGGCAAAGTCAAGATCGATGCTTTTGGTGGTGCGTTTTGCCATGACTAGCCTTATTCAAATACTTTTTAAACTGCAAAATGTTATTTGTTTCTTCCATATTTATAGATTTAGCGTTTTTTAGCTTTTAAACTTAATTAATCACGCTATATATGGATTTAATATAATTAATCTGTGAAAATATTATAATGTAATATACTAGTGATTCGGACTTTGTGCGAAGTCAAGTAAACGTTTGTAAGGGTAATGACGAGGTATGTTATGACAAAAACTGAGTACATATCTGAAGCAACTTCACCTTTAAGCGATCGCACGATTGACATTACAACTTTTTACCAACGTTTAGCTAGTCTTGGTTTGCAGCGTAGTTATGTCAAAGATATACTGCTACCTGATTGGTGGTGTGATGACTTTGAAAAACAAAAAGGTGCGGTAGTAGAAGCGGCTGCCTATGTTTCTCGAAGAGTTGGTTTAGATTTTAAGGCATTATTAGACCCACAAAAGGATCTAGCTTTTCAAGAAGGGAGACAGCCTCGCTATAAGCTCCGCAAAGGTACTGAAAAAAGTAACCTTGCGATCGCCCGTTCGATGGCTGAGAGATTGGCTGATGTGGCGGCTTATGCTTGTGAAATACCTTTGCAAACTGTCGAAAATTTAACTGCTCAAACAGTGCGATCGCAGATTTTGCAAGTATCAGAATTTGTCACTCTAACCAGTATTTTGGGCTTTTGTTGGGAGCTAGGTATTCCCGTGGTTCATGTGAGCAATTTTCCAAAAGTCACAGGGCAGAAAAAGTTTGATGGCATGGTTGGCGAGTATGGCGATCGCCCCGTAATTTTGATCGGCAACAATCGCAAATCACCTGCTTGGTTAGCGTTCATTGTGGCGCATGAACTAGGGCATATCATCTGTGGTCATGTCAAAGGTTCTAGCATTATTGATGAGCATATCCTTGATATTGATGAGCATATCGATCTTGACGATGATGATAAAAGACAAGAGTTAGAAGCTGATCGCTTTGCGGTCGAGCTTTTGTTTGGGCGTGAAAATGCTAGATATGATACGCCTTCAAACTTATCGCCTGTGTCGTTAGTAAACCATGCTAAAGATAATGCCCAAAAAGATCGGGTTAATCCTGCCTCTATTGTGCTGAACTACGCTTGGTTTAAGGAAAAAATGGCTACGACTGAGAAAGCTAAAAAATCAATATGGGCGATTACAGGTGAAGCTTTAAAAACATTTGAAGATCAACCTCTGACTGCAAGACAAATAATTAACCGTGAAATGGTCAAATATTTGGATTGGGAAAACTTGAGCAGTGACAATCAGGAGCTTTTAGAGAGGATGACGGGGCTTGAGGAGGCATTGCTTGCCACTTACTAGCTTTGTCGATAACGATGTCCTTCTTAAACTGACAGCTTGTGATCTCTTTTGGGATGCGATCGCCTTATTACAAGATCAAGCCTCTGATGTTCAACCCTTTGATGTAAGGGCATTGGCTAGTGCAGAGTTTATGTTTAAAGGCAGCAAATCAATAAAGCAACGATATTCTGAAGAAATTAGAATCAAGGCGATCGCGATCGTCAAAAAGCTAACACCTGTTGAACCCGATCCGCTTAATCCTTTTTCTGGTTTAAATATTCAGGGGCTTGATGTGGGGGAGCTAAATTTGATTCATGCAGCGATCGCTGAATCTGACCAGAAAGGATTTGTTTATTTGGCAACAGGGGACAAGCGATGTCTCAAAGCATTTGTCAAAGCCCCAGAGTTAGCTGAGGCAAGGGAAAAACTTAGCGGTAAAGTTGTTTGTTTTGAGCAATTAATCTATCAACTCATTAATAATCAAGGGTTTGAGCCTATCAAACAAAAAGTTTTGCCTGTGAGAGACTGTGACATAGCTTTAAAGTCAGTTTTTGGATCTGGCGATCGCGCTGAGAAGTCTAATGTCATTGATACGCTAGGGCAGTACATCCAAGAGTTAAAGCGAGAATGTCCAAACCTGTTAATGGATTTTTCTTAGCCATGCTCAATATTTACCTCTAGTGACTCTGACAACAGATCGGTAATCTTGACGCGGATCGTTCCTGCGTCTTCAGGGATTTTGTACCGTCCTGAGACAAGCTCTTTTTTATCAGGAATATCGACTAACTTGGGTTCGAGGATCGCGCCGTCATAGTTCCAGTCGATCATCACTGACTCAACTAACTCTCGCCATTCCTCAACGTTTTCCTGTTGCAAGCTGAGTTTTTGTAAGAGGTTTATCGGATAAAACTGGTCAATAATCAGGTAATCACCTTCGATTTTGATTTTTGCCTCTGAGTCGCGCTTAAACTCAAGGTTTGACTTGTCGCGCAAAATATCGACAACTTCTACATCGATGTTAAAGGGTTTGACCTCAGATATGAGGGTTGCCGCAAGATCGGGTTCATGCCCCATACAAATCAGAGTAATTTTCTCAACGGGTTTATTTGGTGCTTCATTTTGACGACGCTCAAAGGTTTTGTAGTCTAGTCCTGTGATAATTTCGCTGAGGTCAGCACGGGTACAAATCCGATTAACGGGCATGATTTTCACCATCCGCCCGTCTTTTTCACCATCAAAGAGGTTGCCTTGGTCGAGGCGTTGAATTTCGAGGGCTTCTAGCAATAGGTCTTTTGCTTCTAGGGGATTGCGGAAAACGTCATAATGATTGACGTTATAGACTTCAAAGCCTGTGTAGTAGGTAGTTGGGGCTTGATCGTCGGTTTGTAGTTTGCCTTGTTTTTGCTGTTGCTCTAGTTCGGCGGCTATTCCTAACAATCGCTTTGTGGTGATCTGAACTGCTCCTAAGTTAATGTCAGCCCCAATAAACCGCCGTCCTAGTTTCATGGCTAAGGCTTGGGTTGTGCCACTTCCCATAAAGCAATCAAAAACTAAATCGCCTTCTTTAGAGGAGGCAGCCAATAATTTTTCTAAAAGTTCTTCAGGTTTTTGGGTTGGGTAATCAGTCCTAGATGCTGATGACTGATTTTCTATTTCAATAAAAAAATAATCATTTGGGACTTTTCCATCTCTAAGATAATCGCGGACAACTAGCTCTGGATGTGTTATCTCCCATTTAGAATCAACATCCTTTGCTCCCTTGATTGGACTTCCACTAATGAATCTTCCACAGAGTCTATACTTCCCATTTTCATCTTCAAGTCTATATTTTTTAATAGTTGAATCTGATAATGATTCCATTACCATTTTGTTGTCCCAGTTAAAAACTGGATCACAATTTTTCTTGTAGAAAAGAATGTCATGGTGTGACCTTTTCCATGAAGACTTAATTGAGCTTCTTGTGGAAAACATCCATGATATAGAGTTTAGGAAGTTACTACCCCCAAATATTTCATCAAGCAAGCATCTAAGGTGATGACTTTTTCTGTAATCACAATGTAAATAAATACAGCCATCCTCAGCCAACAATTCTCTTAAGAGAATTAGCCTTTCATAAATGAATTGCAAATACTCATCATTATTCCAAATGTCTGTATATTGCTTTTCTTCAAAAGTATTCTGGTCATTAGTAATAGACTGCCCCCGCAATTGAATCTTTTTCTTATAATCAGCCTTCGAGTCAAAAGGCGGATCGATATAAACCAAATTCACCTTGCCCCGAAAATCCTTGAGCAAGTGAGACATCACCTGCAAATTATCACCCCAAAAAATCTTATTGCGCCATCCGTCCACATCCACCCCATATGACTCCTTTTGCTGAGCAGGATAAAACTGCGTAGACGTAAACGGGCGCTTACCCTTCCAATGCAACATTGGATAGCCCTTGATCGGCTCAAACTTATACCCCTCAACATTGTCTAGGTTTTGGGTATTGGGTAAGTTCATCCCTAGTTGTGAGTTGTCAGTCATGGCTTGTGGTGGGTAGTGATAGTTTTGTATTGATATAAACACCAAATAGCACTATATTACTAGTGCCTGATAGTAGGTGAACGTCAGCTTCATGCCGTGTGTTCGAGAGGCAAGTCCTCTTGAGCATAGCTTACTACAGGCATTAGATTTTTTAAGGTTAGCGGTATAAAAGCTTTGTACTTGCCAAGTTGTTGTATGTAATGTCCTGCTCTAGACACTGATTTTCTTATTATCGTTTGCAGTAACATAACGCAAAAATAGATTTCTTATTATCGAAAGTACTGCTAATTCGATAATAAAGCTGTCATTATCTATAAATCGTTTTATCCTTAAAATTAACTGCCAACAGGTAAACGTAAATAATGGGATTCGCTGATACCCCTATTCACAATATGCCTATATACCCAGTAGTAGATGCAGCCCGTTATCTGCATATCCCCTTGGGTACATTGCGCGTGTGGCTAAACGGGCGTACCTACAAAACCAAAGACGGTCAACAATTTTCAAAACCCCTCATCCAACGCCCAAACCTTGATTGCTCCAAATTCCCCTCTGCTAATCTCATCAAAAAACAGCTATCCTTTACAAACTTAGTTGAAGCTCATGTTTTACGAGTGATTCGAGAAGATCACAAAATTAAACTAGATAGAGTGCGGACAGCCCTAGATTATATTGAAGATACTTTAGGGATACCCCATCCCCTTGCTTCAGCAAGATTTGAGACGGATGGCATGGATCTGTTTTTAGATACGATTGAGACTTTCATTAATGTCTCGCGATCGGGACAACTAGCAATGAAAAAGATCTTAAAAGACTTGCTAACCCGCATTGAGTGGGACGAAAAAGGCATAGCTACAAGACTATCTCCTATTGTCTATTCACCAAATAGAGAAGAAGTTGGGAGATTGTTATATATCGATCCGCGCATATCATTTGGTAGACCAACAATCGCAGGGACGGGCATTCCTACCGATGTAATAGTCAGCCGTTATAACGGCGGTGATGAAATTGAGGCGATCGCCGATGACTATAACTGCACACCAGATCAAGTCTATGCCGCAATTTGGTTTGAGGAATCTTGTCTTGCAGCATGACAAAACAAAATCAAGTAACATTTTTTATAGATCGCTCCCTAGAGTCTAATAAACTTGTCTATGCCCTCAAGCAAGCAGGAGCATCTATAGAAAGGCATGGCGATCGCTTTTCTCACAACACGCCTGATACTGACTGGCTAACCGATGTCAGTAATCGAGGGTGGGTAATTCTTACGCAAGACAAAAAGATTAGCAAAAACTCTTTAGAAGTCTTGGCAGTGGCTCAATCCCATGCCCGAATGTTTACCCTCTCATCAGGTAATTGGGGCGTTGACAAAATAGTGACTCTTTTAACAAATGTTGTATTAGAACTTGAGCAATTTGCTGACCACAATCCTGCTCCTTTTATTGCAAAAATCACAGAGGCTCAGTCTATAGTCATGTGGACAGATCATCAAGAGTTACTTAATCTTTTGTCCTAAACTTCCAGTTTTTAGCATCGCAATAAAATCGCATATCGCAAGCCTCACAGAGCTTAGCAGGGCGATCGGGAATACTAAAATCCTTTACCTCGATCCGCTTTACTACCTTGTCAAAAGTATCGATAGTCTTAGCGATCGCCTTATTGTCCTTAACAAAAGTCACATAGGGATTACCAGACTCCTCAGATGTATAGTACAAGTGCGTTTTGCTGACCTTCAGCCCCGTGCGCTCCTCAACGATATGAGCATAAACCTCAAGCTGTCTACGGTAGCGATCGATCTTCTCCCTGCCCTTTGTCGTATTCACATCAGGCTTTTTCTCAGACTTAAAATCGACAATCTCAACCGTATTATCCTTACCCTCGATCAAATCGATACTGCCTTTCAAGATGTAATCATCCTTCACCAACGACACATCAACCTCAGCCTGTCTGATATGTGACCAGTTGCCATCATTACGCTTGTAATATCGCAGGATTTGCTCTAAGGCGATCCGCTTAACCACTGGGGCAAGATAAACCCTCTCTCGCTTGGTTAGGTAAGCGTAATTAGTATCAAACCATGACTCAATTTGAGCGACAGAGAGACGATGCTCTTCACCCTTGATCACGGTTTTGTGAATGTCCTCAATAGTTTGATGTACCAACGTCCCGAACAAGATCGGGCTAGTACGGATCGGCGCAAACTCTAACTCTTTGAAAAATCGATACTGCTCAGCACAGTTCTCAAATACGGTTAGATGAGACGTAAACGAGTATTCCTGCTTCAGATTGACATCCTTAACCCTTTCTAGTGGCAAGTCTTCAGGCTTAAACCCGTCATCTCTCCATGAAGGTAAACTGCCAAAAAAGTCAGCAAAATAGGCGGACGGCGTGCGTCCTTGTCCTTTTTTCTCTTGGCAAGTCAACACAAGCAAATTTTGGGCGCGAGAAAACGCTGTATAAAATAGGCGGCGAAAATCAAAGAATTTAGTTAACTCCATAGGCTCAAAAGGCGGACGGAGTAGGTAACTTGTCTCTAGAATCTCATTGAGTGGTGTGTATTGTTTGCGCGGTACAGCTTCGAGTGAACCAACCACAACCACAGGAAACTCTAGCCCCTTCGATTGGTGAATCGTCATAAAGGAGACGCAACCGCTAGGGGCATACTCTGACTCATCCTCATATTCATCAATACCACCCTCTTCGAGAAAGCGGAAAAACTGGTTAAAAAGTCTTCTCAAGTTTTTATCTAATTGAACAGGTGTGATAACGCTGATGTTGTAAAGATACTCAAACTTACCGAGCAGCCGTGAGAACAGCGACAGGTTACGCATAGCGCGACTGGTTTGGATACCCTTTTGCTGTAGTAAGGTTTCATCTAAGTAGCGACTAAACAAAGGAAATCGCAATAACTGGTAAAACAAACCCGCAAAGCTGTAGTCAGTATTCTCATTGAGGTTGAGATGTTTTTTAGCGATCGCCCGTCCCCATCTGAATAAATCATTGTTTTCAGGCTTGCGTAGCTCTTCGGCAAAAGGTTGGAAACACTCATTATCATCAATACTTCGGACAGTTTTGAAAAACGAGAAAAAAAGCTATTCATCGTATAAGGTGCAAGTGTTGAATCAAAACACCAAATGAATAGCATTACAGACATAATACCGAAGGTAGC
>Ga0315902_10008976_pt1 | contig 13463 bp, 11 predicted proteins | sample LakEriMetagenome_9_FD_203523 | JGI IMG/M metagenome (GOLD analysis project Ga0315902, IMG submission 203523) | Freshwater fungal communities from buoy surface, Lake Erie, Ohio, United States - Buoy 12 MA117 | ecosystem: Environmental > Aquatic > Freshwater > Lake > Lake biofilm | place: USA... | reverse complement strand
AGAAGCAGTATACACAATCTGATAAAAAACTCTGAACTCTGCGATATAAATTTTTTTGGGTGCTTTTCGAAGTTTGCCTTTACCGGTTTCTGTCGATTTCAGATTGACTTCCGAAAATGTGACGTTTTGCGCATTGGAAATTACACTTACGACGAGAAAAGCGATGAGCGTTAAAAATGATTTCATTTGAAAAAATTAAGATTGGTGGTTATAATCCTGTTGAATACAAATATAACCTTTAACCTAACTTATTGCAAATGAAACATTTACCAACTCGTGAACCGCAATCCGGCAGCATAAGGCGTTTGCTCCAGTCCGCTCCGAAACATGCTGCGAAGTGCATAGGATCCATAAAATTGAATAAACCCAAGGTTGAGTTCTGCAACTGCGGAGAGCTTCCAGGGCTGCAGATTGAAATCATTCCGAATCTTTTCCTTTCCACGCTCCTTACTCACCAGCTTCTGCCTTGCACTGTATAAATAACCCGCACTCACGCCGGCACTGAATCCGTAAGTCTTCTCTTTTCGGGGAGTGAAATTAAAATTCAGCATCACCGGTAGCGTAATATAATCTGCTGCCAATTTGTTTTTATCAAACCTGCTTACTTCCGCATCTGACTCAATGAAGTATCGGGGTTCATCGCGGAAGCGGATATTCTTCTTAAAGCGGTAATTATTCAGCTCTACACCCAATCCGTATTTTAAATTAACGACGTTTGAAATTAAACTCACCCGTTGCATGAAAAACCAGATATTCACATTCAGCGATTTCCCATTCTGCAAAACCAAATCTTCCTGAGAGCCGCTGGGGAAATAACCTCCTACTCCGCTTATAGATGCATAATTGGTGGCATCATTAAAATTGCAAAAACCAATATCGAAAGCTCCCCAGTTGGTACTGACTTTTTCATTCTTCTTCTTTTTTGATTGTTCCAGATCATCAAAGTCGAAATCAAACTTATCCGATTCATCCCATTGGAAGGAAAATCTTCGTTGATTCTCTTTCGGATGTATTCGGACCGTATCACTGGAACCTTTTCTATTTTTGATAATAATGAGCTTGCCAAGAATTACGGTATCTTCTGTTATCCTATTATTTTGTCCGGTATCCTTATCATTTCGAATGATCACATAAGAATCAGAGAGGATAGAATCTTTTCCATCATTGATAATAATCTTGACCTGTTTTTGTCCGAAAGCGGTATGAAATACCAGAAAAGAGCTTAAAATAAATGTAAATTTCATCATAATTATAGTTTGTTATTGAATGAATAATGTTGCATCCGGTTACATTAAAAAAGGAGACGAGTTATGGGTTATATCTTATTTGAACGAAGCCAACACGAATCGGCTCTTCCCCTGCAATATCATGAAGTTTCTTTCGGAAGGAGGATTTGAATTGTTTCAATAATCGATAGGTCATTTTTTCTTTTAACGGGGCATCCGGAAAGTTGGAAATCTTTTCTGTCTCCTTATTTCCAATAAGTTCTTTTTCAACAATATCACTCACCGCATTATCATTTTCTTCAGCGATTTCAGCAGCTGAATGCTCATTCTCTGACGACTTTACGAAAGCATTTGTCATTGTCTCTGCAGCATATAAACCAGAATCCTTCTCCAAAGACACCCCGCGATCGGAAGCTTCATTATGAGTTAATAAAATAGTATTTGAATTCTTCTGCTTCCGGATTTCATGTTGAACAGCAGAGAGCTCAGTACGCGGCCGCGCTGTTTTTTGTAAAGAGATTGGGATTTCTTTTTTCTCCGGCATAACAACTGAATTTTCGTTGTTCGGTTGAAGCATATACGTTTTTTCAGGCTGTTGATCTTTCTTAACCTGTACCTCATGATTTCTTCCAAAACGATACCATCCGGCTACTAATAGAAAAAAGAGAATTACCGCTGCTGCCTGTAGGAAAAAGCGAAAAGAAGAGATTCGTACGGTTCGAGTTTCAGAACGATAAAGCTTTTGTTTGGAAGGGAAAGAAACGCCTTTATCCGGTAGGATCAAGGTTCGGCTTAGTATTTGATAACTTGCCTGCCAGAATGGATCCGATTTGATTTTTTCATCAAGGGCTCGTTTCTTCAATTCATCTGCTTCCCCATCCACAAAATCCAAAAGTGATTCGGTTTCTTCTCTACTTAATTCGTTTGCAGGACGAAGCAACTGTTTCATCCATAACGGAGCCGGTTCTTCCTGAGGTAACAGTCGTATTTCCCGCATCATCTCCAAATCAAAACGTAAATCTGGGTGTCCTTCTAAAAACGACTCCACTGCCTGACGTTCGGCCGTAGTCAGCTCATCATCTGCATAAAGCAAGAGCCATTCTTCGATATTGCTACGATCCAATTTCATTCTAAATTTTTTTCAACACTTACCAGATAATCTCTGAGTTTGAGTCTTGCCCGATGCAAGGTTACGCGTACCTGACCTGAATTAAGGCCGGTGATTTTTCCAATTTCTTCGTAACTATAACCTTCATAGTCTTTCAGAAGAATCAGACTTCTCGAACGGGGTGATAACAACTCCAGGGCTTCATGCAGAAGCTGCTGCATTTCTTTCCCTTTTGCCGGCTGTACGATTGGTTCTGCCTTAAACTGATCCGTGTAATCGATCCGTCTGCTTTTGCGGAGATGATCTATCATCAGGTTATAGGCAATGGTAAAAAGATAGGATTTAACCGTTTCCGGAGTAACCTTTTCCCGATTCACCCAGAGTTTCTCATAAGCCGTTTGCACAATATCGCGTGCGTCTTCTTCATGGCGCAGGTTTTTCAGGATAAACCGATAAACTGCATCGGCATATTGGTTCACCCATTCATTGAAAATTGCTGCTGTCATGAATATTTTCGAGGTTTACAGAAATGTGTTACGAACAAGAAATTGAAAAGTTACAATTTCTCCAAAAAAAGTATCCATATTTACCGAGCGCGGAATAATACAGGCAAAGGATGCTGAAAAATCATCCTACTTTTGCAAGTCGTAAAACGATTGCCATGAATGAAGCCTTTGTAAAACGCATTACAGGAGAACTGGATGATATTCGTAATGCCGGATTGTTTAAAAAAGAACGAATCATTGAAAGTGTACAAGGCCCCGAAATCAGAGTCAATGGAAAAAATGTTCTCAACTTCTGCGCGAACAATTATTTGGGTCTTTCTTCCCATCCCAAAGTAACTGCCGCCGCCAAGAAATATATTGACCTGCGCGGGTTCGGTATGAGTAGTGTGCGGTTTATCTGTGGAACACAGGACATCCACAAAGAACTGGAAGCCAAACTCTCCTCCTTTCTTGGAACGGAAGACACTATTTTATATGCCGCTGCTTTTGACGCCAACGGTGGTGTGTTTGAACCGCTTTTCCAGGAACAAGATGCCATCATCAGCGATGCACTCAATCATGCCAGCATCATCGACGGCGTTCGTCTCTGTAAAGCACAGCGATTTAGATACGAGCATAACAATATGCAGGATCTTGAATCCAAATTACAAGAAGCAGCAGGAGCACGAAGTCGTGTGATTGTGACCGATGGAAGTTTCAGTATGGACGGAACTATTGCACAGCTGGATATAATAGTGCAGCTCGCTGAAAAATACGATGCGATCATCATGGTGGATGAATGTCATTCCAGTGGTTTCTTAGGTAAGACCGGGCGCGGTACACATGAATACAGAGGCGTCATGGGAAAAATCGATATCATCACCGGTACACTGGGCAAGGCTCTGGGTGGTGCCAGTGGCGGATTTACAAGCGGACGAAAAGAAATTATAGAAATGCTTCGTCAGCGTTCTCGCCCTTATCTTTTTTCAAATACACTCGCTCCCGGCATTGTTGGCGCTTCCATTGCCGTGATGGATCTGCTGAGCGAAACCACCGAATTAAGAGATCAGTTGGAAAAAAATACAAAGTATTTCCGCGAATCCATGACCAAAGCCGGATTTGATATCAAGCCGGGGGAGCATCCGATTGTTCCGATTATGTTGTACGATGCGGTTTTAGCACAGCAATTTGCTACCCGCCTTCTCGAGCTGGGGATTTATGTAATTGGATTCTTCTTTCCGGTGGTTCCAAAAGGGCAGGCTCGGATCAGGGTGCAGTTAAGTGCCGCTCACGAACAAAAACACCTGGACTCAGCCATAGCTGCTTTTACTCAGGTAGGTAAAGAACTGGGCGTTTTGAAGAAAGATTAATCCTGACAAAACACTACAATTACCTTTGCGAAAAAAATGAAGGCATTCAATTATACTTTAGGATTCTGTATCCTACTCCTCGGCAGCTGTACGATTAATAACTTGAAAGTAGATAAGGAGCTGAAACCTCTTTTTGATAAATATCAGGTTCGCGGAACATTTGCCCTGCTGGATAATGCCCAGGCAGATTTTACGATCTACGATACCTCTGTTTACAGAAAACGATTTTGTCCCGCTTCCACTTTCAAAATTGTTAACTCCCTCATCGGCCTGGAAACCGGTCGCATCTTTGATGAAAAGATGGTGATTCCATGGGATGGCGTACAGCGCGGCTTTCCCAACTGGAATAAAGACCTGACAATGGCAGAAGCTTTTGAGTATTCAAGTGTTCCATATTATCAGGAAGTAGCCAGAAGAATCGGAAGGGATACGATGCAATACTGGATAGACACCATCTCCTATGGAAATAAAAATATCAGCGGCCCCATCGATTCCTTCTGGCTGAACAATACACTGCAGATTTCACCGGATGAACAGCTGGGATTGGTGAAGCGACTCTATTTCGGACAACTCCCCTTTCAAAAACGCACTCAGGATATTGTAAAAAAAGTCATGTTGCGGGAAAGCAATACACTTTATCAACTGAGCTATAAAACCGGATGGACCAGATCGGTACCCGGTCAGAACCTGGGCTGGGTTGTCGGATGGATTGAAGAAAACAGGCATCCGTATTTTTTTGTGCTGCTGGTGCAGTCTGATGACCCCAGCTATGATATGATGACAAAGAGAGAACAGCTGCTGAAAGAAATTCTACGCCATTACGGATTTCTTGAAGGGAAGAAATAAATTATTCATAATTCAATCCCTTTATATCTTTAACAGACATTCAAAAATCTGTTGAATTCATTCTCACATAAAGAATACCTCTGGGTTCTCCTCTTCATGCCGGTACTTATCTACTGGTTCGTTTCCTATAGTCGCTGGAGAAAAAAAGTAAGAAGCCGGATTGCTGCAGAAAAACTGAGCAATCACTATTTGCCTGTCGGAGACGAACGCAAACAACGCATCCGGCAATACCTTATAACAATGGCCTATATCTGTCTGATCCTTGCTTTGGCAGATCCGACATTATTTAAAAAAAGTACGCCCGAAGAAGTTAAAGGAAGAGATCTGGTTGTATTGCTGGATGTCAGCAAAAGTATGTTGGCAGAAGATGTAAAACCCAGTCGTTTGGAGGCTGGAAAAGAACTGGTTCGCCGACTTATCCGGAAATTTCCGGAGGAACGTTTCGGACTCATGCTTTTTGCCGGGCGGCCTTATTTTTCTATGCCCCTTACTTATGATGCCGCTGCTATGGATCTCTTTCTTGAAACCGCATCACCTTTGACAGTTCCTTCTCAAGGTTCTTCATTAGGAGAAGCCATTCGCGTTTCAACGGAAGCATTTTTAATTCAAGAAAAAAGACAACCAATCCTCCTGCTGATTACAGATGGTGAAGATCACACAAACGAAGCGCTGAAATCTGTTGGAATGCTGAAAGAAAAGGGCATCAACCTCCTACTTGTCGGTTGTGGTTCGGAGACGGGAGCAACCATTCCGGAGCCCGGTACGGAAGAACCTAAAAAAGACAAGGATGGAAATATCATCTATTCTAAAATGAATGCCGGATTCCTGCAAGAACTTGCAGAAAAGGGAAGCGGTCGGTTCATTAAAATGAACGATGTTGGCAGTGCGGTGAAGCAGGCTGAGGATCAAATAGAAAAACTTGAAAAAACCGGAGGTATACAGAAAATGGATGACCTGCAGCAACAACATTCATTTACGTTATTCATGCTTGCGGCATTATTGCTGCTTTTGCCTGGAGGGTGGATTTATTTTCCATTCAAACAAAAAACAATATTATCAACGCTCTGCCTTCTTTTTGCAGCAAGTATAATCACCCGCGCTCAATCAGATGTTTTTGAAAAAGGAGCTTACTACTATCAACGTTCTGATTTCGGAAAAGCCGCAGCGTTTTACCAGAAAGGTATTTCTCAAGGAAAAGATGCCCGGCTCTATTATAACCTCGGAAATTGTTTTTTTCGTTTGGGAAAAACAAAAGAGGCCTTACAGCAATTTGATTTTGGATGGAAATACACGAAGGATCTTTCCCTTCAAAGCAGCTGTTTATACAACAAAGGAGTGATCCTGCATCAGACCGGCCGTTTAGAGGAAGCGGTAGAAAATTATAAAAAAGCTCTGCTTCTTACGCCGGATGATGCTTCTGTTCGCAAAAACCTTCAACTCGGCCTGACCCAGCTGCATGCGCGGCAGAACAGGAGTTCGCTTCCGCCTGAAAGGAGAACAACAAACACCCTCAATTTGCAGGAATTGCGAACTCAGGAGATGGAGCTTCAAAAAAGAATCCAGAAAAAAAACAGTCGACCGGATATTTCGGATAAAGACTGGTAAACATGTTACCGGATTTCATTCCAGACACCTGCAACCTTCCAAGGCTTTCTTTGTTAAATTTGCTGGTAATTAACAATTCGGATCTCTCGCTCAAAAGAAGTGCATGCAACTCTATACCCCTTCGCTTACTGAATATCAAAGATTAAAAACCCGGGAAGTTCGTATCGGGGATCTTTGGCTTGGATATCCACATCCGATCAGGGTGCAAACGATGACCACAACGGACACCATGGATACAGCAGCTACGGTGGAGCAATCCATCCGTTGTATAGAGGCCGGAGCAGAACTTGTGCGCATAACGGCTCCATCAAAAAAAGAGGCAGAGAATCTTTTACTCATCAAAAACGAATTGCGCGCTCGCGGCTATCGTACACCGTTGGTTGCAGATATTCACTTTACCCCCAATGCCGCTGAAATTGCCGCGCGGATTGTAGAGAAAGTTCGTATTAACCCTGGCAATTATGTCGATAAGAAAAAGTTTGAACAAATCGACTATACCGACAGTGAATACCTCGAAGAACTCGATCGAATAAGAGAACGTTTTACACCCCTGGTGCGTATTTGTAAAGAATATGGGACAGCTATGCGGATCGGAACCAATCACGGATCTCTCAGCGATCGGATCATGAGCCGCTATGGTGATACCGCAATTGGAATGGTGGAAAGCGCCATGGAATTTCTTCGTATTGCGCGCGATGAGCAGTTTCACAACATCGTACTCAGCATGAAGAGCAGCAATCCGCAGGTAATGGTTCAGGCTTACCGGCTACTAATCAATAAAATGTTTGAAGAGTTTCAGGAGTATTATCCCTTACATCTGGGCGTTACTGAAGCTGGTGATGGTGAAGACGGCCGGGTGAAAAGTGCCGCCGGTATTGGAACCTTACTGGAAGATGGCATCGGAGATACCATTCGCGTAAGCCTAACAGAAGATCCGGAATGGGAAATCCCTGTTTGCAGAGATCTTGTGAAACGTTATCAGGAACCTTCAATAAAAAAAACAGGCTCCGTTCCTTCCTTACAACAACTTCCCTATTCACCATTTGAATACCGCAGACGGGAAAGTTTTGCAGTAGAAAATATCGGTCAGAAACAAGTTCCCGTAGTGATTGCAGACTTTAGTCATATTTCAAAAATTACGGCTTCTTCCCTGGAACAAATTGGATATACCTATCATGAAGCTACCGACAAATGGAGTATCAGCGATATGGCAGCCGATTACGTATTTACAGGAAATCAGCTGCTTGATTTTGAATTACCGGGCACCCTGAAAGTTATTGTCTATCCCGAAACATGGCAATTAGCTCAAACGGCTCCAGGCGGCGAAGAAAAATATGTGCCCTTGTTTATGGACAGCGGGTATGTGCAATCGGAACATAAAAGTACGGTTCAGAACTTTGTTATGATTGATTGCTTTAGCGACAATACACCCGTAAATGATTTTACTTTTCTGGATGAACTGGCGAATGATCCTACCGTTGTACTCTGTCTTTCATCCGACAATAAAAATGCGATGCAGAGTACTCGCCGAATGTTTGCAGAGCTGATTAAAAAAAATGTTCGCAATCCGGTGATACTGATAGCAGAAAGCTATTGGAAAACTTCGGATGAGCACCTCATTCATTATTCAACCGAATGCGGGGCACTGTTACTGGATGGTTTTGGAGATGGTCTTTTTCTAACTATGAAAGATGCAAGCTATCAGCATTTCAAAGAGCCCTCTGCCCGTTTAAGCGGAAGGCGTTATGCAGAGCCTCAAAATCAGGAAGAAGAGCGTGCGGAGATGTTTTTAAATCAAACCGCATTCAGCATTTTACAGGCAACCCGCACACGCATCTCAAAAACAGAATACATTTCTTGTCCGAGCTGCGGACGTACTTTATTTGATTTGCAGGAAACAACTGCTAAAATTCGTTCCGTTACGCACCACTTAAAAGGAGTGAAGATTGCGATCATGGGTTGTATTGTAAATGGTCCGGGAGAAATGGCCGATGCGGATTTCGGCTATGTAGGCAGCGGCCCCGGTAAAATCACATTGTACAAAGGAAAAGAAATCATTAAACGGAATATTGACAGTGAGATCGCAGTTGATGAACTGATTCAGTTACTGAAAGACCATGAAGCATGGGTGGATCCTTCCTGAACCCTGTCATTTTCTATTTAATCTTCATCAAAGCGAAGTAATTTGCACCTCCCTGAATAAGAAGGAAGCTACGGGAATGAAATCTTAAAAGATGCAAACTGATTTTCTGGTTATTGGAAGCGGAATCGCAGGATTAACGTATGCAATTAAAGTTGCAGATGCCTGTCCGGACAAAAAAATATTGATTGTCTCCAAATCCCCGGAAGAAGAAACCAATACCAAATACGCACAGGGCGGGATTGCTGTCGTCAACGATCCGATCAACGACAGTTTTGAAAAACATATAGAAGATACGCTCATTGCAGGGGATGGATTATGCCGGAAGGAAGTGGTGGAACTGGTTGTGAAAGAAGGCCCTAACCGCGTGCATGAAATCATTGAATGGGGCGCCCGTTTCGACAAAGAAAAAGATGGGGACTTTTCATTAGGGAGAGAAGGCGGCCACAGTGAATCCCGCATTTTACACCATAAAGATCTGACCGGAGCGGAAATGGAACGCGCTTTGCTCGAAACCATCCAACGTTATCCAAATATAGAATTGGTGCATCATTATTTCGTGGTTGACCTGATCACCCAACACCATTTTGGATACCTCGTTACCAAATCCACTCCTGATATCACCTGCTATGGGGTATATGTCCTGAATTTAAAAACCAACCGGATAGAAATCATAGAATCCGTAGTTACGCTGCTTGCTTCCGGAGGAAACGGACAGGTTTACCGCACTACAACGAATCCTTCCATCGCTACCGGAGATGGAGTGGCAATGGTATACCGGGCAAAAGGTCGTATTGAGAACATGGAGTTTATTCAGTTTCATCCAACTGCATTCTACCGGCCAGGTATGCGTGGTCAGGCTTTTCTCATCACAGAAGCGGTGAGAGGAGAAGGCGGCATCCTTCGCAATCACAACGGAGAGGCCTTTATGTTAAATTATGATGCTCGTAAGGATCTTGCACCGCGCGATATCGTAGCCAGAGCGATTGATCATGAAATGAAAAAAAGCGGTACCGAGCATGTATGGCTGGATTGCAAAAATATTTCACTAGAAAAATTTACTACGCACTTTCCTACGATATATGAAACCTGCAGGAAAGCTGGAATTGAACTGACCCAGGATCTTATTCCGGTGGCGCCTGCTGCACATTACAGTTGCGGTGGTGTGAAAACTGACACGTGGGGCAAGACTTCTATTCGCGGATTGTATGCTGCCGGTGAGTGTGCAAGTACCGGACTGCATGGCGCCAATCGTCTGGCCAGCAATTCATTACTGGAAGCCATGGTATTTGCACATAGAAGTTCTGTTGATTCTGTACAGCAATATGATAAACTCCATGCATTAGCACATCCTCCGCTTCCGGAATGGAATGCTTACGGCACCAAAGCTCCCCGAGAAATGATATTGATCACTCAAAGTCTGAAAGAACTGCAACAGGTGATGAGTGATTATGTGGGTATTGTACGGAATACGATACGGTTGGAGCGAGCAGCGAGAAGACTAGATTTGCTTTGGGAGGAGACGGAAGCCCTTTACAGGCAATCTGAAATCTCTCCGCAACTCATGGAATTAAGAAATATGATCACGATCGGTTATCTGATTACAAAAAGTGCCGACTTCCGTAAAGAAAGCAGAGGCCTGCACTACAATACCGATTACCCCGAAAAAAGCGAACTGCTGCAGGATATCGTACTTTAAAGAAATAGGAAATATGTATTACATCCTTTATTATTTTCTCAAACTCCTCTCCCTGCTCCCGCTTCCGGTTTTGTATTGCATCAGCGATTTGATCTACTTCATCTTATATTATCTGGCAGGATACCGCAAGAAAGTTGTAGAAAAGAATTTACAAATTGCGTTTCCTGAGAAAACCGAAATAGAGCGTAAGAAAATCATGAAGGCCTTTTACCATCAGTTCTGTGACGCCTTTGCGGAAATTATCAAACTATTATCCTGGAATAAAGCGGAAATACAGCGTAGGATGACAGGTGATGCGTCAACGATTAATCAATACGCCGGTCAGACACAAAGTATTCAACTGGTGCTGGGACATTTTTTTAACTGGGAGCTCGCGAATCTTGCTATTGCTGCAGACATAAAGATCCCTTTTCTGGGTGTATATGCGCCGCTGAAAAATAAAACTATGGATCGGCTGGTACGCACCTTTCGTACGAAATGCGGAACCATACTGATTCCTGCAAACAATTTTAAAAATCAATTTGTACAATACGCAAAATCACAATATGTACTCGGGCTTGTAGCTGATCAGAACCCGCGAAAACTGGAAAACGCCTGGTGGATGAATTTTTTCGGGAAGCCTGTCCCCATTGTTAAAGGCCCTTCCAAATCTTCCATCGCAAGAAATACTATTCTGGTTTATATTGATTTCTACAAAATCCGAAGAGGGTATTATAAATATGAACTGGAAATAATCACAACATCACCAGCTGATTACACAGAAGAAGAACTGGCAAGACTTATCATAAGAAAAATCGAAACTTCTGTCAGAAACAGACCCTTCAATTATTTATGGACGCACCGGCGCTGGAAGCGAACCTGGAAAGATGAATACAGAGCACTCTGGATTGACGATGCTCCGGCTCCTGAAGCATCTTTCACTTAAGCACTCCTTCCTTTTTTTCAGTTGGTATCTCCTGTTCTTTAATGGAACTCCACCCGCCTAACACATTGCGTACATTATGAAAACCCTGTCTTTTTAGAATTGATGCAGCTATTACACTTCTGTATCCTCCGGTACAATGAATGTATAAATTATCAGTCTCTTCTATGTGCGTAATCAGAGCCGGATCATGGATTTCCTGAAGCGGAAGATTTACGGCATCCTTAACATGTTCTTTCATAAACTCATCCTCTTTTCGCACATCCACAACAATTAAATGATCATCATAAGGAAGATCCATCGCCAATTCTGAAGCTTCTACATCAATGATCAGATCTAAAGTTTTACCGGCCTCTTTCCAAGCTCCAACTCCTCCCTTCAAATATCCTTTTACCTGATCAAATCCCACGCGTGCAAGTCGGATAATACTTTCTTCCTCCTTACCGGCTTCTGTAATCAGTATAATTTTCATATCAAATGGAATCAGAATACCTGCCCATTCTGCAAAACGTCCTTCCAGCCCAATATTCATCGAACCCGGAACAAACCCTTTTGTAAATACCGTTGCTTCTCGGGTATCCAGTAATAGCACGGAGTCCTCTTTGGAAAGAAGATCCACTTCTTCCGCCGATAACGGCTTTAACCCCTTTTCCATTAAATCGGGCAAGGCAGTATATCCTCGTTTGTTCAGCAATGCATTGACTGAAAAATATCCGGGTGGTTCTTCTAATCCTTCCAGTACTGCCTTGATAAAGGATTGCTTATCCGGTTGCTGCAAAGCATAATTTGATTTCTTTTGTACACCCATCGTACTGGATGTTTCTGGCCCCAGATTTTTCCCACAGGAACTGCCCGGACCATGAGCAGGATAAATCAGTACGGAATCTTCCAGCGGTATAAGCTTTTTTTGAATAGAATCGTAAAGCATAGCGGCCAGATCCTCTCTGGTCAGACTTCCTCCCTGGGCAAGATCCGGACGTCCCACTTCATTCACAAACAACGTATCTCCGGTAAATACACAATGGTTTTTTCCGTTTTCATCCTTCAGCAGATAGCAGCTGCTCTCCAGTGTATGTCCTGGTGTATGCAAAACTTCTATCTGCAGTTTCCCTAATTTAAAAAGTTCCCGATCCTTCGCAATATGTACCGGATAACTTGTTACCGTATCCGGGCCATATACGATCGTGGCACCGGTTTCTTTGGCGAGATCCAGATGGCCACTCACAAAATCTGCGTGAAAATGTGTTTCAAAAATATAAACAATGGAAGCTCCTCTGTTTCGCGCAAGTTCCAAATATGCATCAATATCTCTCAGAGGATCAACGATGGCAGCTTTACCTTCACTTTCAATGTAATAGGCTGCTTCGCTCAGACAGCCGGTATATAATTGCTGAATAAACATAAGTTCAAATCTTTCTGTAAAATTACGAGTGGCAAAGCGGGTATGAAAAAGTTTCTTAACTGTACAGAAGCAGCTTCAGGCATTCATTGATTGTTCGCAGGCGTTCCGGATTCAGGGTATACCAGATGAATTTGCCTTCTCTTTTGGTTTGTACAAAACCACTTCTACGTAAAATAGCGAGATGTTGCGATACAACGGATTGCTCCAGCTTCATCATCTGAAACAATTCAGTTACCGTAATCTGTTTGTTTTCCTGTAAAATAGAAAGCATTTTCTGACGAAGCGGGTGATTCAGGGCACGAAAAATGAGTGTCGATTTTCTAACTGCATGAAAATCCGGCAATAAACTCCTGGATGAACCGGATAATGATTGTGAATCTAAAGGATCTTTCATCTATTAAAATCCATTCCTGTTTTCGTAAATATAATACAATCAGTTGTCAAATTACAGAGATATTATGCTATCAATCGTTCAGAAAGAATAGTTTTTTAAAAGACAAACGTTCGCAAACAGCTGTTTGTACAGCATTGTTCAAGCGCATTCGACGATCAGCAATAAAAAAATGATCCACGGAATACACCTATTACTGAAGCCGCATGAACAATAAATTCCAAAATCAACGACTGATTAAAAAAAGCTTACCGGAATACAGGAAAAAA
>Ga0315902_10008975_pt1 | contig 13464 bp, 8 predicted proteins | sample LakEriMetagenome_9_FD_203523 | JGI IMG/M metagenome (GOLD analysis project Ga0315902, IMG submission 203523) | Freshwater fungal communities from buoy surface, Lake Erie, Ohio, United States - Buoy 12 MA117 | ecosystem: Environmental > Aquatic > Freshwater > Lake > Lake biofilm | place: USA... | reverse complement strand
TTTTTGTGGCGATTTTGCTCGCCTCGATTCTCTTTTATCTGGCAGCGATCCCTGCCATTTATCTCAGCAAGGGCGATACTGAAGATGCCATGGAAGACGATATCTGGTCGATCGTGAATGCTCCGGAGAAGAAGGAGCCTCCCAAGCCGATACCCAAACCAAAAGTCGAGGTTGCAGAAGTGCAGCAGGAGCCGCCACCCAAAGCGACTCCTCCCAAGCCACCACCGAAACCACCGACTCCTGTGCAGCCTGAGGTGAAGCCGAAGCCTGTCGAGGAACCAAAACAAACTAAGCCTACTCCTGCGGTCGAAAAGCCAACGCAACAGCTGGCTGAACCGAAGAAAGAGACTCCTCCGACTCCACCCCAACCCAAGGAGCAAGCGAAGCAGGGGATGGTGTCGACCAACACCAAGCCCGACTTCAAGGCTCCCGGAGCAAAGAAGGATGGCAATGTCGGACTTTCAGGAGGCCCTCCGGGAGGCGACAAGTTTCGGCCAGCGGCGGGTGGTCAGAGGAAGGGTGAGCAAAAGGTGGACATCGCCGGCGCGGAGGGAGGGGCACCCAACAAAGCATCGGGCGTGAACCTCGGGAAACTTGGTCTTGGTGTAGGAAAAGTCCTTTCGACGACGGGTGCTGGGGCGATTAAAACCGACTTCAAAGACTCAGCGGGTGGCGCTGGAGGAGGCGCTGGGTCGGGTGCAAAGACGTACGGGCTTGGTGGTCCGGGAACGGGCGCGACACTTGGCGTTGCGGGTACTGGATCGGCTGTTAACAACTTCGGCGGATTCGGTGGTAGCGGGTCTGGCCAAGGAGGGTCTGGCGGTCTCGGCGGGGCCGGTCTCGGCAAAGACTTCGGAAAGGGTGGTGGCGGTCGGGCGAATGTATCGGTTCCGGAAGGCGATCCTGTCGTGAGTGGTGGCTTGACGACCCAAGAGGTGCAGGCCGTTATTCGTGCGAACCTGAACCAGATTCGTCACTGCTACGAACAACTCTTGCAGCGCTCGCCTAACGCGAACGGAAAGATTAAAGTGAACTTCACGATAGGCGCCGATGGTCGAGTGGCAAGTGCGAGCATTCAATCGGACACGATCGGCGATGCCGTCATGGGCGGTTGCGTGACGGGTAAGGTGCAACGTTGGAAATTTCCTAATCCTCGCGGTGGTCAAAGTGTCACTGTAAATTATCCCTTCGTCTTTAATCCACTTTGATGTAGATTACCAGGTGCTGCAATGCCAAAGGCGCCCCTATCATGGGGGCGTGTTACTTTTTGGCAGCCCCTTGGGGTGACCAGAAAGCGGTCGAGGTGATTCGAGCTGCGCGACATCAGCGGACACACAAATGGTCTGTTGAATGCCGTTCGGAAAGCAATGATCGTGCGGAGAGGTTTCTCAGGGGGCAGGCAGTGGTTCCTATATGCGACTGCTGCAAGGAGGAACGAGCGTCGTATCAAGTGTGATCCTTGGGCTTTTGGGAGCCTATCCGAAAGTGCTGGCGGGGGCAGAGATCAGCAAGCATTTTCGGATAGGCTCGTAGTAGGTGTGGCCGCCTGCTTCCCAATGGGTCAATCGTCAACCCCTTCTGATGAGGAAGAGAGAACGATGAAAATCGGTTTGCAAGGCCTTTTGCTCGCAACGATGCTGACATCGGCGTCATGCGCGCACCGCAAAGCAGCTCCGCCAGGCAATGAGAGTCCAGGTATGCTGCTCGAGGTGCAGGTGAAAAAAGGGGAAACCCTGAAGAGGATGGGCGAGACCTTCGCCGTGCCCGAGTCGACGATCCAGCGGATCAACAAACTCGGGGCCCAGGACGAGATCAAACCTGGGCAAATCATTTACATCCCCGTTAGTGAGAAGGCTTTGAAGTCTCCTGACTTGCGGGGAAGGGGTCGACTGATGACCAGCGTCGTGCCGTTGTCCTCGGGGGTTCCCGTGGATATGGATGGCGAGGTCTCGACCCAAAATGGCCGGCGCGCCGCACTCTATCAGGAGTATCGGCAGCTCGAATGGCCAGTCGACGGTCGTTTGGGGTCCGGTTTCGGTCGCCGGAACGGACGTCCCCACCAGGGCATCGACATCCTCTCCGATCACGGGGAACCGATACGGGCCGCTCACCATGGAGTCGTCGAGTATTCAGGCTGGAAGCGCAGATACGGCTGGACAGTGATCGTTCGTCACCAGACTTTCCGTACTCTTTATGCGCATTGCTCGAAGATTTATGTGAAGAAGGGGCAGAAGGTCAAGAAGGGAGAAGAGATAGCTCTCGTCGGAGATTCCGGCAATGCTGAGGGCGTTCATCTTCACTTCGAATACCTCACCCTGAACGGCCGAGCTCAAGACCCGCTGCCACATTTTTCTCGCCTCGCGCACTGATCTCACACTTGAACTGAGAAGAGACATCAAAAAGGACGTCCGCTCGCTCCGACCGAATGGTGGCGGCGGCGTCTTCTTTTGCGACGCCGCTCGAGATAAGCGGGAGACGAGTTCGGCTCATGGGGAGACGTTTGCTCCGCTGGCAGAGGCATGCTGAAGTGTCACTCGATTGCTACATTACTCTCGATGGCAATGAGCTCAGTTGTTTGCAGAGGGTTCTGCTGGACACTAAGTTGGGAATGAGGACTCTTCATTGTGAGTGGCTCCAAAAGTAGAACTTCGTTCTTCGAATATGCACGTTCAAAAACGCTATCGATACGTCTGTGCCGCAAGACCATCACGTTCCGACCTCTACTCTCTGGGCGACGAGACTTGATGCGCCTGGTTTCTGAACGTGAGACGGACATTTTTCAAGCAAATCAGAACGTCATCTCCACGGCCGGTGGGGATCGATTTTTTCTAATCGTCTTTGCCATCATGTCGATGTATGTGGCATCGTAGCCGCGATAGGTGGAGTGTCGTTCAGCTGCAGAATGAAGTCCCCCCTCCTCCGCAGTCTGGACGTTGCCAGGCCGAAGCTTGACGTCAAACATATCTCTCAGCTCTGCAGCTGTGGTAACGAGAGGATGGAAGATCTCTTCTTGTCGCAGCTGCTGTATGAATAAGATGGTATGAGGTCTTGTGACGTGCTCGTAAAGAATCTAGAGGTGAGGTCTCGCAGGTTCCGCTGCCCAGAGCGGGCAGACGGTCCATGCAGAACTGTAGGTTTTTTCGCAAGTGATCATGGGTCTATGTCTGAACGTGGAGGCATGATCAGAGCATCCATCCTAGGCGAGTGTAATAGAGTCCACCTTTGAAACCAAAGGGGGTTGTCTCCCAGGAATACTTGAAACTACCACCCGCATAGCCCCGCACAGGGTGATCCTCGTTCATGGCCTCCGGATAGACATTAAAGAGATTTTGGGCACCTACATCGAGCTGGACATTCCGCGCGATTTGATAACCGACGTTGGCATCTGTGATCCATTTACCATCATAGTTCTGCCTGTAAGTGCCAAAGCCCGCGCCTGCGACTTCTCCGTAATAATTGAAGCGAAGTGAACTATTCCAAGTACGCCCCTTGACATCCATCCCGACTTGATAGCGTTGTCGTGGTTGTCCTTCTTCAGTCAGAACGGTCTGGGCTTCGCTGAAGATCACCTTAGGATCTATACCAGCAGGAGCTTTGACGGATTGGACCTGGGTACGATTGAAATGGTAGCCAGCGATCCAACTCAGGCGGCGGCCTTCCCCCAGACTCATCGCGTAGTCGCCTACGACATCAAGGCCGCGGGTTTCCGTGTCGATGGCATTTGTAAAGAATTGCACAGCATCGACATTCAGCGGGCTCAGTACGCGACGAATGGGGCAGTTGCTGTTATCAAAAGAACAGCTGTCAGCCGCTTCTGACTGCAGAAACTCGGACAAGACTAGGCGATCCTGAACCCGGATGGTGTAGTAGTCAGCGGAGACATTCAGGTTAGCCAGAGGCTTAGCAAGAAAGCCGATCGACTGGTTCAGGGAACGTTCGTTTTGTAGATTCTCGAGTCCGAGGGCTGTGAACGTCGGGCTGCCCTGTCGGGTTGTTTGGGTTTCTGTCAGTCGATCCCCAGCAAATGTCGTGCTGAGCGAGCTATAGTTGAGTTGGGCCAACGAAGGCGCTCGAAAGCCACTGGAAACGGTCGAGCGCAAGACTAGCTCCGGACTAAGATCATAGCGCAGAGCGATCTTCCCAGTGGTCGCTGATCCTTGTTCCTCGTAATCTTCGAAACGACTTGCCGCCGCTACCAACCATTTTTCAGTCAGGTAGGATTCGAGATCGATAAAGACAGCAGAGGAACGCCGACTCGCGTCGACAGCATTGCTAGGTTGAAACCCGGGAAAACCCTGAATTCCTGCAGGGGCAGGATTACCGTTCTGGCCTGACAGGGAGAGTGAAAGATCGTTGTTAGGCCCGTATGTCCATGATGCTGGATCACCCGCTAGGATCTGATACGATTCATCACGAATGACTAAGCCCGTGGTCACATGCAGCGGTTCCTGCCAGCCGAGGTCAATTTCAGCTTTTATATCCAAGTTTGCGCTACCCTCTCCGTAGCTTAAGGTCCCATCATCCGCCTCGCGCGGTGACGTTTCGCCGAGTGAAATATTCAAAGAGTTTTTTGACCCGAAGTTAAACTGATTTCTCCCGTAAGTATAGCTTAGGTCGGTTTCAATACCACCTTTCCATTGATGTCGAATCCCAGTGCTGACAGACTGATCTTGCAAGCGAGTGATGAGGAGCGGGAGGAAGCCATCGGGATAAACGGATTTGATGTTTCGATCACTGTTGGGTTCACGAAAAAAGCCGCCTGATTCGCCTTGACGTCGAGATAAACCACCAAAAGCATAGAGTTCTGTGTCTTCGCTCAGGTCCCAGCCCCCGTTGGCGAAGAATGCTAGATCCTGGCTCTCAGCTTCGCCAATGCGCATGGTTCGTTTCCCAAAGCGTTGGTCCGTCTCTGCTCGATTGGTTTCGCCTCGCGTCAGACCTTCCGCACTGAGCTGGAGAGTGCTGCTGGAGCTTGGCTCCAAGCCGATACTGGCGCCGATTTGGGTCGTCGTGCCATCACCTGCATAGTTTTGGGCACCATAAAGGAAGCCGTCTTGGCCCGAGCCTTGGTCCTTCAGAACGATATTGATGACGCCTGCAATTGCGTCGGACCCATACTGTGCCGAGGCACCCTGCTTGAGAATCTCAACTCGCTTGATCGCTGCAACGGGAATCGCATTGATATCGGTACCAGCAGAGCCCCGACCAACAGTCTGCTGAACGTTCAGTAGAGCCTGGCTATGGCGTCGCTTGCCATTGACGAGAACCAGGACCTGATCTGGCCCCATACCTTTGAGGGTGGCAGGACGAACGATGTCGGTGCCATCAGAAACAGTCGTCTGAGAAAAATGGAAGCTAGGCGATAGCGCCTGGAGGAGCTTACCAGTTTCCGACTGACCTGTTCTTTGAATCGCTTCCTCGTCGTACACCTCGATCGCCGAAGTCGCTTGGTCAGCCGTTCTCCCTTGGACACGTGTCCCGACCACACTGATTTTTTCGACTGCCTGTATGGAGCTGCCGAGAAAACTTGTTGCAAGTAGACAAAACGAGAGGGTGTCCCTCAAAGAGAGGTTTGAATGCATGATGTGCCCTTTGTTAAATCTGATCTAGGGAGAGAGATATGCTGCGGCGGGAAAAAAGCCAAGACAAAAGAACGGCTCATTTCGCTTGGCGTTTCGGAGAGGCGTCGGAACAGTGCAAACGCGGGCGGAGCATGTTCTTACGAAAACTAAAGTCGCATTTATGGCGTGCCATAATTGCTGTAAAGAGGTAGATCTGGAGCAGAAGCAGATGACGCTGAAGACGACTGAGTGATGCCCCCCCGCTGTCGCTTCACCAGCCCTGTGTGAGAAGAGCCTTGCGGTCGAAGACATGAACCTAACCGGCTTTCTGAAACCAAGATCGAGGCTCCATGTCGCGTCGTTCTTCGACCATGGCTTTTATCACTTCGCGGCTGTACGTAAAGGGGAGTTCACAGTGCTCGAGCAGTTTCCGCTGGGCTTGTTGAAAAAGCTCTCGCCTCTGATCGGCCTTGGGCCCTGCTCGCCGCTCGTCAATCAAAAGAATAGTCATCTTCTCACCACAAGGAAGCGGACAGTAACGTGTCGACAGGATAAGCTTGGATTGGTACTTGGCTGGTATCCGCTGATCAATCAATCGAAACTGTTTCATCTTGCGAATCAAACGGAGTGACAGCTTGAGGACCAGAGGCCGTGCCGATAGCGGTACGAAGGTCATGAAACCAGCGACTTCAGCGACGTGCTGGTGGGTGCTCCGGGATGTGACCTGCACCTGCAGGACTTTCTCACAGCTGGTCTCCGTCTCTGTCTTAGAACTCAAATCGTCCCGGGAAACATACACCTCACCACACTTCGAGCAGCGGATGGGGAACCTTGTCGCCATCATCCTGTCCTCAGCCGAAACGTAAAGCTCTTGCTCGAGCTCCCGTGTCAGCTGATAGATGATTTCGACCTCATCGTCGATGAAGTAGGAAAATCTTGGATGGATCAGTGACTTACCGATCCGCCACTCGCTGGGCAAAGGACACCTCCCATGAGCAAGTCCCAGAACCTCTAGGGGTATCGGCTGTTTTCCTCTGGGCCCAAAGGGCTCCTGGTCATTTCATCTAAAAGCTGGAGGAATCCGGAATTATTGAGTGGAATTGGAGTGTTTTGGAACTTGGTTCGAGGCCGGTACAAGTCCGTCAAGCTACCAAATCGTGCACGGCCCGAACTATTCCGTGATGCCGTTACTTACAGACTCTTAGGCGCATTTTTCATCAGGTGTCGTCTGCAATCGGTATACGATTTCACCATCCAAGTGGCTCCAAGGCTCAAAACGATAGTCCGCCTCCAGTATTCTGGCAATAGGCTCAGTCAGCAAAATGCAATCGGGCGGAGCTTCTTTTTCTAGGCGTTCCGCCTTCTGGACTGTGGGACCAAGCGCTGTGAAGTCCATTCGCTTTGTAGAGCCAAAAGATCCAAATAAAGTCGCTCCCTGGTCGATCCCAACCCTTATGGTCAGAGTTTGCTGAAGGATCGGTTGCCAGCGTTCATTGATGTCTTCCATAACTTTGCGAATCGTAACAGCACAATCCAGCGCGTTCCGAGCTTGCTCGACGACGGTGAGGGTCTGTGGTGCCCCATAGATGACGATCAACCCGTCACCCAGAAATTTATCGAGGGTGCCATCCTTTTCGAATACCACTCGAGTACACTGTTCCATAAAATCATTGATCAAACCTTCAATTAATTTTGGGTCTGTTCTCTCACAGAGCGCGGTGAAATTGCATAAATCAGCTGATAGTACCGTGATCGTTCGGAGCTCTGCATCGTTTGGTAAGCTGAAACGGCCCTTTTCGAATTCGTCGATCAAATGGGGGGATAGAAAGCGTCCGAGGATTTGCGTCGTCAGCCTATGGTTAAGGCTGACGACTTCATGTCGCTCTTTTCGGAGTAGGTAAAAAATCCAAGGGATGCATCCAAGGGCAAACATACCACCCAGGATTGAAAAGATCCAAAGTGAGTGTCGCGTGCGACGGATGGCATTGCTTTGGGCTAAGCGACTGTTCTCTTGTTCCTTAAGGTTGGCATCTTTGAGGAGCAAGGCAGCCTCAAGACCGGGTTCTGCAATATTATTGGTGCGTTTGATGTCAATTTGCCAAGCTGATTCCAATGCAGTCAGAGCGTCCTTGTGTCGCCCGAGCTGTCGCAGAACTTTATATTGCAACTTAGCAATCTCACTGCGCTCACGGACAAAAGAGTCTGGCAAAAGTCGATAGGCTGATTCGAGATGAGTATAGGCCTCGTGAGCCATTCCCTGCTGGAGGTCGATCTCAGACAGCCGTTTGAGCAGCTCCGCCTGCCTTGAATTGTGTCCGAGGCTCTGCAGGAGAGCGAGGGCCTTCTTGCCGAACGCACGAGCGAGATCAGGTCGTCTGAGACTGAGTTCAACCTGCATGAGGGCACCCGAGATCTCCACCTCTAAGCCACGGTCCTCGAGCGACTGAGCCCGACGCAAACCCTCTTCTAAAAGTGACTGGGCGCCTTGCGGATCCTCCTGCACTGTCAAGCGATAAAGTCCCTCCCGATAGTGAAGGGTGGCTACGGCCCATCGCATCTGACGTGCAGTCGCGCGGGATTGCACCTCCTTCAGTGCTGCAAGTCCAGCCTCGATTTGTTGATCCTTTAACAAAGTCGCACGAAAAATCTGGTAGCGGTAAATCTCCTCAAACTTCCAAGTTGCAGTTGGCCCTTGATTCTCTAGCAATGCTGCCATCACCCTGAGGGCTCGGGTTCGATCGTTGGCTTCATAGTAAAATTCAGCCATGTCAACCCCTATTCTGACCAAGGGAGCCTGTCGTCGCTTCGCTTCTTCCCAGAGCGCTTCATATCGGGCTGCGAGACTGTCGGCTGACCAGGCTGCGCTCTGCACATTCTGCTTGAGAATGAGACGCTGTAGATCGAGCTCGATATCTACGGCATCAAGCTGTTTTGCCTTGAGGAGAAGCTTCTCGAGTGCATCGCGAGGATCCTGAGATTTTAGAAGTTCCCCTGCAAGCAGACGCACCCAGGCGTTACCCAGCGATTTCATCGAGTCGAGGTTACTGTCCATTGCAAGCCGTTCTTGCTGCATCACAAAGGCAGTAGGATCGTCGAACATGGCCTGCTCCACTTGTTCCCAAACGAAAAGAGGTTCACCGCCGTAGGTTATCTCAGGACGGATCCAGGCGATCGAGGCTATGATGAGTAGCCACAACCACTGTGTTATGCTTTGCTGGATCCTAAGCATCACGATCCTTCGACGAGTATTCACGAGATATCACTCGCATTCCAGAAACTCGATATTTCACACTGTCACTGTCTTCCCATTTGGTCACTCTATCAGCTCGCTTGTGCACATTTAGTATCTATGTCTTGCTTTGCTTACGGAGGGACTCCTCTGCTTTCCTCCTAATTCCTTTAAAGTTTTCGGCGTTCGCCAGCGGGAACCGAGCACAATCACCATACCTTTTGGAAAGAAGTACCAATTCACGACAGTTTCTACCTCTTTGGAGCTGTTTTTTCACCGACATAGTGGTAGGAGGGGGAAAGCATTTGACTCGTTATTCGTGGTTTGCGGCCAACATTTTGATCGTTGGACTCTTCTGGGTTTTTGGGGGGGAGCCTCTTCAAGCTCAGTCCATCGACTTCAGGCAGGCTGAGATTTCAGACGTCGAGCGTTTTATTTGGGACCATCCTGTTCTCTTGTCTGAAACAGCAAGCACGGCTTTACGAGAATTGAATCCTGAGATCACTCCTAAAGGCTGGGCCTTGGCCGTCTGGGCTCGATATGAAGTTCGGAACTATCTTCAAGAGACAGATGCGCCTACGTCAAAGGCTGAGCTCGAACAGGCATGGAAGATAGCGGAGACACATGGCTTAAAAGAGCTTGCAATCTATCTCAAACTCTTTCATCGAATCTATCCCGGTCGACATTCACTGCCTCCTCGCGAGGTAGTCGAAATCTTCCAGGAATTCATCGATGAAGCGCTCAAAAATGGACTGTTGCGGCAAGCAGCCCGCAACGCCATTGATCTTGCATCGATACACCTCGATCTTGGGGAAATACCGGAGAGCCTGAAGCGTTTAAATGAAGCAGAAGATCTGCTGCAAAAAGACAGCAATGCTGCGGACTATGATTGGATCAGGTTTAGCTATGACGGCGCCAATATTTTGGGTGCCGTTCCCGATCTGGAGAAAAGTCTCCGATTGCAAAGTATCGCTAATGAGCTGTGTCTCAGGCTTCAGCTAAGGGCTTGCCACGCCCAAAATCTCTACAATCAGGGCATCATTCTGACCCGATCAGGCACGCTTGCCGAAGTGGAGACCGCGGTCAAGCTCCTCACGGAGGCTCTAGAATTAGAAACCCAATTGGGCAACATCTCCGGTCAAGGCGCTAACTATAATGGTCTTGCAAAAGCTCTTCTACGGCTTAAACGCCATGAAGATGGTGCCGACTACGCCCGTCGCTCTCTTGATATTTACGAGCGACTGAATGAAAAAATCTGGAAGGCCGATAGTCACCTCATGTTGGCGAGACATTTGATACCCATGGGGCGACTGGACGAGGCTCGGTATCACTTGGTCCAAGCTGAGGAGCTTTTTCCGCCCGACTATCTTCGAGATCAGTATCAGATCGCAGCCACATCCTATCAACTTGAAAAAGCGCAAGGTCGTCTCTCAGAAGCCGGCGAACATCTCGAACGTTCTTTGGTCCTGATTGAACGGACGATTCGCGATCAATCGAGCAAAGAGCTCGGTGTCGCGCGAGCTCAGATCGCCTCGCGCATCGAAGACATGAAACGGTCCCAATTGCAGCTTCAGGCCGAACTCGATAGGGCCAAATCTCGACTTTATGCTACTGGTTTCAGCGTTATGGGCCTTGCACTTGCTTTGTCGATTTTCCTGGTTTGGCTCAAACGTCAAGGCAATTGTCGGATTCAGCTCTTGAACGACCGCATTCGAGAGCAGGTGCTCGAGCGTTATCTGCCACCTGACCTGGTTCATCGTATGATTCATAGTGACGATTTTCTCCGGCAACATGCTGAAGAGCGCGTGGTCACGGTACTTTTTATCGATCTGCCTGGACTCATAGAACTTAGCACTCAGGTTCCTATTGAAAGGTTTCAGCAGCTGCTCTCCCAATACCTAAGTAGCATGACTGAGGTCATTTTTGAATGTGGCGGTACGATCGATAAATTTATAGGTGATGGTATTATGGTGATTTTTGGAGCCCCAAGCCTCTGTAGCTCTCAGGAGCAGCTGCAGAGAGCTTTGCGCTGTGCCGGGCGTATGTTCGAAGAGCTTGAAAGGCTCCAAGACTCACGGACGGATGCCCTCCAAACGCGGCTAAAGGCGCGAATGGGACTGCATCAAGGTGCGGCTTTAGTCGGTAACTTCGGCTCAGAGAAACGCTTCGATTATACAGCGATCGGACCGACTGTGAATCGGGCTGCTCGTCTTCTGCGGCTCGCAGAGCCTGGCTCGATCTACTGCAGTGAAAAAGTCCAGCAGGCTTTTCCCGACCTCCAATGGGAATTCCAGGGTGAGCTCGAGGTCAAGGGTATTCGCAAGCCGCTTGAAGTGTACCGCTGGCTTCCCGAAGGGGGGGCTTCTGTCCATGGTACTTGTCAAAGACGAACGTCCAACATTTGAGCTCGATCCTCTTGATTCCCTCCATGAAGAGTGACCAAAGCGGTCGCGACTTTGTCTTCTCTTAGGATCGATGCAGGGATATCGTGAAGGCAGGGTCTCTCGAGGTCCCCGTGGGGCGATCAAAAGGGGCCATGATCATCCCTCGCTAAGTCGATCACAACCAGGGAAGGCTTTCATTTGCTAAGCCGTTGAGCGAGTCTTTGCGCAGGGACCTTCTTTTTGGCAAGGGTGGAGGCCTGAGCTGAATGCTGCGAGGTCGTGCCCTCGTTTATTGCTGAGGGGCTCGATAGTCTGACTTTTCAAATCTCTCCTCTTTGGTTAGAGTCTATCTTTTACATCCGATTCTTGATAGGACAATCGATGAGCGCCAAGATTCCCGTTCGAAGGAACTACAAGTACTATGACCTCGTGATGGCGGTTTTTGTTTCCGTGTTGCTGTGTTCGAACTTGATCGGGGTTGGCAAAATCACAAGTATCGGTGGGTTTGCTTTTGGAGCAGGAAACCTGTTTTTTCCGATTAGCTATCTTTTTGGCGATATCCTTACGGAAGTGTACGGTTACGCGAGGAGCCGCCGGGTTGTCTGGGCGGGGTTTGGAGCTCTGATTTTTGCCTCATTTATGAGTTACATCGTCATTGCGTTACCGCCAGCGGAGGGTTACCAGCACCAGGAAGCACTCGAGCAGATTTTCGGTTCGACCCCACGAATCGTTGCAGCTTCTATACTCGCCTACTTTTTAGGTGAGTTTTGTAATTCCTACGTCATCGCGAAGATGAAGGTTCTGACGGAAGGCCGCTGGCTGTGGGTACGGACCATCGGGTCGACCATGGTTGGCGAGGCGGTTGACTCGGTCGTATTCTATCCGCTGGCTTTTTATGGTACCTGGTCCAACGAGACGTTAGTTCAGGTCATCATCGCCAATTACTGCATCAAGGTGGGTTGGGAGGTTCTCGCTACTCCTTTCACGTACAAGATCGTAGGCCTCCTGAAAAGGCTCGAGAAAGAAGACTACTACGATCGGGATACTGACTTTAGCCCATTCAGTTTGAAAGTCTAAATGGCCGATCTAGACAAACAAGGGCTCATGTCTGTCCGGACATGCCCAGCTCAGCGTTCCGAATGCTTCAGAGGCTAGGCACGAAAAGTGCCGAAAACTGAAGTGGACAGGAGGTCCTTGAGGAATTGAGGGTGTTTATGCAGCGAAGCCTCGGGGCCGTTTCTAGATGTGCACTAGCTCGACTTCTTGGTCTCTCGGTTCAGCGCCTGATGCGCCTTGCGAACTTCCTGAATTTTCTGAGCTAGGGTCTCACTCTTGTCAACCTGATAAATAGTGCCGACATTCAGGTTTTCGCGCTTTTCGCGCAGTTTGCCAAGGCTTTCTTTGACCCCCTTTGTAAAGGGCTCTAGGATGTCATTGTCGAAGTCGACTCCGGCCGACTTCTGCATCATCTCAAGCGCAGTCTCAGCTGGTAGGGCGGGTTTATACACCCGCTTCATAAGCAAGGCAGAGTAGGCGTCGGCAATTGCGACGATACGAGAATAGACGTGAATCCCGTTATGTGGATCTTCCTCGAGTCGACCTTTTTTGCCTTTTGGATAGCCTTTGCCAGTAAAGCGCTCGTGGTGCTCCAACGCTACATGTGCAGCCATCTCATCGATCGGTGCTCCACTTTCGATCGCACGTTTAAGTTCATTGTAACCATGGAGGACGTGGGTTTTCATGACTTCGAATTCTTCTGGCGTGAAAGCACCTGGTTTGTTTAAAACAGCATGAGGGATGCAGCTTTTCCCAGCGTCATGGTAGAGTCCACACTGCGCGATGACCTCGGCGTCTTTCAAGGACAGCTGAGGGTTGATGTATTGTTTAGCCATGATAGTAGCAAACATGGCGACGGAAGCGCTGTGATCGTAAAGCGAAGGGTCTATGCTGATCATCCGACTCAAGGTGCTGATCGCATAATCGTTCGACATAAGCTGCTGAACCATATAGGCCGCCGCTGACTTCACCCTCTCTGCCACGTTCTTGCTCACGCCTCCCCTCAGAACCATCTGGCTGGCTCCACTTAAATCGCTGAAGACCTCCAAAGTCTTGCGATCAAGGGCTGGATCTTTCTCTAGGAGCAGCGAGATTTTCCTCTGGCGGACGAAGGATAGCGTATGCTCAAACTTCGGGTAATCCTTCTTCGCAATAAAAACATCGATTTCAGCGTCCTCTTTGAGGCTTGCCGTCCAAATATGCTGCAGCAGTTCGTTGCTCAATTCGGAAGGCT
>Ga0315902_10008974_pt1 | contig 13468 bp, 5 predicted proteins | sample LakEriMetagenome_9_FD_203523 | JGI IMG/M metagenome (GOLD analysis project Ga0315902, IMG submission 203523) | Freshwater fungal communities from buoy surface, Lake Erie, Ohio, United States - Buoy 12 MA117 | ecosystem: Environmental > Aquatic > Freshwater > Lake > Lake biofilm | place: USA... | reverse complement strand
GTGGCGGTCAGGGTGAAGGTCTCGCCGTTGTCGGGCCTGGTGTCGTTGACGATGGTGGTGCGCACCAGGAGGTTGGTGGCGCCGTTGGTCAGCGTGGCGTTGAAGGCTCCGGTGTAGTTGACCCAGGTGGCGCCGTTGTCCAGCGAGTACTGCAGGCCGGCGCTGCCGTAGTCGATGGTGCCGTCGGTAGGCGATGTGGTGCCGCCAGTGGCGCTGCCGTTGGCCAGGGCCAGGCTGAGGTTCTGTCCACTGGTCACACCCACGGTGAAGACGACGTGGCTGGAGGCCTCGTTGACGGTGGGGCTGGAGACGGTGATGTCGTTGTTCTTCGGTGCAGTTGGGTCCGTAGTGCCATCGGGCTTGAAGATGTCGCCCGTGCCGTCGTCCTTGATGGTGGCCGTACCGGTGACGGCGGTACCCCCGGTGGGGGTGGCGGTCAGGGTGAAGGTCTCGCCGTTGTCGGGCTTGCTGTCGTTGACGATGGTGGTGCGCACCAGGAGGTTGGTGGCGCCGTTGGTCAGTGTGGCGTTGAAGGCTCCGGTGTAGTTGACCCAGGTAGCGCCGTTGTCCAGCGAGTACTGCAGGCCGGCGCTGCCGTAGTCGACGGTGCCGTCGGTAGGCGCTGTGGTGCCGCCAGTGGCACTGACGTTGGCCAGGGCCAGGCTGAGGTTTTGTCCGCTGGTGACACCCACGGTGAAGACGACATGGCTGGAGGCCTCGTTGACGGTGGGGCTGGAGACGGTGATGTCGTTGTTCTTCGGTGCGGTGGTGTCCTTGGTTCCGTCGTCCTTGAAGATGTCGCCCGTGCCGTCGTCCTTGATCGTGGCTGTGCCGGTGGCGGTGGTGCCGCCAGTGTTGGTAGCGTTGAGCCTGAAGGTCTCGTTGTTGTCAGGGAAGGAGTCGTTGACGATGGCTGTACGAACCAAGGCCGTTCCACCTGTGCTCAACGTGATCGTGGAGTCGGCGGCGTAGTTGGTCCAGGTGGCGCCGTTGTCCACCGACACCTGCAGGTCGGAGCCTGCGGCGGCCAGCCCATAGTCGACACCATCGGCCGTAGCCGGGTTGGTGGTACCTACTGCCAAGGACAGGGTGGCGAGCTGGTTGGCCCCACCCGTGACCTCGAACACAGCGTAGGGGCTGGCCTCGTTGACGGTCAGGTTGTTGACCTTTAGGGGGCGGTCGTCATCGAGTCCGGCTGCAGGTGATGGGCCGTCGTTCGTGGTGGAAGTTCCCTGGTCATTGGCACCACTGAAACTCCACTTGGTGCCAACCCCTTCGTCGCTGATGGTTCCGATCCCGATGGTGTTGTCCCCATCGGCAGTCGTGGCGGTCAGCGTGAACGACTCGTTGCCTTCATAAGGCGTGTCTTGGTTCACCGCCACCCGCACGAGCAAATTACCGTTGCTCGGTATGGCCACCGTACCGCTGTAGTTGGCCCACGTCGTCCCGGTCCAGTACTGAAGTTGCTGACCGATATCCGCTCCAGTGCCTGACAGCGTCGCCTTGGCGTCAGTGGTGGCCAAGCCCGTCGTGTTGCCCAGCGCCAATTGGGTGACCTGCACGCCAGGGGCTCCGGTTACTGTGAACACGGCGTACGGCGACGCTTCGTTGACGAAGACGTTGTTGATGGCAATGAGGTCTTTCGCGCCCTGTATCGTGATGGTCAGGACTGCGATGTCCGACAAGTTGCCCGAACCCGTGTTGCTCCCATCAGTCACGGTGTAATTGAACTTGTCGGTCAGAGGTGTATCCCCCTCCTTCAATGCGTTGACGGTGGGGTTGGTCTGATCAAGCCTGTACGTCCAGGTGCCGTCAGCATTCAAGGTCAGCGTACCGTATTGGCCAGCCAGTGCTGAGCCCAAGGTGCCAACAGTTCCGGAGCCTTCCGTTCCACCGGTTCTCACGGAGGAGACCTTCAGGGCAGATGCGGCATCGTCAACGTCGGTGTCGTTAGACAAGACATTGCCAGCTGGGTCGTACCCGGCGACTGCGTTGGACGCCCCGCCGGCCTCAAGCGCGGTGGCACCGTCGTCAGTGGCGACGGGGGCATCGTTGGCACCTTGTATGGTGATGGTCAGCGTTGAAGTGTCATTTCGATTCGCGCTGTTGCTGACCGTGTAGGTGAATGTTTCGGTCAGTGTGTTCGTACTGTTTCGCAGGGCTTGAACACTCGCGTTGCTGTTATCAACGGTGTAGGTGTAGTTTCCATTCGCGGCGAGATTTAATGATCCGTACGTCCCGTTTAACGCACTGGTCAATGAAGTGGCCGCTGTACCCGCGCTGTTGCTAAACCCGCTGACCACGAGCGTGTTCGTACCGCTCGGCGTTGAGTCATTGGTCAGCACCGAGCCGGTGGGGTTTGAGCCAGCTGTGCCGTTATTCACGCCGCCTTGCTCGACAGCGGTCGCCGTGTCGGCGACTGCGTTTGGATCTGTAGTTCCAGAGCCGCGAACCGTAATGGTCAAAGTTGCCTGACTGGTTGCCGGTGCTGCGTCCTGCATTGTGTAGGTGAACACGTCGGTTACCACAGTACCCTGAGGTAGTGCCGTGTTGTCCGGGAACGGCGTGTAGGTATAGGCGCCGTTTGCGCTCAGGACAAGAGACCCGTACTTTCCATCGATCGAAGCACCAGCAGTCGCGCTGCCTGAGAAACTCAAGCTCCGGCCCGTGAATGCAGTGAGTGTTCCTTGCAGCGCTACCGCTGTGGGCGTGCCAGAGGTGTTGAACGTTACAGAGACCACCTTGGCGCCTGTGGACGACTCTGTCATGCCCGCAGCGATGGTGCCCGTCACGGAACTTAGGTTGACTGTGGTTGTCGCGATGGACGTGATCGCAGATGCGGAGATGGCGGCGTCCTTGTAGAAGCCCCCCGTCCCATTGCTCTTGTTGGAGAAGCCAAGAACAACGTTGCCAGTGATACTCGGCGTGCTTAGAACTCCAGTGAGGGTGAACTTGTTGTTTGCGGTGTCTATCGAAGCAATCTTGAGTTGATTGTTGGATGCATCCTTAAGTTGGGTCAGCGTTCCTGCCGTGTTGTTCGCAGAGGCATCTCCATCAAGAAATACGAAATTGCCAACCTTGACACCGCCCGGTAATGAGGAAAAGGTCAACGTCGTGAATGATGCGGCCGCCGCTGAAGTTCCGGTCGCAGTGCCCGAGGTCGTGACACCGTTTACTACCTTGGTTTCGCTGAACTGATCGACGTCGGTGTCATTCGTCAGCACATTGCCGATGGCTTCGCTTCCGAGCGGGTCGTTCGCGTCGTAGTTCGTGCCTGTGCCGGTGAGCGATGCAGTCAAAGACACCTTGGCCGTGCCGACGTCATTGTCGGCGGTTGGGTTATCGTTCTTTCCCTGGATGGTGATCGTCAACCTCGTTGTGGATGTCAGCCCGGCAGCATCTGCCATGGTGTAAGTGAAGACATCCGTCAAGGTATCTGTGCTGGTACGCAGCGCCTCCATTGCGGGCAGGGTGTCAACACCGGTTCTGATGGTGTAGCTGTAGCTGCCGTCGGCCCCTATCTTCAGGTCGCCGTAGGTGCCGGTGACCGTCGTTCCGGTTGTCGACGTGGTGGAGGCGGCCACCGACGAACTTGCCGAGGTCGTGCCAACCTTGGTGACGGTCTTGGTGTCACCGGCGTTGGTATCCGTGTCATTGGTCAGTACGTTGCCCGTGGCGGCCACACTGGCCGTGGCGTTGACTCTGACACCACCGGCCTCGACCGCAGCGCCGCCAGAAGTTCCGGGCGTGCCATTGGCGTTGTCAGGGTTGGCGGTGGGCGGGCTGTTTCGGGTCAGCAGGCCGTTGAGCGCTGAATCCACCCGGTCGGATGACGAGCCGACCGTGGCGACGTTGATGGCGCCGAGGTTCCCATCCTTCGTGTTGTTGAGAGTGACCGTCCTTCCGGTGGATGTGATCTGCGAGTTGAACCAAGCTTGGTCTACAACAAGCAAGAAGCCGAGGTTGTCATTCGCGTTCGCATCACCATCCTGATTGCCATCGGCCTGCGCCAGAGCCAGGGTAGTGAAGTCAGGGTCGGTCCAGAAATACATGCCCCGCACAATGCCGTTGGACTTGATAGGCCTGCTGATCCAGCCGTAGTAGTCCTTCCCTCCAATGTTGATGGCAGTGGCTGAGACGTCATTGCCGCTGAAGTTGGTGTTACCCGTACCGTCGTCAACCCTGACCTGTCCGATAGGGCTGCCGGCGTTGAAGTTATGAGAACTCTGCTCCTTGTCTGCAGCGGTCTCACCACGGTTACCTTCGATGAGCCCGTTGTTGTTCAAGTCGTGGACCATCTTGTAGGCCGCGACGAAGGTGTAATTTGCAAACTCCGCCACCACAGGTTGTCCGTCCAGCACCAGCATGCCCTCGCTTGGTGCTCCGCCCACGCTGAAGGCGCCAAGATCTAGACGGCCATTGATCAGCAGCGACTCAAAAGCCTGACCCTCGTCACCGGCGCTGTCCCGCCCGGCATTGAGCAGGTTGTCAAAGGCGTGGCCCGCTTCTTCGACCAGCACGGCCTTGATGCTGTCCACGTCCGCACCTTGCTGCAGCCAATCGGCATTGAGGTAGATCGTGGGCTCGCCCATGGGGCCGGCGGCGGTGTAGGCGCCTCGAGCACCTTGCAGTTCGTCGCCGCTACGCAGTTCGACGCGAAGGTTCAACTGCCCCTGCTGAATGGAAGCGACCAATTGGTCATAGGCTGCCTGCCATTCGGCAGAAGGTTCGGTGCCGGTCTCGCTGCCGCGCAGCACCTCGAACATCTTGTCGCGGGCTTCGGCACTGCCCATGAACTGGCTCAGCAGTGCCTCGGCCTTGGCCTGGGCCTGGGCGAGGTTGGGCAGGCCGGCAGTTGAAGCTGAGGGCACCTCGAAGAGGTGTGTCGGGGCCCTTGCGGCATCGGCCGGCACTGCAGTGGCTGGAGTGGCTGCAAACCTGGAGGTGGCCGCCCGCGTCTGAACATCCGGCTCATGCCGGCTGATGGAGGCCTCCCGGAACGCCACGCTGGAGCGGTCCATCACCTGCACTGCATCGCCCACGGCTGCGCCATCGAACATGAAGCGCTGTTCCAGCGCCATGGGGCGGGGTAGGCTCATGGCGAGCTTGCGTCGCTGGGCGGGCGGAGCCTGGGCTTTTAGCACCTTGCTGCGCACCGCAGCTTCGGCCAGTGCGGCTTCCGACCCTTCCGCCCCCGCGCTGCTCTTGCTGCGCTTACCCCGGCCCTTGATGATCTCGGCCGCGGCCACATAGGTGCGGGTGACTTCGTTCCAGACGTTGCGGTAGATGTGGTTCATGGTGTGGTCCTTACGGTCCTGAAGGTCGGACGGGGGAAATCTGTGAAGAGGTTGATCCGTAGATCAGTCTTGAATGAGGGGCTCAGGGCGGCGAGGCGACGACGCGCCCGCTCATGCCGGCCACCAACTCGCCAGGATTGCCGTCGATGGTGGCGGCCACCTTGATGGACTGGCTGACCGGGTCCACCTTGGCGCCGATGCGCGTGAAGCGAGCGGCGTAGGTCTTGCGGGTCTCGTCAATGGTGACGCGCAGTGCCTGGCCGGGCTTCAGCCAGCGCAGCCAGCTGGAGGGCACCAGGAACTCCAGCTCCAGACTGGTGTCATCCAGGATGTCCAGCAGGGCTTGGCCTGGCTGCACGAATTGCTGCTCGCGCACCTTCTGCTCGGCCACGCGGCCGGGGAAGGGCGCCTTGATGGTGCACTTCTCGATGAGGGCCTGATGCGTGGCAAGCTCGGCCTGGGCGCGGGTGACGCTCACGCGAGCGAGATCCAGCTCCAACTGCCCCACCGAGTTGAGATCGGCGAGGCGCTGGTTGGCGCGCAGACTGGCCTGCGTGCCCTCGAGCTCAGCTCTCGCCTTGTCGCGCTGGGCCTCCTGCACCGAGCAATCGAAGCCCACCAGCAGCTGGCCCTCGGTGAACGCACCAGCTTCTGCCACCGGCAGGCTGCGGATTCGCGCACCCACCTCGGCGGCAATGGTGGTGTAACGGCGGGGGGTGAGCTGCGCGCGTATCTCTTGCCGGGTGGTGGCCGGGATGGCACCTAGCAGCGGGTCCACCGCCGGCCGGGGGGTTCCTGCGGCGGCTGGAGCGGGCTGAGCGGACACCCCGCCGCCGCAGACCATCAGGACGGCGGTTGCCACTACCCTGAGTCCACCACAGCGAAGCCCGAACCGCTGGATCTTGGACATCACCGGCTGCACCGGCGGTTCATCTGAAGAACTGGCCCAGGTTGGTGAACTGGTTGCCGAGCTGCTCCACGATCTGCTTGATGCTGAGCTCCTGCACATTGCCGATCCTGGGCTCGATACCCAGGCTGGCGATGAAGCGGTTTTCGGCCGCCTGCACCTGCGCCAGCGCCTGGAAGCGGCGCAACTGGCTCAAGGTGGCCGTGGTCGCATTGCTCACCACCTCCAGCTTGCTCTGGCTCTGCGCGCTTTGCTGGTTCTGCACGATCTCGGCGATCTTGACGTCCACCGCCCAGATGGAGTCGGCCCTGTCAAACTGCTGGCGTGCGTTGGACAGGCTCAGCCGGGCCAGGTGCATCTGCGTCAACGCCGCCATGTGCATGGCCATGCGCCGCTGATCGGCCAGCGCCACGCCGCCCTCTGCGGCCTTGAGTTGCGTGGGGCCGGTGATCAGATTGAGCAGGTTGAAGCTCACCTGCAGCCCCGCCTCCTGCCAGTCCCGGTTGACCAGGTAGCTGTCGGAGTCGTACTTCACGCCCCAGTTCAGGCTGACGTTGGGCAGCAACTTGGCCATCGTGCGGCGCACCTCCTCGCGGGCGATGCGGGCGTTGTAGTGCGCCTCACGCAGATCGGCGTTGTTGGCCAGCGTGAGCGTCTCCATCTTCTCGATGGGCTGGGCCAGCAGCACGGCGCTGACGTCACGCTCGGTCTGGTTGGCCAGCGTGATGCGCTGCCCGATGGGCGCGTTGATCAGCTGGGTCAGCTCCAGCTGCGCTGAGGCCAGCTCGGCCTCGATGGCCTCGAGCAAGCGCATGTTCTCCAGCAACTGGCGCTGGTAGCGCATGGAGTCGATGGGGCTGCGCAGGCGCTGGCCCTCGGCGCTGCGGGCGTCCTTCAGGGCGTCCTCCGCGACGGAGATTGTCCTTTTGACCACGGCTTGCAGGTTCTGCGCGGCCATGGCGCGCCAGTAGACGGTGCGGGTGTCCAGCAGGAGCTGGTGCATCGCCTTGCGGCGCTTTTCCGCGGCCACCAGAGCCCGGTCACCTTGCTGCCTGGCGCTGGAGGCGCCCAGGCTCAGGTCCAGCAGGCTCCAGGTGAAGTCCAGCCCGCCCAGGCTGTGGTTGCGGTCGCTGGAGACGAACCGCGAGGGCGACAAGGTGCCGTCCTCGGAGTTGCGGCTCAGGCTGATCTTGTCGTTGTTGCGCGAGGTGTAGCCCGCCGAGCTCACGAGCTTGGGCAGCATGTCGTACTTGGAGACGTCAAACTGACGCAAGGCCAGGGCCTCTTCCATCATCTTGGCGCGGCGGTCCAGGTTGTACTTCAGCGCCCGGGCCATGGCCTCTTCCAGGGTCAACGGGCCAGTGATGGGCTCCACATCCTTTCGGATGGCCGCTGCATCGGACTTCGTGGCCTCGGCCAGACCCTTGGGCTCCAATGGCTGCACCTGCACCGTCGAGCAGGCGCTCAGAGCCGCCACGGCGGTGGCCGCAATCGTCAGACGCCATCGAGGAGACAGGCCAGTGGTGAAAGTGGTTTTTTCAAGTTTGGTCACGGGCAGGGTCTCCTGTACAAGTTGTGGCGGCAAAGAAGCCTCCGTGAGCCAGCGGAGGCATCAAAAAGGATATGTTTGAGCAATCTCGCCAGAAAGCCCAAGGTTGCGAAGTTATCACGCTGAGAGGTCTTGACAAATCAGGGACAACACGATGCAGATCATAGGAATGAACTGGCCTGAACTTCTGACAAGTTTTGACAGGCGAGGGTGTTTCACCATCATGTGGGCCCGCTCGCAAATTCTTGCCGAGTGTCCTACGATTCACCTGTGACGGTGACTGGTTTCATTGTTTTTCGCGGTTTTTGCAAACGCGCTGCGCGTCAGTGCCGTTCCGCAAAAAGAGGGTGGTCTTTGGCAGGCGGATTCTTCGGGGTGCTTTGCGCGCTGTTGCTCGTGCTGACCCCGATGCCTGGGATGGGGAGCGTCAACCGCGCCGACGACACACCTGTCCTGGATGTCTCCAAGCCCTTGGACTCCGTGGGCATCGGCAAGTTGCTGATGGTGGCGAAGGACGTGTCGCTCGGCGCTTCTGTCGAGCAGATGATCACGGCTCCCCAGGCCTTTGCCCGCTGGCATCGTGATGATCTGAACCTGGGCATCACCGCCCGGGCCACGTGGATCCGGCTGGAGGTTCGCAACAGTGGTCCCGACCCTGTGCGCTGGTACCTTGACATGGGAGACGGCCTCATCGGCGACGTGACTTTGTACGAAGTCGAGCCCAGTGGTCAGATCCGCGGCCGGTCTACGGGACTTGAGTTTGCGTGGTCCACGCGAGACGTGCCCTTGAGCCAGGTCGTCTTTTCGCTGCAGGAGCCTGCAGCCTCGAAGCGCACGTTGTACCTGCGTGTGGTGGCGGGTTTTGGCAAGCGGCTGCTGGTGCGGGCGCATGCACCAGAAAGCCTGCCCCGGGTGACCCAGCTGCAGTCCATGGGCTGGGGCGCGCTGATGGGCGTGTTTGCGGGCATCGGCGCCTACCACTTCGTGCTGTTCTTGCTGTTGAGAGACATCGCCTTCTTCTGGCACGCAGCCCTGATGGCAGCCGCCTTGGCTTCGCGCCTCCTGATCCATTCGTTTGGTCTGGAAAGCATTTGGCCGCAGGGCTATTCGGGCTATGGTTCCTTGAATCTCGTGTTCACGGCGTTGGTGTTCTTTTGCGCCTTGATGTTTGCGCTCCAGGTGTTGCCGCTGCGAGATGTCTCGCCCTGGTGGCGCCGCCTGTTGTCTGCCTTGCGCTGGTGCTGGTTGGTGGTGCTGGTGGTGTCGGTGGTCTGGCCCGGAGCGCAAGCTTCGATGGCGCTGACGGCGATCGGTTTGCCCACCCAGATGGTCGTGCTCGGGGCGGCGGTGGCTGCGTGGCGAACGGGGTCGGTGGTGGCGCGCTGGTTTCTTCCGGCCTGGTTGGTCTTGATCGTGGGCGGCCTGATCTGGAGCGCGCGCAACATGGGCTGGGTGCCCCTCAACGACTGGACCCTGATTGCGGGTTCACTGGGTCTGGCCCTGCATACCTTGTTAATCTCTGCGGGGCTGGCGCAGCGCATGCGCGAAGAGCAGCAGACGAGGCTGGAGGTCCAGCAGCAGTTGGCTGAGGAGCGCCGCGTGGCCAACCAGCAACTTGAACGCAGGGTTCAGGAGCGAACGCTGGAATTGCAAGCCGAGCGGGATCGTGCCGAGGCTGCCAGCCAGACGAAGGATCTGGTTGTGCGCCTGGTGTCGCATGACCTGCGATCCCCCTTGGCCAGCATCGTGGCAGCGAGCGAGCGCCTGGCGGAGACGCCCACCGCGTCTGTCGGTATACGTCAGACGGCCATGGGGCTCATTCGCCTGATTGACCGGTTCCTGGATCTTGACTATCTGCGCAGCGGGAGCCTGTCGCCGCATCGGGCCTGGGTGTCTGCGCGCGCGCTTGCGGAGCGACAGGTGGCGCTGCTGGGGGGGCTGGTCCAGGCCAAGGATCTGATGCTCCAGATCGATGTGCCCGAAGGTGCTCGCCTGTTCGCAGACCCCGCCCTCATGGGCGAGGTGGTGGGTAATTTGCTGGGTAATGCGGTCAAGGCCTGTCCGCAGGGCGGACATGTGCGGGTCACCTGGTCAGATGACCCCCCGGGTCTCTGGGTCGAGGACGACGGGCCGGGCTTTGGCAAGCTGCCGAGTGCAGGGCGGAGCAGTGGCATCGGGCTTGACCACTGCCGTGCCATTCTCAAGGTGCACGGGGGGCAACTGCAGGTGACGGCGCCGCCCCAGGGGGCCCGGGTGGGGTTTGAGCTGCCGGCAGTGGGGCCTCGGGTGCTGGTGGTGGACGACCAGCCTGCCCAGTGCGCAGTGATCGCGCAGGAACTCCAGCGCATCTGGCCCAGTTGCGAGGTGTGCACCGCAGCGGACGGTCAGGCCGGTTGGGAGGCGATGCGGCATGAGCGCCCTGACTTGGTCATCCTCGACAGGCTGATGCCCGGGCTGGACGGATTGGGCCTGTTGAAACGCATCCGCCAGGATCCGCAGACGCAAAGCCTGCCGGTGCTCATGGTGTCGTCGGTGTCCTCCTCTGATGAGGCATCTCTTCTGGCGCGGACTTGCCTGGCCGCTGGAGCTGACGCCTTCCTGGGCAAGCCCTTGGACGACAATGCCTTTGAGGCCACGGTCTGTGCCCTCTTGTTGGCAGAAGATGATGTCTGAACTTGCGGCGCAGCATGCCCTGCGGATTCTGGTGGTCGAGGACCAGGTACTGATGCGCGAAGCGATCGTCAGATCGCTCAGCCGCGAGGGGTTCGACGTTGTGGCGGTGGCCGACGGCGCCGGCTTTGCCGAGGCCTTTGCAAGGCAACGGCCCTGTCTCGTGGTGGTCGATTGGGAACTGCCCGACGTGGACGGCACTGTCATTGTGGAGCGCGTCAGTCAGGAATCCGACATTGGGGTCGTGATGCTCACGGGCCGCGGCGGCTTGGAGTCCCGCCTGCAGGGACTTGAAGTCGGGGCCGACGCTTACCTTGTCAAGCCTGTGGATTGGCGGGAACTGGTGCTCACGATCCGCGCAATTCTTCGCAGGCTCAGTCTGGCAGGCGCCGCCTCTCGTGCCGCAGGATTTCAGTTCTGGCCTCGCTTGTTTCAGATGGTGTCGCCAGCGGGCGAGTTGATCGAGCTGAACTCCCAGGAGTGTGTGCTCCTAGAGTGTCTCTTGCGCAGGCCTGGCGAGGTGGTGCCCAAAGAGGCACTGATGGTGGCCCTGGGGGCCCACGGTGATGCGTGGGGAGAGTCTCGCCTAGCGCAGACCGTCTCGCGTTTGCGCAGAAAGCTCGAGGCCTGTGAGACACCGTGGCAGCCGCTGAGAACGGTGCACCGAGTAGGTTACGCGTTTGAAGTTCAGGAGTGATGGCCGCCGGTGTCGGTGCCCTGCCAGGTCTTCAGCACCTCGTCGCCCAGGCCCTGCAGCACCGTCAGTGCGCTGCGGTAACCCTGCTCCTCGATGTAGCTCAGCTTCTTCCAGTCCAGCAGGCCCACGTCGCCCAGGGGGGGGGTGAAGCACAGGTCCACGCTCAGGCGGGCCTCGCGCTGGCGCGAAGTGCTGTGCAGCAGCATCACGTTGATGAGGTAGCCGATGAGCGACGGCAGCCGGTAGCGGCGGCTCGCTTCCGGGCGCAGACGGTCCAGCGCCAGGGCCCAGGGTGAGGGCACGTCCTCCAGGTCCATCTTGACGGGCTCATCAGCGCTGAGGTCCACGCCGATGACGCGGCGCACGCCGCGCATGCGGCGCATCACATCCACGGGGAAGTTGTTGATGGTGCCGCCGTCGCACAGGATCTCGCCATCCTTCAGTACCGGTGGCAGAACCCCCGGGATGGAGATGCTGGCCAGCAGCGCGCGGTCCAGCCGCCCGCGCCGCGCCACGTACTCTGACGCTTGGGTGTAGTTGGTGGACACGCAGTAGGCGTTGCGCCAGAGGTCGTCCACGTGCGCCTCGAAGCCGAAGAGGCGGTCCACGGCTTCGGCCATGGTGCGGTTGGCACGCGTGCCCTTGGCCAACGAGAGCAGCGGCAGGGGGTTGAAGTCGCCCGTGGGGTTGTTCTGCATGGCGTGCGAGGCGATGGCGCGCATATCCTCCAGGGGCTGGTCGGCTGCGACAAGCACCGCCATGATGGAGCCGATGCTGGTGCCGCCCACGTAGTCCACGTCGACGCCCTGCTCCTGCAAGGCCCGCCACACCCCCAGGTGGGCCGCCCCGCGCGCGCCGCCGCCGGCCAGCACCAGGCCCACGGCGTTGCGGCTGACGATGCGGGCCAGGCGGGCGAGGTCACGCGGCAGGTCGGGCCGGATGTGCAGGTGGTCGGCCACGGGCCGGCGGTCTATCCACTCACGCGAGTTCCGGGGGCTGCGGCGGTCGGCCGGGTGCAGCAGCACCAGCACCTCGGGCGCGCCTGTGGTGGCCTCGCCCGGCGACCCGGTACGCCACTCGTTGGGGTGAAGCGCGGCGGGCTGGGTGGCGTCTGCCAGCAACAACAGTTCATCGGACTGGCGTGCGCAGCGCTGGGTCCACTCATCGGGCTCCTGGGACGTCACGAGCAGCACGAAGTCGTGCGCAGCTTCCACGGCGTCCAGGTCGAGTTCTTCATCAGACGCCGGGCGGCAGACCACCGCCACGGTGCCGAAAGGGCGCAGCGCCTGCGCCAGCCGCTGCGCCAGGTCTGGGGCGTCCACGGCCTCGGACACGGGCATGAGGCCGATGGTCACAGGGCGGGCTTGCGGTCTGGGCTGACCCCGTGACTGCAGCCTGGCGATGATCTGGCGGGTGATCGCAATCGAAGCGTTGGCACTGGAGACCAGCAGCGACGGGAAGTCCGCCTTGTCCAGGCGTGCCAAGGTGGAGTCGCGAATGGCCTTCACCGTGGCCGAGCGCGGCTGGTCGGTGAACATGCTGATCTCGCCAATGACCTCGCCGCGCGACATCTCCCCGATTTCAATCTGTTCCCCACTGTCGCCGCCGACGTAGGCCCTGAGGCGGCCGCTGAGCAGCAGGTACATGGAGTCGCCCGGCTCGCCCTGGTGCATCAGGGTCTGGCCGGCCCTGAGGTGCGTGGCGTACAGCCGGCTGCGCCAGGCGGTGAGGACGGTCTCGTCTGCGCCGTCCAGCAGATCTCGAAGGCAGGTGCGCAGGAAGGCTTCTTGGCGGGCGTCCAGTTCTACAGCTGACTTCTCGACGGTCACGACAACTCCTCGAACAACTCCCCGTAGATTCTCCACCTTGCTGGGGTGATCCGGCCCTCCGCCGCCGCCTGCACCACCCCGCAGCCAGGCTCGCGCCGGTGGGTGCAGTTGTAGAAGCGGCAGCTTCCCAGATGACGGGCAACGTCCGGCATCAGGCGGGCAAGGTCAGTGGCAGCGATATGCCGCAGGCCGAACTCCTGAAAACCCGGTGAGTCGATCAGCGCCGTGCCCTGCGCGCGCTCGCCCAGCCAGTACCAGGTGGTGGTGGTGGTGGTGTGGCGCCCGCTGTTGAGCGCCGTGGAGATCTCGCCCACCTCGGCCGCGGCCTGCGGCACCAGCAGGTTGATGAGCGTGCTCTTGCCCATGCCGCTGGGCCCCAGCACAAGGGTGGCGCGGCCGGCCAGGCGCGGCGCCAGCAGCGCCACGGCGGCCTCGGGTTGGGCCTTGAGTGACAACTCGATCACCTCCTCGCCCATCTCCCGGTACGGGGCCAGTCGCTGGCGGGCGTGGTCAGCCTGC
>Ga0315902_10008973_pt1 | contig 13469 bp, 7 predicted proteins | sample LakEriMetagenome_9_FD_203523 | JGI IMG/M metagenome (GOLD analysis project Ga0315902, IMG submission 203523) | Freshwater fungal communities from buoy surface, Lake Erie, Ohio, United States - Buoy 12 MA117 | ecosystem: Environmental > Aquatic > Freshwater > Lake > Lake biofilm | place: USA... | reverse complement strand
CCCACGCTCGCACAGGATGACGTGCGGATTGCCCTCAGCCAGGATGTACTCGGCGCTGAGCAGCAGGTCGTTGATGGTGGCGGCCATACCGCGCTTCAGCATCACGGGCTTCCCCAGTGTGCCGACATGACGCAGCAACGAATAGTTCTGCATGTTGCGTGCGCCGATCTGGATGCAGTCGGCGTACTCGGCCACGAGATCGGCCCCACGCTCGTCCATCGCCTCGGTGACGATCGCCAACCCGGTTTCCCGTCGCGCGAGGGCCAATAACTCGAGGCCCTTGAGGCCGAGGCCCTGGAAGGCATACGGCGAAGAGCGCGGCTTGAAGGCGCCGCCACGCAAGGCCGCCCCGCCAGCAGCACGCACCTGGCGCGCCGCCGTCAGGATCTGCTCCTCGCTTTCGACAGAGCAGGGACCGGCGACGATCGGCACGGACGGCCCACCGAACTGTACGCCGGGCGCGATCTCCACGATGGTGGTGGTGTTCTTCCATTCGCGCGACGCCTGTCGGAACGGCTTCTGCACGATGAGCACGCTGGCGACGCCGGGGAGTCCCTCGATGTAGGACCAGTCCACCTTGGCATCATCACCAAGGAGGCCGATCGCCGTGCGGACTTCGCCCGGCATGGGGAGGGGCTTGAAGCCCTGACGCGTGATCTCCTCGCAGACACGATCGATGTCTCCGGTGGAGGCGTTGGGCTGCATCACGACCAGCATGGCACGTCCTCAGAATTCGATGAACCAGCCGTCGGTCGACACGACCGTCGGTCCGATGTAAGACTCTGCAACCTCGGCGTGGATATCCGCGTCGGCTCCCACGGAATATGCCACGCGTTCGGCCGTGTACGGAACCGGACATCGACGGAGCGGCGCCGCGCCGAGATCATCGTCCGCGAAAGACGATGCGGCGGAATACGGGGGCTGCGGTGCTGGCCTGAAAGCGCGCGAGATAGATCCCCGGCGCAACCACCCGACCGTCAGCGGCGGTCCCATCCCAGATGAACCGATTGTCGCAATTGCTCGCGGCGCCCGGCGCGCCACGGCCATAGCGACCGGGCGTAAAGCGCTCGGTGCCATCATTGCCCGGGATAACCCGCTTCACGAGTGTTCCTCGGAGGTCGAGGATGTCCAGCGTGATGATCGCCCCAGGCTCCCCGACGTCGAACCAGAAACAGGTCGAGAACGAGGCGCTGTTCGGAAACGGGTTCGGGAAATTCTGGAACAGCAGCGTCGTCGTCGGGAGTGGCGGGTCCGTGATCACGAAGGTGCCAGCGCTGGCCACTTTCGTGGAGACCCCGTTGCGCAGCGAGGCGCGCACGGTCCACCGGTACGAGGTGTTGGCCTGCAGATCGCTGATCGGGCGATAGGTCGTGTCGGTCAGGCCGGACACACCGAGCTCCGGGCGTCCACCTGCGAGCACCTCGACATCGTAGCGCCAGGGCCCGACGAGTGGAGAGACGGCCGCACTCCGCCAGACCAGCAGCGGGCGCCGCACATCGAAGGAATTCCCCGTGGGCGAATTGGGGGTGATGAGCATGAGCCACGCCGGCACCGTGCGTGGACCGTATGTCGAACCGTCGATCAGCGCACCATTGGCGGTTCGGACACGGGCCCGCCAATAGACCCCGGTCTCACTGGGCAATGGGCGCGTGACCTGCACGGTGACGCTGGTATCCATCGTGGTGAACGTGCTGTCGAGCAGCAGCACACCGAAGTCGGTGCCGGTGGCGATTTGTACGGTCACCTGCAGCGGACGGGCGTTGGCCAGTCCCGTCGCGCGGAACTGCAGCGCCGGCGTGATTGACGGAAGCACGCTGGAGGTCGGACCATCCAGCGTGACGCTCTGCCCCCGCAAAGCGACAGGGAGCAGGAGCATGGCCGCCCCTGCTCCCCACGCTCGCCACCGGCGCGTCCTCACGCCGGGGTCGGCTCCACCTCGACGGACTCCGGGGCGGTGTCGTCGTCGACGTCCGGTGGCGCGATGTCGGGCCTCGCGTTGTCCGACGGTGCGGAGTCGTCGATCGACGGACCACCGCGCAGGCGAACACTCACGATCGACGAGACGCCGGGCTCCTGCATGGTGACGCCGTACACCGAATCGGCGGCTTCCGACGTCGTGCGCGGATTGTGCGTGATGACGATGAACTGCGTCTTCCCCTTGAAGTCGTTCAGCATCTTCACGAATCGCCCGATGTTCTGGTCGTCGAGCGGCGCATCCACTTCGTCCATGAGGCAGAATGGACTCGGCTTCGTGAGGAAGATGCCGAAGAGGAGCGATAGCGCGACGAGCGCCCGTTCACCGCTGGAGAGCAGGTGAATGCGCTGCGTCTTCTTGCCGCGTGGTGACGCATGCACCTCGATGTCGCAGTCGAGTGGCATGTCCGGATTCTCGAGACGCAGGTCGCATTCGCCCCCACCGAACATGCGCAGGAAGATCTGCCGGAAATTCTCGCGTACCTGGGCGAAAGTGGCCAGGAACAGCTCACGCGCCGTGCTATCGATTTCGCGAATGGCCTGATGCAGCGACTGCTTGGCCGCCACGAGGTCGTTACGCTGGTTCGTGAGGAATTCGAGGCGACGCTGCTCTTCCTCATGCTCCTCGATGGCCAGCGGATTGACGGGGCCGAGTTCGTCGAGCGACGCCCGCAGCTGCGCTGCTTCGCTGCGGAGTTCGTCGGTCGGGACATCGAGCTCCTCGAAACCCGCCAGCAAATCCTCGAGCGAGCGGCGCCATTCCGTTTCCAGGCGCTGCCGGATCGCCTCGCGGCGACCGGCCAGCTCCGTATGCCGCAGCTGCGCACCGTGGAGCTGCTCACCCAGCGCCGAGGCCCGCCGACGCGTTTCGTCGAGCGAGACCTCGCACGCGTCGCTTGCCGCAGTCGCCGCGCTAACCGCGCGCTCGGCCTCGGCGAGATGGCCCTCGGCGTCGGCAAGTGTACGCTGTTCGGTCTCAAGTTCGGCGCGCCACCCGTCCAGCTGCTGCGCCAGCTCCTGATCGGCCTCCGACAGCGTCGACAGCTCACGCGCCAGCGATTCCATGCGAGCGGCGGCGGTGGAATCCTCTTCGAGCAACCGCTTCTCGCGGTCGATCGCCACGGACAGACGGGCCTGCGCCTGCGCCTGCGCCACCTGCCACGTGGCGCGGGCTTCACGCGCCTGCTCCTGCTCGCGCTCCGCCAATGACAGTGCTTCGCGTGCGTTGAGGATGTCGTCGTCGGCTTCACCGGCGCGCGCCAGCAGCGCCTCGGCCTGCTGCGCCAGCTGCTGCGCCCGCTGCTCGAGTTCCTCGACGCGCGCCACGAGCCGCTCGGCCAGCGCGCTTGATTGCGCCAGCTCGCGCTCCGCGCGCTCACGCCGACGCTCCACTTCCTGTTGCACATCCTGCGCGCGTCGGGCTTCCTGCTGCGCACGATTGTGCGCATCGATCGCCGTCTGCTGAGCGCGTTCCGCTTCCGCCAACGCCAAGCGCGCCGCTTCCGCGGCCATGGCCGCCGCCTCACGCGCCGCCTCGGCTGCGGCCAAATCGGTTTCAAGTCGCGTCAGCTCGGCACGGCGCTGTAACGGACCGGGGCCCGTCGCGGTACCGGGGAGGAAAACCGCGCCTCGCTCGTCAATGAAGGCCTCGCCCGCGTCGAGTGCCCGCACCTTGCCGAGCAGCGCACGCACCCAGCGTGACGCGGGGCCGGACGACTGTACGCTCTCCGCCAACGCGTTGGCATCGGCGCCCAATTCCGTCACGACATCGAGCGGCAACAGCAGCAGCGGCCCTGGCTGCGCTTCCGTGTGCCAGCGGCGCACCGCCGCGGCCACCTCCGCATCACGCACAACAATCGCGTGCATGGTGGCGCCGAGATAGCGCTCGACCAGTCGCGCGGCATCGCCATCAGCCGTCACGAAGTCGGTCAGCGGACCAAGTACCGCGCCATCGCCGAAACGCTCCTTCTCCTTCAACAACTTGGCCGAGGATGGGGCCAGGCCGACACGCTCGCGCTCGAGCGCCGCCAGCGCGTTCATGCGCCCTTCCAGCGCCGTACGCGTCTCGACCGCCGACTGCAGCGCACTGCGCGACTCGGCGTCGGCCGTCCGTGCGGTCGCGGCCGTCAGGCGCGCGCCTTCGAGCGTCTGCGCCGCGTCCTGTGCGGCGGCATAGGTCATGGTGACCTGTTCACGCGCGACGATCAGTTCACGCTCGATCGCGTCGAGTGTATCGGCCAACGTCTGACGCTCGATCTCCAGCGCCTCGCGGCGCTGCTGCGTCTCCGCGGCTTCGCGCGCGGCGCCGTCACGATCCAGCTCAAGACGGCGCGCCTGATCACGATGCTCCCGGAGCTGGCGCTCAAGCTGATCGAGCGCGCCACGCGCCTGCTGCACCGCTTCGCGGGCGATCTGTTCAGCCGACAGGCGCTCCTGCAGCGCCTCGCCAGCTTCGGTGACTTCGCGTTCCAGCGTCGTGCGATCGGTCGCTGCGCGCTCACGATCCTCACGGAGACGACGGCCGAACGCCTCATTCTCGCGACGTTCCTCTTCGGCCCGTTGGCGACGCATCGTGGTGCTACGCTGCCGCTCCTCGGAGACCGCCAGTTCCCGCTCGAGCTTCTGCGTCTTGTCGCGCTGTTCGATGGCGAGTCGCGCCAGCTCGACCCGGCGTGCCTCGGCAGCCCCACGCGCCGCATGCGCTTCCTCGCGCTGCAACTCGGCGGCGGCGATCGCTTCCTCGAACCCCGGCATGTCCGACTGCAGTGACACCAGTCGCTCGTCGAGGGCTTCGAGCTCGTCCTTCCACGCCGCCATTTCGCGGGTCGCGAGCGAAATTTCGACCTGGAAGCGGCGTGACGTCAGTTCGGCATGTCGCTCGGCACGACGCCGCTGACGCGCCAGCGAGCGCACCTGACTCTGGACTTCGTTGATCAGGTCATCGAGGCGCGCGAGGTCAGCCGTCGTCTCCTCGAGCCGACGCTCGGCGCTGCGGCGGCGATCGCGATAGAGGCCGACACCGGCCGCTTCTTCAAACAGTTCACGGCGCTCGTCCGGGCGATCGGAGAGCAGGGCGTCGATCATCTTGGCTTCGATGACCACACCGGAATCGGCACCGAGGCCGGTGCCGCGGACCAGATCCTGAATGTCACGCAGGCGGCAGGGCGCCCGATTCAGCAGGTACTCGCTTTCTCCCGAGCGCAGCAGGCGTCGGGTAATCACGACTTCCTTGAAGGGAATTGGCAGCTCGCCTTCACTGTTGTCGAAGTGCAGCGAGACTTCCGCCATGTTCACGGCTTTGCGCGCCGACGAGCCATGGAAGATCACGTCTTCCATCTTGGCGCCGCGCATGGCGCGTGCACGCTGCTCGCCGAGCACCCAGCGCACGGCGTCGGAGACATTGGACTTGCCGGAGCCGTTCGGACCAACGATCGCGGTGACCCCACGCTCGAAGACGAATTCCAGATGATCGGCGAAGGCCTTGAAGCCATGCACCTCGAGCTTGGTCAGACGCACTAGAACGCTCTCCCCAATCGGTAAGCCAGCGCCGGCGTGATGCCGACACCGCGCAACGAATCTGCCAGGGCCGTCGCCTGAGCCGGCGATTCAAAGGCACCTGTATACAAAGTGGCACTCCCGTCGGATTGACGGAGCGCATAGGCCATGATGCCGCGATCACGCAATGCGGTCAGCCGTGTTGCCACCGTAGCCGCCGGCACCTTCTCTTCGAGGCGCAAGGCGAGTGGCACGGACAGGATGCTGCCGGCACTGATGATCTTGTCCGTACGGAGCCGCGCCAACAGCGCATCGGCATCCGCGCGTGACGCGTGCGCACCGATGGTGAGGCGGAACCATCGCTCGGTCCCCTCCGGCACCATCGTCAATGCCACGGCCGCCAAGGCCTTCACGCGCTCGTCAGGAAGCGCGGCGGCCCGCGTGTTGGCGGTGGAGAAATACACGGCATAGCGCGCTGCAGACGCGGAATCCGACGGATTCGCAATTTCGAGCGGTGCCGCCGCCGCAGCCGCCAGGCTGTCGCCTCCCTGCAAAGCGCCCAGGCTATCCACTGCAGCGGGCGCTTTGAGCGCGCTATCGGCACGCGCGATCGAATCCATCGGGGTCGGCAGAACTACCACCGCGGTGCTGTCCGCCGTCGCTGCACGGGCGCCCGTAAGCTGTCGCGAGAGTTGCGGCCACAGGGCGACGCCGGCTACCACCAACGCCGCGCCCACGGTGAGCATCGCGAACAGCTTCCGCTGTTGTCCGCCGCTGCTCTCTTCCGCGCGTTCCCGCGCCCGCATCGTGCGCGGCCGTTTCCGCGGCCCCCGCGCGATTGGTGCCTCATCCTCGTCGTCATCATGTGCTGCCGTGGACGACTCGTCGTTCGACAGCGCCCGTGCGGCGCTCGCACGCGCCGGCTCCACGGGGGTCGGGGCAATGATGGGAATCCCTGGAGGCAGCGGAAACGCCGCTTCCCCGACCGGCATCAGTGCACCGATGAAGCCGCACAGATCCGCGAATCCGTTGGTGCCCGGACGCGCCACCACGATCAGCAGCGCCCCCACCTGATGGAATCCCGCCGCCAGCCGACGCCACCGTTCGTTCGCGTAGATCCCCTCATGGTCGACCGGTTCCGTGCCACTTGGCATCACGAACACGTTGTCGGTGCCATGCACCGGACGCGCGATCTTGTTGAGCGACACGCCGTACTGGAAACTGTCCGACAACCCATGCGGATCGTCGCCGTCGCGGATCGCCTCAAGGACGGGCGATTCGCCAATGAGATCGGCGATGGCCACGCGACGATGCGCGCCCAGCGTGCGCGCGATCCCGAGCGCGACACGCGGCGCGATGCGCGGGTCAGCCGAGGCGATGATCACCGCGCAGATCCCATCCAACTGCGGCGCCAGGCGGCGACCTTCGACTTCCCACGGATCGGCAGTCATATCCGACGAGTTTGACGGATTCACGGAATTCCCTCGAAGATCCAGTAGCTCTGGCCGGAGGCTTTCCCCAAGCGCTCCGCGTCGGCCCGCGTCGCGTACGGACCCATCACGACGCGAAACAGCGTCCGTCCATTGCGGTCGGCGGGCGTGATGCGGGGAGATTGTCCTTCCACGCGAACCCGCGACGCAATGCGGCGGGCTTCTTTCTCATCCTCGACGGTACCGAAGGCCAACGTGAAGCTGGCCGGCGCCCCGGTGGTGGCGGTGTCGGGTGGCGCACCGGCTGAATCTGCAGAAAGCGAATCCTCCAGCGAATCCCGCGGCGCGCTCGTGCGGAATTGCACCGGCTGATCGAGCCCCGCGGCGCGCGGACGGAAGCCGTTCCAGCGCAGCGTGTACCAGAATTGCCGCGCCCCGCCGGTCACCGTGCGCATGTCGGCAAGCGTCGACGGATGTACGATCGCCACGTCGTCACCACGGGTCGTGGCGATGGCGCCATCGGGGAGAATCAACGGCAAGTCGCCGCGCCACACGCTTCGGACCACACCCAGCGTCTTGTCGGTAGCCAAGCTCACCACGAAGACGGAATCGCCGTTACCACGCACGAGCAGGGAACGCCCCAGCGGATCCATGCGCAGCTCGCGTGCAACACCCGGGAGCCGGATCGATCCCGTTTCGCTCTCCTCGAAGCGGTCTACGATGCGCAGCGCGTCGTCTCCTTCGAGGGCCACGAAAAACCGATCCCCACTGGGCGTTGCCGCGATGGCGCGAATCGGATCATCCATCTCCAGCTGTAACGCGCGACCAAGATCACGCGTCCGCACGGCCGCCACGATCTCACTCCCGCCAAAGAACATGCGATCGCCGATCGCACCCGCCGTGGCGGCAATCGCGCTCGGCAAGGCCGCCGAATCACCGCCGACATTGAACGCGACGGAGTCGCTCACCGTCTGATTGGGCGGACGCACGCGCCAAACGATAGCCCGGTCGCCCTGCGCGCCGGCCACGATCAGCGAACCGTCGGGCTGGGCAGCGATCGCGTGAGCGGGCAGAGGGGGCGTGAGGCGCCAGTCGCCACCGCTTGGCGTGTATCGCACCAGCTCGCCACGCTGCGTCAGGGCGAAGATCGCGCCGCCATCGGCCGACGACAGCTGTCGAGCCGTGTCCGTGCTGATTCGGGTCACGGCGCCAAGTCGCACATCGATGCGCACCGGCGCACCGCCGGTGTCGATGGCCGCGAGGTACCCGTCGTCGGGACCAAAAGCGATCACGCGCGACAGCGGCGGCACCTTGGCGGCCGACCGCCAGATGATCGTATCGAGTGCCGGGTAACGGGCAGCCGTCATCAGACCACCGTCCTGCGACACGCGCAGGACGATGGGATCAGGGCCACCGGGGATACTGGGAGGGGCGCCGGCTCCGGAGGGGCGGGACGAGCGATCGGCGCAGCCGCCGGCAACACCGCACGCGAGGAGCACGAGCGCCGACACGAGGAGCGTGCGCACGAGGGAAAACTACCCGCCTGAGCGAGACGAAGGGAGGGGCTTGCCAGAGCGAAAACGCCCCGATCCCGGAGTCGGGATCGGGGCGTCGTGCAAGAGGGGCCGGGCGGCCGTGGCCAGGGTCAGTAGCTGGCGCCGAAGAACCAGGTCCCGAAGCCCTTCGAGCCGGGCCGGCTAACCGGAACCGCCCAGTCCCACCGGATGATCGCGATCCCGAACAGGTTCATGCGGAGCCCGAAGCCATAGCTCTGCAGCAGTTGGCGCTGGCGGGAGAAGTCGTAGTCCACCGGCTGGGTGAGGTGGACCGTCTGCCCCTTGGACCACGCGACCCCGGCGTCGTAGAAGAACAGCCCATCGATCGGCGGGAGCCCGCCCAGCAGGTTGGTCCGGGCGCCATACCGGCGGATGATCGGGAACCGGAGTTCCGCGTTGGCGAGCGCGACTCGGCTGCCGATCAGTTCCACCGAATTGCAGGAGGACCCGTCATCACTGGGCAACCCCGTACAATTGACGAAGCCCAAGTCTTCCCGATTGTACCCGCGGACGAAGTCGGGACGCCCGATCCACTTCGGGAACCGCGACTCGTCACGCCCCACCGACATGCTGGTGAAGAGGCGGGTCGAGAAGGTGACGTAGTTGAACAGGATCGGGATGTAGGATCGCGCGTCGGCGAGATATTCCGTCCACTGCCACGTCCCCACACTCGGCTCCACCTCGAACCGAATGCGCTTGCCGGAGATCGGCCCCGTGTACCCCATCAGCGAATTGTCGGTCACCCACGCCAGATACGGCGACACGGTATTCGCCGAGGCCACATTGCGCGTGTCGCCCCGCTGGAAACCGGTGGCGTAGCCGAAATTGTAGTCGACGAGCCGCGTGAATGGGAACACCTGTTGATCCACGTTCTGGAAGCGGGCGCCCAGTTCGAAGCGGGTGAACCGATTGATGGGGTAGAGCCCCGCGCCAAACACCTGCCGCATGACGAGTCGCGTGATCTCCTGCGACTGCAGGAACTGATTGTTCCCCTGCGGAATCTGGACGTAGTTCGACAGCAGGTAGATCGGCTGCTGAATGACGCCCGTGGTGTACTGCAGACGCCGACCGAGGCTGGTGTACCCCACGAACACCTGCGCATCACTCAGCTGCCCGTTGATCGAGCCGGAGAGCGCGAGGCGACGATCGCCGAGGAGATCACTCAGCACCACGGTGGTGCCACCGTACGTCCCCTGACCCCAGCCCCCCTGCTGATAACCGATGCTCGGTTGCGCGACATATTCGGGGGTGAGCTTGGCCCGGTAGCGCGTGTCCTTGAAGCGTGTGGTGTCCGGCAGGTTGAAGTCGAAGCTGTCCATCAGCGCCTTCACACTCACCTGTTCGGCCATGCGCGCGAGTGTCATCGCGGGCAGGTCACCCGAGGCGCGTGCTGGTGCCCCGGTGGCAGGGCGATAGTACGACTGCCGTGCGGCCGCGGTGTCCTGGACAGTGCCGCGCGGGAGGTGGGCCGTGGGATCGGTTGGACGGACCGGCGCAACCGGGGCCACAGTGGGGGTCGGTACGCCGGCCGTGGCTACGACAACCGGATCGCGATACGGCTGCTTCTTCAGCTTGCGCGGGTTCTCGATTTTCCAGACGGCGTTGTCGGTCTTCTCGTAGTACACGAACGCCAGCACATCCGCGCCGCGCGCCCACGTAATCGCCGGCGACTGTTCGGCAATGGCCGTCACGGCACCGAGGACGTTCGTGAGCTGGTAATGCTCACGTTCCGCGAGGTCGTACAGGAAAAGATTGGCGATCCCCGTGCGATCGGAGATGAACGCGATCGACTTGCCGTCGGGCGCCCACTGCGGATTGGAGTTGCGCCCACCCTGATTGGGAGCGAGCGTGACCTTCTGGGTGGTGAGATCGAACAGCGCGAGGCGCCACGGCCCGATCTTCAGGATCTCCATGTCCGATTCGGGACCACGCTCGGAAATGAAGGCGATCGTGTTGCCGTCGGGGGACCACACGGGCGACAGGTCACCGTAGGTGTCCTTGGTCAGCTGCGTGTAGCCCGGTGTGTCCATCGACGCGATGTACAGGTCGCTCATGCCGCGGCGCATGCCGCTGAAGACAATGCGCCGTCCATCGGGGGAGAAGCTCGGGCTCAGGACCTGATCGAGCTGGAAGTCAAACGCCTTGACCACGTTGCGCGACGCGACATCCAATACGTACAAGACGTCGCGACCACCGCGCTGCCCGGTAAACGCGAGCAGCTTCCCGTCTGGGGAGAAGCTGGGCTGCGAATAGATGAAGCGCAGCTGTTCGTAATCCGGATTCGTGGTCGTACGGACGAGCCGCTTGAGTCGCTTGCCCGTGCGCGCGTCGGCCAGATACAGCTCCGGGAAGACTTCGCCGCGGAGCAGGCTGCCGTATCCGATATACGTGATGTAGCGGCCGTCGTTCGAGAGCGCCGGCGCCACGAAACTGTTGGCAATGCCACCGGTGCGCGCTTGCGTCAGCAGCGGCTCCGCGAAGCTGCGTGGCCGGTCAAGTGTGGCCGCGACTGGCAGATAGCGCGACTGCATCGCGGCCTTCCATTCGGCGCTGAGCTCATCGAGCGACAGCCCGATCTCGCGGCGGAACGCGCGATCGATGCCGAGGCTCGGCGTGGCGTTCATGATTTCGCCGATGACTTCGTCACCCCAGCGGGCACCGACGTACTGCCAGAGGGCGAGGCCGTAGCGATACGGAAAATACTTGTCGGGGCGCTCCGTCATCTGTGCGATGGACGGGAGCGCATTGTTCACGACGGCGTCGCGGACCCACGCATCGGTCCACGGATGCGACGGACCGATGGAGAGGTATTCCGCCAACCCTTCCATGTACCAGAGCGGCGGATTCACCATCGCGAGGTTCTGCAGCCCCGCGCCCGCGCGCCCGCGCGAGAAGATGTCGAAGGTGAACACGTGCACCATTTCGTGCGTGAGCACGTGTTCGAAGCTCTGCCAATCGCCGCTGAAGAATTGCGCCATGCGCTGACGCAACGGGTCGGTGACACCGCCCGTGCCTTCACCGAGGTCGCCGAAGACGTTGCTCTGGGCGAAGTCGCCCGAGGAGCTGAAGATCAGGACCGGCTTCTTCTCGCGGAACTGGTGTGCGGTCAGCCGAGAGAGGCGTGCGTAGGCGCGCTCAGCCATGCGCGCGGCGTCAGGGGCGACGTCGGCGATTTCCGGATAGTAGTGCACCAGCAGGTGCTCGGTCTCGATGACGCGCCAGCGCAGGCGGTCGTACTGGACCTGATTCTGACCGAAATAGTTTTGCGCGTGCAGCGGGGCCGGCACGGCCGCGGCGATGGTCGCCAGTGCGATGGCCGCCAGAGCGACTTCCGCCAAAGCGACTTTCGCCAGTGCACCTGCCGTCAGCGCGACCGTTCCCTTCGCTGCCGAATGTGCCCATCGAACCCATCGCCGCGCCATGCTCATGTGATTACCGCGCTCCCTGCGTGACGGTCTGATCGAGGGCGAGTGGGGTGGCATCACCCCACAACCGCTCGAGCTGGTAGTACTGCCTGAGGGTCGGATGGAAGACGTGGACCACGCAGTTGTGATAGTCCAGCAGCGCCCACCGACCCTGGGTCAATCCCTCCGACATGGAGGTAGACACGCCATCCTCCTTCAACCCTGTCTGGATGTGATCGGCAATGGCGCGCACGTGGGTATCGGAGGTGCCGGAGGCGATGACGAAGAAGTCCGTCATGTCCGTCACCCCCCGGAGGTCGAGGACCACGATGTCCGTGGCCTTGAGGTCGCTCGCGAGCGCGGCGGCTCGGCGGGCGATCGGTTCTCCGGGGCTGGGGGCGCGTTCTGCCATGTCGATCAATCGGATTGAGAGGGGCGGGGGACCCGATGCTGGGTACCCCGTCGAATACTGGAAGGTTGCGTGAAAGGCGGCTGGACGGACAGGGGGCACGGCGCGAAATCGGGGCCACGCGTCAGCCGGAACGACGAAGGGGAGCCCGGCGTGCGGACTCCCCTGGTCGAACCCGAGCGGGGTCCGGTTACTGCTTGATGACCCACACCTTGATCTCGGGGTGCACGTCCGCGTGCAGGCGGATCGCCACGCGGTACACACCCAGCGCCTTGATCGGCTCGGCGAGCTCGATCTGACGCTTCTCGATCTTGAAGCCCTGCGCTTCGAGCTGATGCGCGATGTCGGCCGGCGTCACCGAGCCGAACAGCTTGCCTTCCTCACCGACGCGCGCCGCGAAGGTGATCGAGACTTCGCCGAGCTTGGCGGCGATGGCCTTGGCGGCCTCGACCTTCTCGTTCTCGATGGCTTCGAGCCGGCTCTTCTCGAGCGCGATGCGCTTGCGGTTCCCCGGCGTCGCCTCGTAGGCCATGCCGCGCGGGAGGAGGAAATTGCGGGCGTAGCCCGCCTTCACGGACACGATGTCGCCAGGGTGTCCGAGCTTGTCGACGGCACTGCGAAGAATGACTTCCATGGGCACTCCGGGTCGAACCGGTGAAAGATTGCGATCGGAAAAATCTAGCGACTTCTGCGCGGACTCTCGCGAGTCCTCAGCGGGACGACGGACGACGCGCGGCGGCGTCGGCGCGGAAGTCACGCCAGGTGTCCCCGAGCCCAAGGGTGAAGGTGACCGCCAGCAGCGCGATCAGCACCCACACCGGCCCAAGCACCGGGACCAACAGCACCAACGCGAGCAGCACCCACCCCGCCGCCCGGTCGGGAATCCACCACGTCAGCACCCCGGCGCCCCGCAGGGCGTACAGGGTGCCGAAAAACCCGATCAGGTTGAGCCCGACTACCCGCCACTCGGCGAGCGTCGGCAGGAGGAGCGCGGTCATGCCGACCACCAGCCCCCACACCAACTGATCGTTGAACCGCAGGTCGCGCAGCGCACCGAGCGGCGGGCCGATCCGTACCCGAGCCAGTCGATGGTACGCCGCCCACCCCAATGCCAGCGCCAACAGCGATTCCAGCGCGAGCAATGCCGGCGCCAACTGCACCAGCGGCCCGCTCCGCCCGTCGTCCGTGCCCGGAAGGGTCG
>Ga0315902_10008971_pt1 | contig 13471 bp, 15 predicted proteins | sample LakEriMetagenome_9_FD_203523 | JGI IMG/M metagenome (GOLD analysis project Ga0315902, IMG submission 203523) | Freshwater fungal communities from buoy surface, Lake Erie, Ohio, United States - Buoy 12 MA117 | ecosystem: Environmental > Aquatic > Freshwater > Lake > Lake biofilm | place: USA... | reverse complement strand
CCAATGCCTGACGGTCGGCGCTGCACGAAACGGCCATGGCAACGGGGCAGCTTGCGCCGTGGCGAGGAAGGCGAATGACGCGCACATCGTGGCAGAAGTACTTGCCACCGAATTGCGCGCCAATACCAGTCTGTTGAGCCAGCTTGAGCACCTTCTGTTCGAGATCAACATCGCGGAAGGCATGACCCAGGTTGGATCCGCTGGTAGGCAGCGAGTCGAGGTAGCGAGTGCTGGCAAGTTTGGCGGTCTCCACTGCGTGTTCGGCAGATGTTCCACCAATCACCACTGCCAGGTGGTACGGCGGACATGCTGCAGTGCCGAGCGTCTTCATCTTCTCGAACAACCAGGGCAACAGGGTCTTTTCGTTAAGCAGTGCCTTGGTTTCTTGGAACAGATAACTCTTGTTCGCAGATCCGCCACCCTTGGCGATGAACAAGAACTTGTACTCGTCACCGTCCACCGCTTGGATTTTGATTTCAGCAGGCAAGTTGGTGTTGGTGTTCACCTCGTCGTACATCGTGATTGGTGCCAACTGGCTGTAGCGAAGGTTGCTGGTTTGGTAAGTGTTGTAGATACCGCGCGAAATTGCTTCCTCATCCCCACCACCGGTGAAGACGAATTGACCCTTCTTCGCCTTGACGATTGCAGTACCCGTGTCTTGGCACATGGGGAGGACGCCCCCTGCAGCGATGCTCGCATTCTTCAGTAAATCCAAAGCGACGAAGCGATCATTGGCGCTCGCTTCGGGATCTTTCAGGATGTCGGCGAGCTGTTGGAGATGACCTGATCGAAGCAGGTGAGCGATGTCTCGCATGGCTACTTCGGTAAGTCGCGTGATTGCGTCTGGCGACACACGAAGGAAAGTGCCAGCGCTTGTTTCGAATTGCTCGACACCCTCAGTCGAGATCAGTCGATATTCAGTTTCGTCCGGTCCGATCGGGAGCAATTCACTGTAAGAAAACGGCTCTTGCCGGACTTCAGGCATAACTTCAGGTTACGGCGACCGGGGTAGTCGAGTTCAGCCGAGCGCTGGGCTGCCGGCAAAGTAGCCAGGGTCGCCCGCAGAAGGAATGTGCGGTGCCGACCATTGCACGGTTTCAGCGATGTGTGTTGCTACCGCTTTCCACTCAGAAGCGTTCCAGCCTTCTGCAGATGCGGGCACGCTGCCATCGCCCTGGATGAAGACGAACGCCGGAAGTGACTTGAGTCCCAACTGACGCACCATCACGCGATCGGGATCGACATACGTGAGGAACTCCTTGGCCAACGGGCCGAGGAACTGTTTAGTCTCCGCGGGGCCGGCTGTGACGATGAAATTGACGCGAGTCGCCGCTCCACCGAAGTGGCGCAGAATGCGAGCCGCAGTCTGCAAAATCCACGCGCTTTCGTTGGTGTACGGATCGATCACGATCGAGGCGAGATGAAACGTGGTGGTCCACTCCTTCAGCGGTCTTGTCTCGCCGTCGAGGGTGGTGAGGGAGGTATCGAGTGCTGCTGCCACGGAGAAAGACCGTAGCAAGTCCCTACTAGCGTTTTCATCATGCATCCCATCGAATACCTGCGCCATGTGGCGCGGGCGAGCGGTGCTGATCCCTCGATGTTGGTTACCGAAACGGCCTCTGCGCTGAGCGCAATGCGCCTTGACCAACCGGGGTTCGTTCTCGCTACGCGACGGATCGTGGACAAACATCCCACGTGTGCACCGTTGTGGTGGCTCTGTGCAGGAGCATTGACTGCGCTCGATCCAGTAGAACGGCTGCGTGATCTTGCTAGGGAGTTCGAGCGTGATCCCAGCGCCGAAAATTTGATGGCGTCTGGTCATGATGATGCACTCGTGGTTGAAGCCATGGCGATGGGTAACGACGATTCAGTCGAAGTGCTGATCGGGGCGAGTGACGTTGAGGATCTCGAGTGGGCTCGAGAAGTTGGTCGCACAGCAATCCTGGTTGCGCGCAGGGGCACCAGGTTGCCTCTCGAGATGTGGCGAGAAATGAAGCGTCGAGCCACATCGACCGATAATCCGTGGACGTTGGATGTGCGCGTGATCAGCCTTGCCGAGTTCGACATGGTGGTGGACCCCCTCGGAATTCATGCCGCATCCGACATCGTCTTTTCAGCCGAGTGCGCTCCGTGCCCTGAACTGCTCGTTGGCGGCGGCTTGTAGCCTGAGCCCATGTCTGCACGCTCGCGCAATCTGCCCCGTCGATCCTGTCTTTCAATTCCTGGTTCCTCGGAGAAGATGCTCACCAAAGGTCCCGGCATTCCCGCGGACATGGTGTTTCTCGACTTAGAAGATGCCGTTGCTCCTAAGGAGAAGGAAGCGTCTAGAGCAAAAGTTGCTGCGGCAATTCGTGATCAGGAGTGGGGCGACAAGGTGCTGTGTGTTCGCGTCAACGACTGGAGCACCAAGTGGACGGCGTTCGACATCATCGAGGTCGTAGGCAATGCTGGTCCGCGTCTCGACGAGATCATGCTTCCCAAGGTGGAATCGGCTGCTCAGATCGTGGCAACCGACATGTTGCTGCGCCAGGTAGAGATCGCGAGTGGTCTGCCGATCGGTCACATCGGTATCGAGGCGCAAATTGAAACAGCTCGTGGACTCATCAACGTAGAGGAGATCTGCGCCGCGAGCCCCCGTATCGAGACCATCATCTTCGGACCTGCCGACTTCGCGGCAAGCATGGAGATGCCGGTGCTCACGGGTGGCGTGCCAATCGATGAGTATCCGGGAGATCATTTCCACTATGTGTTCAACAAGATCCTCATGGCTGGAAGGGCGAACTCGCTGCAGGTGATCGATGGGCCATTCCTCCACGTGCGCGACTCCGAAGGGCTGCGCAACTACTCGATGCGTGCCCGCACACTCGGATTCGACGGCAAGTGGGCATTGCATCCCGATCAGGTGACGGTGTTGAACGAGGTCTTTTCACCAACCCAGGAGCAATTCGACAAAGCCTGGGAAATCATCGACGCGTATAAGGCAGCGACCGAAGTCGAGGGCAAGGGTGCCGTGATGTTTGGCAACGAGATGATCGACGAAGCAAGTCGCAAAATGGCGCTCAAGTTCATCTCTCGTGGTGAGCGCGCGGGCCGCACGCGATCACCGAAGAACTGACCGCATTTCCGCACAGTCGTGACCAAACAATTCGACGCGTTGTTGTTCGACGCCGGAGGCATCTTCGTGGTGCCGGATCCGACCACGATCGGCATGGTCGTCGAAAGTTTTGGTGGTCAGGGAGACGTCGCCTCCATGGTTCGCGCGCACTATGCGGGAATGGCGGCACTTGATCACTTGGCTTTGGAGCGTGAAAGTGGGTCCATTGACAAGGTCAGCTGGGATACGTATCGGCGAGCAGTGGCGATGGTTTCCGGAATCTCAGCAGAGCGCGGCGACGAGGCGGTGATTCGTCTCCGCGACATGTATTCACCGATGCTGTGGCGGTGGCCAATTCTGGAGTCGACTGCCGCACTATGGCGTCTTCACTTGAAGGGCGTACCTATCGGGGTGGTATCCAACGCAAGTGGACAAATCGAAGCAACCTTGGCGAATCAATGCATCCTGCAAGTGGGGCCCGGCGCGGGAGTCCCGGTGTTGATCGTCACCGACTCACACGTCGTTGGATACTCCAAACCAGATCCTCGGATTTTCGACGACGCCATTGCTGCACTCGAAGCAAATGGCATCGAGCGATCCCGAATCGGATATGTGGGTGACTCCTACGTGAATGACGTGGGAGCGGCCCGCAACGCCGGCATGGTGGGTGTCTTGCTCGATCCGTATGACGATCGGATCAACTTCGATTGCATCCGTATTCGTTCGTTGCACGAACTTGCAGAGATGGTGTAGCGCCTTAGGCGGCGTTTAGGACTTCGACTCCTCGACGAGACGTCGAGCGATCACTTTAAGACAGAGCGTTTCATCGGCGCCCTCGAAGATCGACAACACGCGAGCATCGACGAACAGGCGGCTTACCGAGTACTCCTCGGCATAGCCGTAACCACCGTGTATCTGCATCGCTTCACGGGTTACCCATTCCGCTGCCTTGCACACGTAAGCCTTGACCATGCTGGCTTCCATTGCGCCTTCACCCTTGCCCATCAACTTGGCCACTGCGTAGCTGAACTGGCGGGAGGCTTGCACGATCGCCGCCATTCGTCCGAGCTTGGCGCGAGTGAGTTGATAGTCGACGATGTCGTGTCCGAACACCTTGCGATTCTTGGCGTACTCAAGCGCCGATTCGTACGCGGCCTGCATCACACCCACAGCTCGGGCGGCGGTTTGAAGGCGACCGTTCTCGAATCCCTCCATCTGGAAGTAGAAGCCCTTGCCAAGACCGGATTCTTCACCGATCAAGTGATCGGCGGGAACCCACCAGTTTTCGATCGCGATCTCATAAGAATGCATTCCGCGGTAACCGATGGTGTCAATCGGTCGGCCTTCCATTCGTCCTCCGCCCGGCTGTGTGAAGACGAATCCGTGTGCCTCGCCGATCGGCTTGGGCACGATGAACACGCTGAGACCCTTGTGAGCCTTTGAGCGATCCGGGTCGGTGCGGGCGAGCAACATCAACACGTTGGCTCGAGCACCGAACGTGCACCAGGTCTTCACGCCGTTGATTACCCAACCATCTGCGCCATCGGAGGACTTGCCTCGCGTAGCCGTGGTCTTGAGACTGGCAACGTCGCTTCCGTAGTCGGGTTCGGTGACGGCAACTGCAGCCATCACCTCGGTAGTGGCGAGCTTCGGCAGCCAGTGGTGCTTCTGCGCTTCCGTCCCTCCGCGCACAAGTGCGCGGGTGAGGATCTCGGGGCGCGTGATCAACGAGCCACCAATTCCCAGCGATGCGCGCGACAACTCTTCGGTGGCGATGCAACTGGCCATGTACTCGCCGTCACCGCCTTCACTGAATCCGCCGTATTCGCTCGGGACAGACAATCCGAATGCGCCAATTTCAGCGAGCCCCGAGATGATCTCTTCCGGAACATCGGCATTGTGACGGTGCACGTGTTCGGCGCGCGGAGCGATTTCCTTGACTGCGAAACTGCGGAACGTGTCTTGAACCATTTCGTATTCGTCGTCGAGATGACGAGGGCCAGCCACTTCGGCGAGGTCAGCGAGGACTTCGGGGTTTCGCCACATGGCGATGAACGACGTGTTCGCTGCAAGCGCGTTGGAATCGACGCCCCACATCGATTCGCGACCCAAGAGGCGAGTGGCTACTTCGTGGGCCATGTCGGCAACGAAGACGCAGGTCAATCGGGCTTCGTCGTTACCCTTCGCGCCATAGTCGAGCATTGAACGGGCGGTGTGCAACGCAGCTGATGCGTGAGCAATGTCGTAGGCAAGTACTTGATGGGTATCAGGGCCACCAAGCGCTGCGAGATTTCTTGTTCCTTTGCCAACGACTCGGGAGACAACTTCGATGACTCCTGCTGCTGTGGTGAGGTCGGGTGTAGGCGACATTCTCGAAACGCTAGTGAGCAAAGGATTGCGATGCCCTACCCACGTTCGGATTGGCGACCTACGATGAAGTAGTGGCGGGAACAAGCGGCTTGAGGTCGGCGCTGACCACCCTGAAATGGGTGATTTTCGGTCTGGTGGTCTATTTCTTCGTGATCCCACTGGTCCCCGGCTTTCGACGGGCGGTTACCGAATTGTCCTTGGTCGACCCGATGCTGTTGACCATCGGTCTTGGTCTGCAAATGCTTGCCCTGTTCAGTTACTCGCTGCTTACGCACGCTGCATTGGGGGAGAACCACATTTCCATCTGGCGCCTGTTTCGTATTCAGTTGAGCACCAAGTCGGTGGGCAACATCCTTCCCGGGGGTAGCGCTGCTTCGAGCGCGCTCGGGTATCGCCTATTACGCCTCTCTGGCGTCCAGGGCCCCGATGCCGGCTTCGCGCTCGCCACGGCAGGTCTGGGTTCGGCAGTGGTGCTGAATCTGATCCTGTGGGTGGGTCTCATCGCATCGATTCCCGGTCGGGGAGTAAACGCCGCATATGGCACGGCTGCAATCATCGGCGTGATCGTGATGGTGGTTGCTGCGGCATTGATTTTCGGAATCATCGACGGTCAAGGACGTGCGGAGCGAGCGCTGCGATGGTTCGCATCGCGACTTCGTTTCAACGAAGATCGCGCTGCATCGGTTTTGACACATTTGGGCACACGTCTGCAGGGTCTTGCCACCGAACCTCGGTTGCTCGTGCGCGTATTGGTGTGGGCTGCGGTCAACTGGTTGCTGGACGCCGCATCGCTATGGGTGTTCCTTCGGGCATTCGGGGCATCGATGCCACCCGACGCCTTGATCGTTGCGTTTGGGCTGGCCAACATCATGGCCGTCGTGCCAATCACGCCGGGAGGACTCGGCATCGTCGAAAGCGTCTACATCCCCACCCTGGTGGGCTTCGGTGCAACACGTGGAGAAGCGACGCTTGGCGTGCTCTCGTATCGCATCTCACAGTTCTGGATTCCGATCCTTATCGGTGCAATTGCGTACCTCTCGCTACGGGTCGGCCCGTTTGCCATCGAACGTCGAGCCAAGCTGCAACCTTGGCGTCGACTTGCCCTGGATGCAGCGGAGCATCCAACGAGCAGGATCGAGTTCTTGGAGCATTACGCACCGCGTGACCGCACCGGACAGTTTCCGATGCCCGACTTCCGTGGCGTCTATGCGCTCGACCAAGAAGTCGATGACGAGCCAGACGAGTCAACGAAACGTCCATCGGCAAGTAGCGACTAGCGTCTGACTCGTGACTGTGCATGAACGCCCCTTTGGTAGGTGTCTCGAAGACTTCGTCGTGGGAGACGTCTACCGTCATTGGCCGGGCAAGACGATCACGGAAGCAGACGACCATCTCTTCTGCATGATCACGATGAACCATCACCCGCTGCACACCAACGATTGGTTTGCATCAAAAAGTGTGCAGGGGAGAAACGTCGTCGTGGGAAATCTCGTGTACTCGCTCGTGTTGGGTATGAGCGTGCCCGATGTGAGTGGTGCGGCGATCGCCAATCTTGAAGTGGAGACGCTGCAGCACAAGCATCCCACTTTTCACGGCGACACCATTCACGCCGAGACCAGGGTGCTCGAGGTGCAGGAGTCGAAGTCGAAGTCCGATCGCGGTGTGGTCACGGTGGAAACGAAGGGCTTCAATCAGGACGGCAAAGAAGTGTGTTACTTCCGCCGACGAGTGATGGTGTGGAAGCGATCAGCGCTGCCGAAGCGAGAGCGTCCGTACGACGGTCAAGACGTCTGGGGCAACTAGAAGCGATCGTCGACCCCGTTTTGGAATGGGGTTCACAACGTCTACGTGATCTGCCGTGGCGGCGCACGCGTGATCGTTGGTACGTGCTCGTGAGCGAGGTGATGCTGCAGCAAACCCAGGTGCATCGTGTGCTGCCGAAGTTCGAAGCGTTCATCGAGTCGTTTCCGAATCCGCAAGCGTGTGCCGACGCTCCGCTTGGCGAGTTGCTGACGCTGTGGCAGGGGTTGGGCTATCCACGGAGGTGTCGCAACCTGCACGAAGCGGCAAAGGTGGTGGTGCGCGACCACGGCGGTGTGGTGCCCGGCGAGTTGGAGGTGTTGCTCAGCTTGCCCGGGATCGGTGATTACACCGCACGGGCGGTGATGGCGTTTGCGGACTCGCGAGATGTCGCAGTAGTGGACACCAACATCGCTCGCGTGTTGGCACGACTGGTCAATGAGCCACTTGGAAAAGCGCGAGCGCAGAACCTTGCGGATGAACTCGTTCCGCTCGGCTCGGCGTGGGAATGGAACCAAGTGTTCATGGACCTGGGCGCAACCGTGTGCACATCGCGCGCGCCACGATGTGCGGACTGTCCAATCGCGGGCGAATGCAGATGGAAGCATCACGGCGGCGAAGACCCCGCTCCTGCATCGGCAATGACAAGCAAACCACAGGGACGGTTCGAAGGTTCGGATCGGCAGGCGAGAGGGCGATTAATGAAGGCACTCACCGAATCGGGAGTTAAGCGGACTGATGCGGCGGCAGTGATGGGACTAAGCGGTCAACGTATTCGCGCTGCGAAACTGGTGGACGACCTGATAGGTGAGGGACTCGTTGCATTGACCAATGAGTACCTCACACTTCCCTAGGACTTTTGTCGACACTGAATCGACCTCGCGCACACATGGACCATACGACCCAAGTTCAGGGGATAGTCCATGGCGGTTACGGAGAGCAAACGGTTACAGTTGCATCTGACACTCAAGGAAGTGTTGGGAGACAACATGGCTGACACGCTGATGGATCATCTGCCACCGACCGGGTGGGCCGATGTTGCAAGAAGAGACGACGTCAACCGTCTTGAGCGCCACCTGGAACGTCAGCTCGCTTCGCTAGAGCGAAGGATGAGCGTGGGATTGACCACCGGTCTGGCTTTCGGCCTCGCGCTTTTGGCAATCCAGGTTCAAATTCTTCTGACTGTCGCTCGCTGAACTAATCCTGCTTCTCCAGGAACCCGAGAATTGCTTCAGCGACGGCATTCGGCTGCTCCAGTTGAATGAAATGACCTGCTTGATGGATCTCGAGCACCGATGCCGAGTCAGGCGCGTTCCGCGCCGCATCGCGAGCCACTTCGATGCCGATGCAGCCATCGTTGAGTCCGTGAAGGTAGAGGGTCGGCTGCGGCGGTTGATCGCCGGAAACGCGCTGCTGCAGTTCCTGATTGGCAGGGTTTCGGTATCCGTTACCAAGAGTCGCGCGGTAGTAACCAAGTGCGGCCTGCAGGTTTGCCGGTTCGGTCAAGCAGTCCTTCGCGTTGCGAGCGTCCATGACCGAATCGAACCCTGGTGACCACGAATTCCAGATCATGTCGATGAATGCGAGATCGTTTGCCGGAACGACCAGGTCGGCCAAAGGGTGCTGGAAGTAGAACATGTACCAACTCCGTCGGATTTGCTCCAGATTTCCGAGGAACGCCCGTGTCATGGCGCCCCACGGGGGAACCGACATCCCGACCACTTTCGACCAACGGCGTGGTTCGATGATCGCAGCTGCATACGCAGCTGTTGCGCCCCAATCGTGACCGATGACGACGGCGTGCTCGTCGGCATCCAGTGCTTCGTGCAACGCGATTGCATCCAATCCCAGTTCACATGTTTGGTATGCGCCGTCTTCGGGGATAGGTGTGGGTGCATAACCACGCATGAACGGAGCAACGGCGTGATAGCCGGCATCAGCGAGTCGTGGAAGAAGATGACGCCAGGAATGAGCCGAGTCGGGGAACCCATGCAGGCAGAGTGCAAGGGGACCAGTGCCGCATTGCAGTGTGCCGAAATCAAGGCGTTCGGTATTCACCACGCGCTGCACGATGTCTTCAGACACGACGAAACAGTACCTGAGTAGGCTTCAACCAATGTCAAGCAAACATTCCATAGACACAAAGGATTTCCGGTCGGTAATGGGGAACTTCCCGACGGGAGTCGTGGTGATTACGGGCGAGTCATCGTCTGGCGAGTTGGCTGGAATGACGATCGGCTCCTTTGTTTCGGTCTCGCTTAACCCACCTCTCGCTGGATTTTTCATTGGATCGGGATCTCCGTCTTGGAAAAAGATTGCGGAAACAGGGAAGTTTTGTGCCAGCGTGCTGAGCGTGGATCAAGAGGAATGGTGTTGGCGCTTTGCGAAGGAAAGTGAAGCTCGATTTGATGGTGTGCCGTTCACGCGTGGAGTTAATGGAACACCACGCTTGGAAGGCTCGGTGGCGTGGATCGAATGTGATGTCGATCAAGTGACTACAGCCGGTGATCACGACTTCGTTCTTGGGAGGGTGACGACTCTTGAGGCGTCAAAGTCAAGTGCAGGAGCGATGACGTTTTATCGAGGTGCCATTGGAGGCACTGCCCGTTGAATGATGTCGCCTGGGTGTGCGCGGCCATCGTGGGCACCGTTTTCGTGTGGGCTGGGGCCACGAAGTTGCAGGCGCGAGACGCATGGGCCGCGCAGGCGCGAGACATGGGCGCACCCGCGTGGGGGATTCCTTTCGTTCCACTCGTTGAACTGACATTGGGCGCCATGCTGATCCTGGGCTGGTGGCCGCGACTTGCGACTTCAGCAGGAATCACATTGCTGATCGCGTTTTCGTGTCTGATTGTGACGAATTTGGTGCGTGGCAATCGGCCGGCATGCGCCTGCTTTGGGGTGCGAACTGCGCGTCCAATTACGTGGTTGTTCGTAGCCCGCAACATGGTCTTTGTCGGGCTACTTTTGGTCGCTCTGCTCGTCGATTGAACTAGTCAACACCTATCGTCTCGTGGGTGCGAGTGTGGATTGATCAAGACCTTTGCACCGGGGACGGTCTGTGTGTAGACCACTGCCATGACGTCTTCGTGCAATTGGAAGACGGCATCGCGTATGTGAGCGAGGCGGGCCAAGTGTTGAATGACCCTGGTAGTTCGGGAAGCTTGGCGCGGGTCGAAGAACGACATGCTCAATCGGTGGTTCGCGCGGCAGAGGTGTGCCCCGGTGAATGCATCTTCATCGAGCTTGATGAAGGCGAGACGTGGTCGTCCGTCCTGGACGGAGACTCAGTACCACAATCGTCTTAGGATTTTCACATGACATGGAAAATGACGGTTGCCGGTGTAGTCATGGCCGTCTGCGTCACTTCGGTATCTCCAGTAGGTGCATCAACAAACTCTCTGGACGCCATGCAGGTTCTGTCGGGTATCACCGTTCAGAATGAGAGTCCGGCGGGGTATTCCCGAGATCTGTTTGCACATTGGCTCGACATTGACGGGGATGGGTGCAATGCTCGCGAGCAAGTGCTCAAGCGGGACAGCGTCTCGTTGCCGCAAGTTGATCCTTACAACTGTTTTGTGGTGGCGGGAGATTGGGTTTCTCCGTACGACGGTCGCACGGTGCGTGATCGAACCCAAGTGGACATCGATCACGTCGTAGCGTTGAAAGAGGCATGGGATTCGGGCGCTTGGGCATGGAGCGCTACCCAGCGCACGGCCTACGCAAATGACACCAGTGATCGACGCTCCCTCGTTGCAGCCAGTGCTTCGTCGAACCGATCGAAGAGTGACAAGGATCCGAGCAACTGGTTGCCCACTAGTTCCTCATATGTCTGCACGTATCTGGGGAATTGGATTTCGATCAAGGCCCGATGGGGTCTGTCGATGGATCGCAGCGAACACGGGCGGATCCGCAACGTTTTGCAGTCCCGTTGCGTCGGGTTGAAAATCGCATCGTGGCGTCCGATCTTGGGTGTTTCGACTCCTGCTCCGGTTCCGAAAACATCTCCGAGCACTTCCGTGGTGCCGGGCAATTCGACGGGAACAGTTTTCCCTGGTGCGTGGTGCAAACCAAAGGGAGCAATGGGCGTTTCGCCCAAAGGTGTGAAATATGTATGTTCAACCACCAGCCTCGACGGGAAGGCGTACAGCGACGGACGTCCACGATGGAGACGGACTTCGTGAGGGTTAGCCTGTAGCGCCTATGTCGAAGAAGACCAAGAAGCGCAAGGCAAAGCTCCGCCGTTCCAAGGCCAACCACGGTAAGCGTCCCAACATGGGGCGTGGCTGAGGCCAACATCTCGATCGAGTCGCCCGCGCGCCTCGTCCAATTGACGGTTGGTGGCACGAGCCATCTTTGGCAACGACTAGGTCTCCGTGTCGATGACTCTCAGACATGTCGAATCGGACGGGTGACCCTTCTACTAAATGATGGTGTTCCACCGGGCCATCTCCAGTGGGCTTTCGATCCACAAGTCTCATCGATCGACGGAATCATTTCAGCGTCTCGAGTACCCGACAGCGAGATGGTGTCCTCGACATTTCTTCACGTAGATCATGTGGTGGTGATGACCGACTCGCTCGAGCGCACTTCAACGGCGATTGAAGAGCGCACCGGTCTTGAGCTTCGGAGAACAAGGGATGCAGGAAAGGGGGTTCGTCAGGCATTTCATCGAAGTGGTGAAGTGGTAATCGAGGTGGTGCAGGCCCCCCACGTCACTGCGCCACAACTCTGGGGTTTTGTTCTCGTTGCCCCGCGGTTTGACGAGGTGGTTTCTCGGCTTGGTGAATCAGTGCTGTCTGTGCCGAAAGATGCCGTTCAACCTGGCCGTCGAATCACCACTGTGCGTCGCGAGGTTGGCCTCGGCGTCAATGTCGCTTTGATCTCGCCAGGTCAGTAATCGTCACTCTCGTCGCCTCGCTCGAGGTATTCCTGACCAGTTGTGCATGATTCAGCAAGTGGGCACCAGCGACACGTGGCTGAGGGAACCAACTTTGGCTCTCGTCGCTCACGTTCGAGTTCAAACATCTTGCGCACGGCGTCGGCCGTTTTGCGCGTCGCTGCTTGGAGTACCCCCTCAGTGACATCTTCGACGTCGATACGGGCGGTGAGCAGGGAAAGTGTCGCCAACTTACGGGGTGCGAGTCCGGTGCGGAGCGCTTCGACCAACGCATAAAAACGAAGCTCCTCTCGGTGGTGGGGATGCAGTGAGCCCGTTTTTACATCGATGATCACTTTGTTGCCGGCTGCGCCAAGAGTCAGATCGGTCTTTGTCGACATGATGATTCGCTTGTCGAACATTTCGTATCGTGCGCCACTTTCGAGCACCGGGCGCCACGCGGCTTTGAGCGGTGGAAAGCACTCTTCAAACTTGGTATAGAGATCGATGGCTCCGCTGCGGAGTTCTGCTCGGTCTGAATTGCTGAGTGAATCTACGAATTGGGCGGCACTGATCCGTTCATCCGCGGCTATGCGATCGAGTGCTTCGTCCACCACGTCGCTTGGGGTGAACTCGTCTCTCCAATTGGTGGCGAGCTCAATTGCCTTGTGTACGACCGTCCCGCGAACGTTGGCCACCGTCCACTCGAAATTGCCGAGGTTGGCCAAATAGTGGCCTTCGCAGCCGTGCACCGTGGTCACCTTGTTCTTGCTCACCCACAGCGCTTGGTCGGGCTCAAGCCGCTCTGCGATGTCTGAGACCAAACCGTGCAACTGGTTACGGATGTCATCGATGACGTGTGCGGGAAGTGGCACGTAACCGGGTTCCTTCGCCAGGGCCTCGAGCACCGTCTGCTGAACAGGGGTGAGCTCGTTCTCGATTTCCGACATCCCGGTCACTCTGTCACACGGGTATGCCACGATCGCCGCATGGAGCGGACGTCGGCAATGCAGTTTGTGGCGGCTGCTCGACTCATTTCCCGTGAGGCTCAGCGCTACGGCTTGGAGGCGCCGAGCTTCCGCAGCCCACCAGGGGTTCTCGGTGTCGATCGCACGGTCCGACGCCGTGAGCGTGGCGGGGTGGTGGCGGTTGCCGTGCGCGAGCGACCATTCGTTGCGGTACTTGCCGACATGATCGAAGGTGTTGTCGTCGTCAATCGTCTCGGCTCACCGGATGCCGACCAGGTGCGCACTGCCTTGTGGGCCATGCTCAACATCATGGGCGTGGTTGCGTCTGCGCAACTGGTCGACGACACCGACATTACGGCA
>Ga0315902_10008969_pt1 | contig 13473 bp, 13 predicted proteins | sample LakEriMetagenome_9_FD_203523 | JGI IMG/M metagenome (GOLD analysis project Ga0315902, IMG submission 203523) | Freshwater fungal communities from buoy surface, Lake Erie, Ohio, United States - Buoy 12 MA117 | ecosystem: Environmental > Aquatic > Freshwater > Lake > Lake biofilm | place: USA... | reverse complement strand
ACATTCGGTCTGGGTTGCGCCACACCAGGGGGTGGCGCGAGAACCGAGAGCGTCAGAAAGAGCGCCAGGAATAGCGTTTTGCTCATGTGCAGCCCTGCCCGTTGAAAGATTCGCACCTTAACGCATTGCATCTGACTCCGGGTCGCATCAACTCCGGAGTGGCAAGTAGTAAGCCGAGGTGTTCGTGGTGCGGGTGATCGAACCCGGGCCGCGTGCTGCAGCTGCCCTGGCGCGACCTGACCGACCCCCGGTGTGGCGGCAGGGCTGGGATCGGAACCGTGAAGGCCGTGTCACCATGGCTCGGGCTCCAGACCATCCGCTTGGCGAGTGATGGATCAGGGCTCGACGGCCGCGTGGGCTCCGATGAAGAAATCCGGCAGCACCTGCCCTTTGCTGCCCCCGCGGCGGCGATACAGCGCATAGGCCCTGGCTGCCAGGAAAAGCGCCGGCCGAGGAATCCCGCGCATCTCCAGCGCCATGGTGAGCACCACATCGTCGAGCGCTTCACGCGTCGAGAACGACAGCGACATCTCGGCGTAGATGACCGGGCTGATGACCAGGGCGTGCAGCCTGGCCTGGGCGCGCAATTGCGCAACGGACCAGTCGGCCCATGGCGGATCGTCCTGCAACACATCCACCAGAACGTTGGTATCAACTAGCACCATCAATCGTCGCCACGCAGCAACTTCATCAACGCGTCGGTACGCCAGGGCACATCGGCCCGACCGCGAACCGCATCGAACCGGTCGGGGGTCGGCTTGCGCCCGCGCCCTGCAGGTCGCGCGGGGTGAAGAACCACTTCGCCGGCCGCGTTCGCCGAGAACTCCACGGCGGTACCTGGCTCCAGATGCATCGCATCGCGGATGCGTTTGGGAATCGTGACCTGTCCCTTGCTGGTCAGCCTCGTCGCCATGAGGACTCTTCCGGAGTATTACCTGTGATCGCGATGGGCTCGAAGGCGACGTTATGCATGACGCCAATCGGCGCCCGGGATGATGCGCTTCATGAACTCGTCGAACATCGGGACCGTGAAGGCCGTGTCACCGTGGTTCGGGCTCCAGATCATCCCCTTGGCGATCAGCGAACTGCGCGTCGGTGCAAGCGACGTGACTTTGGCTGGGTAGCACGCCGCGATGTCGCCGGAGCGGTGTGGGCCGGGTCCGAGCTCGGCCATCGTGCGCAGGTAGCGCTTTTCCTTCGGCGTCAGCCGATCGAATCGCACCCGGAAAAAGCTTTCGTCGAGCGCCGCCACGGCGCTGCCCGAAGCGCGCTGTACAGCGTCGATGCTGATCGGCGAGCGCGCAGCCTGCTCCCAGGTGTGGAAACCCCATTGCTGCAGGAAGTAGGCATAGCCGTGCGTGACCTCCACCAACCGATCCACCGCGGCTTCGGCGATGTCGACCCCTTCCTTCTCGAGTGGCACGCGAATCGCGCGTTCAGCCGCCGGGCCCGGGAGGGCGCCGATCTGCGGGAAGTTGAACAGCCGCTCGGCATAGGACTTCGCGTTAGCCATCCGGCCGCGAAGCTGCGGCAGGCCTGCACCCACGAGCACGACTGGCAGCTGCTGCTGCTCGACACGGTGCATCGCGGTGATGAGCACAGCCAGCTGGTCCTCCGCCACGTACTGAAGCTCGTCGATGAAGATCGCCACGGCAGGCGGGTCGGCCGACGGCGCGAGGCGTCAGGTCGGCCCGCGTCTCCTTGCCGACGCACCCCTGCGACGGGCCTCGAAGTCTCGAACGGCTGCATCGACTTCATCCTCGGACAGCGACAGGATCGACTGCAGCCTGTCGGTCGCGTCACGCAGGGCCTGAAGGTCGGCCTGCGAAGGACGAGCCGTCGGGATGAAAAGGCCTACGGTCTGACCATGCCGCGTAATCGCGACAGGTTGCTTGCTGTCGATGAACTCGGCCAAGCCAGCGCGGAACTCGCGGATGCCAACACGCCTGATCTCCATGACGCACTCCCGACGAGGGCCGCAGACGACGCGATCTCGCGCTGGATTGTGTACTCGTGTGTACACACCCGCAAGGTTCCCACCTGCGTCGCCAGGTCTCATCACGCATCGCGCGGCGCTTCGCCCATGGGCGGACCCCCGACCTACTTCCCGATGCAGAACCGACCGAAAATCACCCCCAGCAGATCATCCGCCGAGAACTCACCGGTGATCTCCCCCAGGCGCTCCTGCGCGAGCCGCAGCTCCTCGGCAAACAGATCGAGCTGCCTGTCGCCCTGACCCGCCCGCTCCGCCGCCCGGTCCAGATGCGCCTGCGCCGCGCGCAGCGCCGCCAGGTGTCGCTCGCGCGCGATGAACACGCTCTCGCCCGTGGACTGCCAGCCGGCCAGCGCCAGCAGCGCCTCGCGCAGCAGCTCCACCCCCTGCCCCTCGCGCGCTGAAAGCCACACCTCGGCCGGCTGCCCCGCGGCATCGCGCTCGAGCCGCGCCGGTACCCCCGAAAGGTCGATCTTGTTGACCACCCGCAGCACCGGCACACCCGCAGGCAGCGTCTGCGCGATTGCCGCCGCGAGCACATCGTTGCTCGCGCAACCATCGGCACCCATGGCCACCAGGTGCAGCACCACGTCGGCCTGCGCCACCGCCTCCCAGGTGCGTGCGATGCCGATGCGCTCGACCTCGTCATCGGTGTCGCGCAGCCCGGCGGTATCGATGATGTTCAGCGGCACCCCGCGCACCGAGATCGCCTGGCGCACGCGGTCGCGGGTGGTGCCGGCCACCGGCGTCACGATCGCCACCTCGGCCCCGGCCAGCGCGTTGAGCAGGCTGCTCTTGCCCACGTTGGGCTCGCCGGCCAGCACCACGTCGAGCCCCTCGCGCAGCAGCGCGCCCTGCCTCGCGCGCGCGAGCAGCGCCGCCAGCATCGCCTGCAGCAGCGACAGCCTTCCGACGGCATCGGCGCGCTGCAGGAAGTCGATCTCCTCCTCCGGGAAATCCAGGGTCGCCTCGACCAGCATGCGCAGGTCGATCAGCGGCTCGAGCAGCGCGTGCACCTCGCGCGAGAACATCCCCGCGAGCGAGCGCGCCGCCGAGCGCGCGGCCTGGCCCGTGCTCGCATCGATGAGGTCGGCCACGGCCTCGGCCTGCGCGAGGTCGAGCTTGTCGTTGAGGAAGGCGCGCTGCGTGAACTCGCCGGGCTCGGCCAGGCGCAGCGCCAGCGGCGCGCCCGCCTGCAGCACCCGCTCGAGCAGCATCTGCATCACCACCGGGCCGCCGTGGCCCTGCAGCTCGAGCACCTCCTCGCCGGTGTAGGAGTGCGGCGCCGGAAACCACAGCGCCAGGCCGCGGTCGATCTCGTCGCCCTCGGCATCGAGGAAGGGCCCGTAGAGCGCCGACCGTGGCGACAGCCGCTCCGCCTGGGACGCGCCAAGCAGGGCGTCGATCAGCGGCTGGAGACCCGAACCCGAGACCCTGACGACCCCGATTCCGGCGCGACCCGCCGCGGTGGCGATGGCCGCGATCGGCTGGGAGGGCCCGGGCGTGATACCGGCATGCCAGCCCGTAGCCGGACCAAGCGCCTCATCCGTCGTGCAAGCCGTGAGCCCCAGCGCTCCCGCTGCGGGCGCGCCGGGATCACTCATGGGCTCAGGCCCGCTTCGCTGCCGCGGCCTTCTCGATCGCCTTGGTGATGTACCACTGCTGCGCGATCGAGTAGATGTTGTTCACCAGCCAGTAAAGCACCAGGCCGGCCGGGAAGAAGAAGAACATCACCGAGAACACCAGCGGCATGATCATCATGATCCGGGCCTGCAACGGATCCGGCGGCGTGGGATTGAGCTTGACCTGAATGAACATCGTGCCCGCCATCACCGCCGGCAGAATGAACCAGGGATCAGGCACCGCAAGATCCTGGATCCAGCCCAGCCACGGCGCGTTGCGCATCTCGACCGAGGCGAGCAGCACCCAGTAGAGCGCGATGAACACCGGGATCTGCACGACGATCGGCAGACAGCCGCCCAGCGGATTGATCTTCTCCTGCTGGTAGAGCTCCATCATCGCCTGGTTCATCTTGGCGCGGTCGTTGCCGTAGCGCTCGCGGATTTGCATCATCCGCGGCGTGACCGCCTTCATCCGCGCCATCGACTTGTAGCTCGCCGCCTGCAGCGGGAAGAACAGCGTCTTGATGATGATCGTGAGCAGCACGATGGCCCAGCCCCAGTTGCCCACCAGGCGGTGGCACATCTCGAGCAACCAGAAGATCGGTTTGGCCAGCGGCGTGAGCCAGCCGTAATCGACGGACAGATCGAGGCCCGGCGCAATGCTCTCGAGCATGCGCTGATCCTGGGGGCCGACCAGCAGGCGGGTTTCGGACACCGCGCTCGCCTGCGGCGCGATCTCGGCCAGCGGCTGCAGCGCCCCGATGGCGTAGAGGTTGTTGTCGACCCGGTTGGCGTAGTACTCGCGCGGTGCCTTGTCGGTGGGCAGCCATGCCGACACGAAGTAATGCTGGATGAGGCCTGCCCACCCGTCACTCGCGCTCTTGACGAACTCGGCCTTCTTCTTCTCGATGTCGGCAAAGTCGATCTTCTGGAACTTCTTTTCCTCGGTGTAGACCACCGGGCCGGCGTAGGTGACCGCGCCCGCCGTGAAGAAGGAAAGCGCCGAATTGTTGCGTCCCTTCAGGTCGGCCTCGCTGGTGAACTCGGCGTTGCGCGTGAGCTGCATGTACAGGGTCGGCCGCACCGGCGCATCGCCGATATTCACGACCTCATCGCGCACCCCGATCACGTAGGAGCCGCGCTCGAGCCGGTAGGTGCGCTTGAGCCGCACCCCACCCGACTCGGCGCTGAGCACGAGCTCGACCGCCTTGGCATCGCCCTGCAGGGCGCGCGGCCCTTCGGCCACCGTGAAGGGCGTGCGGTGCGTGGGGAAGCTTGCACCCACCGGTGCGCCCACCAGCCCCGACTGCGCCACATAGACCCGCCCCGGGTCGTCGTGCAGCAGCACGACCCGGCCGTTGTTGGGACCGACGGTCTCGGAGCCCGCGTTGTGACGCAACAGCTCGGCGCGCCGCACCTGACCGCCTACCGGATCGATCTTCAGCGCGAGCGTGTCGGAGCTGAACGCGATCAACTCGCTGGCCGGCGTGTTGCCGATGGCCACGGGCGCCGGCGCGGGCTGTGCCGGCACCGCTCCCGGCACCGCTGCCGCGCCCGACGTCACCGCCGGCGCCGTCGGCACTGCACCCGAGGCAGGCGCCGCGGCACCCGGGGTGCCGCCGGTGGCAGCAGCCGCAGCCTGCGAGGCATCGGGCGCTTTCTGCACTGCCGGTTCGCCGCTGAGCATCGAGGGCTTGCCCTGATGGCGCTGCCAGCCGTCCCACAGAAAGAGCAGGGACATCGTGAAAACGACCCAGAGAATGGTGCGCTGCACTTGCATGGGGATCAATCCGACGTGGCGGAAGGCGGCACCGGATCGACGCCGCCAGGGTTCCAGGGATGACAACGACAGAGCCGTCGCGCGGCTAGCCAGCCGCCGCGCAGTACCCCGTGCATGCCGAGCGCCTCGAGCGCGTACTCGGAGCAGCTCGGGTAGAAGCGGCAGGACGGCGGCAGCAGTGGACTCACGGCATACCGGTAGGCATGGATGGGCGCACTCACCGCACGGCGCGCCAGCCCCGCCAGCGGCGCAGGCCGACGATTCATGGATTCAGCCGCGACCGTGCCCGGCCGATCAGGCGGTCGAGTTCGGTACGCCAAAGGCGCTTGAGCGCACCGCGCGGGAGTTCACGCCAGCCATCGTCGCGGCGGCGCAGCTTGATCATCGCCCGCTCAGGCCGAAGCTCGGGCGGCCAATCGGCCAGTCGCCATGCTTCACGCGCCACGCGCTTGAGGGCGTTGCGGTCGACAGCCAGCGGCAACAGACGTTTGGGCACCGACATGCCGAGCTGGCACGGGCCCGCAACCGCACCGGCGCGACGGCGCATCGACACACCGAAGTGTTCGGTGGTCGAGTCGGTACGCTGCCGGGCCAGCGCGACCCACTCGGCATCGACGCGCGGTCGCCCCATGGAATATGGCGGCCCGCTCGCGGGCCGGCAATGTCACAGACCCAGACGCTTGCGGCCCTTGGCACGCCGGGCGCGGATCACGGCGCGGCCACCGCGCGTCTTCATGCGCACGAGGAAACCGTGCGTGCGTTTGCGCCGGACCACGGAAGGCTGGTAGGTACGTTTCATGGCAGATCTCTGAAAAAAGCCCTCGATTGCAGCAGAAGCGCGGCCGAGCGTCAACCGCCACCCTGTGGAAAAGTCACGGGATCAGGTAGAATCGTCGGCTTGCGTTGGCTCAACTGACAGCCCCTCGCCCGGCCACGGCTTCTGCCTGGTGCCTGTCGGCTCGGCGCGCTCTGCCCACCCTCTCACGATCGTCAACCTCCGCTCGCCCCACGATGCAGGACCGCTGGCTCGACTGTGCGTCCCGCCTTGAGGCGGAAGTTGCGCCACAGCTCTACAAGACCTGGCTCAAGCCCCTGGTCTATCTCGGCTTCGATGCGCATATCGGCGTGCTTCGCGTTGGCGCCCCCAACCAGTTCAAGCTGAACTGGGTGCGCAGTCAGTACGGCACGCGCATCGCCGAGCTGGTCGCCGAACTCGTCGGGCCTGACACCCGAGTGGAGTTCGAGATCGCCACGGCCTCGGACAACCGGCAGACCATGCTGCCGGCGTCGCGTGCCGGCGCCCTGCTCGCTGCGGCCGCCTCGCGCACTGCCACCGGCGAAGCCGATGCGTCCGGGCCCGCAGCGGCTCGCAGCCCGCTTCCGGAGCCCACGCCGGCTCCCACGGTCAACGAACGTACCCGTCTGCGACCCGACCTCGCCTTCGACAATTTCGTCACCGGCAAGGCCAACCAGATGGCACGCGCGGCCGCACTTCAGGTGGTCGAGCGGCCCGGCACCTACAACCCGCTCTTCCTGTACGGCGGGGTGGGGCTGGGCAAGACCCACCTGATGCACGCGGTCGGCAATGCCTTCGTCGAGCGCGGCGCCCGCGCCCGGGTGCGCTACATCCACGCCCAGGAATACTTCGACGAGATGGTCCGCGCCATCCAGCGCAAGACCTCCGAGGAGCTCAAGCAGTACTACCAGGGGCTCGACCTGCTGCTGATCGACGACATCCAGTTCCTGTCAGGCAAGCCGCGCACCCAGGAAGAGTTCTTCTACACCTTCGATGCGCTCTACGCAGCCCGCAAGCAGATCATCATCACCTGCGACACCTATCCCAAGGAAATCGCCGGTCTCGAGGAACGCCTGATCTCGCGCTTCGACTCCGGTCTCATCGTCGCCATCGAGCCGCCGGAACTCGAGATGCGGGTGGCCATCCTGCTGAAGAAGGCCGAGCAGCAGGGCATGAAGCTTCCCGAGGATGTCGCCTTTTTCATCGCCAAGCACCTGCGCAGCAATGTTCGCGAGCTGGAAGGCGCGCTTCTGCGGGTGGTCGCCTATGCCGGCTTCCGCGAGCGGCCGATCTCGCTCGATCTCGCCAAGGAAGCCCTCGAGGACCTGCTCGCGCTGAACCGCCGTCAGATCTCCATCGAGGTCATCCAGAAGACGGTGGCCGACTTCTTCAAGATCAAGGTCGCCGAGATGTATGGCAAGCGCCGCCACGCCCACATCGTGCTGCCGCGCCAGATCGCGATGTACCTCGCCAAGGAGCTCACCCAGAAAAGCCTGCCCGAAATCGGCGAGGCCTTTGGCGGGCGCGACCACACCACGGTGCTGCACGCGATGCGCAAGATCGCCGAACAGCGCCAGCACGATACCGACCTGAACCATCAGATCCACGTCCTCGAACAGACCCTGCGCGGATGAGAACCCACAGCCCTCCTCATGGCCGCGCCCCGCAGCACTGTGTGCAAGCGGTGCACATCGTGTCGGCCCGATGTGGACAAGGCAGACCGTGCCTGCCGACCGTGCGTCCACGGCGGTTTGCCCACAATGGCGGTGCACGGTTGTCCACGGGCTGGCGCGGACTGGGAATCCGCGCCATTGCTGGCGAACGCCGGGTTGTCCACAGCCTGGCGACGCGCACATGAACAACACCAGAAAGAAGTAGAGAAAGAGGAGATAAGACGATGCAATACTTCCGGGCGACGCGCGACGCGATCCTCAAGCCGCTCACGACCGTAGCAGGCATCGTCGAGCGCCGGCACACGCTGCCCATCCTGGCCAACGTGCTGCTCAGCCGGCAGGGCGAGGAGGTGTCGTTTCTTGCCAACGACGCCGAGATCCAGATCCGCACCACCGCCTCGCTGGCCAGCGGCGAAGGCAACGGTGCCACCACGGTGTCGGCGCGCAAGCTGCTCGACATCCTGCGAGCGCTGCCCGAGGGCCCGGAGATCACGCTGGCCGTCACGCAGCGCAAGGCCACGATCCAGGCCGGCAAGAGCCGCTTCGCGCTCCAGACGCTCGGATCGGACGACTTCCCGACCGTGGCGGTCAACGACAGCTTCACCGCCTCCTTCGAGCTGCCGCAGCGCCAGCTCAAGCACCTCTTCCAGATGGTGCATTTCGCGATGGCGCAGCAGGACATCCGCTACTACCTCAACGGTCTGCTGCTGGTCACCGATGGCGAGACGGTCCGGGTGGTGGCTACCGACGGCCACCGTCTGGCCTACTGCCAGGCCCACCTCGACGGTGCCACGCTCGCTCGCACCGAGGTGATCATCCCGCGCAAGACCGTGCTCGAATTGCAGCGGCTGCTGGGCGATGTCGATGACCCGGTCGCCATCGACGTGGCCACCAACCAGGTACGCTTGCGCTTCGGCTCGGTCGAGATGATCAGCAAGCTGGTCGAGGGGCGCTTCCCGGATTACCAGCGCGTGATTCCAGTCGGCTACCGCCGCCGGGCGCTGGTGTCGCGCGAGGTGCTGGGCGGTGCGCTCGGCCGCGCCTCCATCCTCACCTCCGACAAATTCCGCGGTGTACGGCTGGCGCTCAACCCGGGCACGCTGCGCATCCAGACCAGCAATGCCGAGCAGGAGGAAGCTGTCGAGGAAATCGAGATCGACTACGACGGCGATGCGCTCGAGCTCGGCTTCAACGTTGCCTACCTGCAGGACGTGCTCGGCAATCTGCGCTGCGAGCAGGTGTCGATGGCCTTCGGCGATGCCAACAGCAGCGCGCTGCTCACAGTCCCGGGCGACGAGAGTTTCCGATATGTCGTGATGCCGATGCGCATCTGAGTCGTCCCGCAACACTTCCCGGGCGCCCCATGCGTCCGGCCATGCCCAAGACCGTCCAACCGTCATTGCGAAAGCCCGAATGAGCGACGCCGACAAGAGCTACGACTCCACCTCGATCCAGATCCTCGAAGGCCTGGAGGCGGTGCGCAAGCGGCCGGGCATGTACATCGGCGACACCTCCGACGGTACCGGTCTGCACCACCTGGTCTTCGAGGTCGTCGACAACGCGATCGACGAGTCGCTCGCCGGCCACTGCGACGAGATCGTCGTCACCATTCATACCGACAACGCCATCTCGGTCACCGACAACGGCCGCGGGATCCCCACCGGCATCAAGTGGGACGACCGCAACGAGCCCAAGCGCAGCGCCGCCGAGATCGTCATGACCGAGCTGCACGCCGGTGGCAAGTTCGACCAGAACAGCTACAAGGTGTCGGGCGGGCTGCATGGCGTGGGCGTGTCGTGCGTGAATGCGCTGTCCAAGTGGCTGCGTCTGGTCATCCGGCGCGACGGGAAGGCCCACTTCATGGAGTTTCACCGCGGGGTGGCGCAGAACCCCGAGCCGGTGCTGCGCGACGTGCCCGCGGGCGCCAACGCGCTGGGTGTGGCGGCAGGCACGCCGGTGCTGGTGTCGCCGATCAGGGTGACCGGCAGCACCGAGCTGCGCGGCACCGAAGTGCACTTCATGGCCGACGAGACCATCTTCACGCATGTGGAGTACCACTACGAGATCCTGGCCAAGCGGCTGCGCGAGCTCTCGTTCCTGAACAACGGCGTGCGCATCAAGCTGGTCGATCAGCGCCAGGGCAAGGAGGAAGACTTCGCCTTCGCCGGCGGCGTGCGCGGCTTCGTCGAGTACATCAACCAGAACAAGACCGCGCTGCATCCCACGGTGTTTCACGCGGTGGGCAGCCGCGATACCGACGCCGGCCTGAGCATCGGCGTGGACGTGGCCATGCAGTGGAACGACAGCTACAGCGAACAGGTGCTGTGCTTCACCAACAACATCCCGCAGCGCGACGGCGGCACCCACCTCACCGGCCTGCGCGCGGCCATGACCCGCGTCATCAACAAGTACATCGAGGAAAACGAGCTCGCCAGGAAGGCCAAGGTCGAGACCAGCGGCGAAGACATGCGCGAGGGTCTCACCTGCGTGCTCAGCGTGAAGGTGCCCGAGCCCAAGTTCAGCTCGCAGACCAAGGACAAGCTGGTGTCCTCCGAGGTCCGCGCGCCGGTCGAGGAGCTGGTGGCCAAGGCGCTCGAGGATTTCCTGCAGGAAAAGCCGGCCGACGCCAAGGCGATCTGCGGCAAGATCGTCGAGGCCGCGCGCGCGCGTGACGCCGCGCGCAAGGCGCGTGACATGACCCGCCGCAAGGGGCTGCTCGATGGCGTGGGCCTGCCTGGCAAGCTTGCCGACTGCCAGGAAAAAGACCCGGCGCTGTGCGAGATCTTCATCGTCGAGGGCGACTCGGCCGGCGGCTCGGCCAAGCAGGGCCGCGATCGCAAGTACCAGGCGGTGCTGCCGCTGCGCGGCAAGGTGCTCAACGTGGAGCGCGCGCGCTTCGAGAAACTCATCTCGTCGGAGCAGATCGCCACGCTGATCACGGCGCTGGGCACGGGCATCGGGCCCACCGAATACAACGTCGAGAAGCTGCGCTACCACCGCATCATCATCATGACCGACGCCGACGTCGACGGCAGTCACATCCGCACCCTGCTGCTCACGTTCTTCTACCGCCAGATGCCCGATCTGGTCGAGCGCGGCCACATCTACATCGCGCAGCCGCCGCTCTACAAGGTCAAGCACGGCCGCGACGAGCGCTACCTGAAGGATGACCACGAGCTCGCGCAGTACACGCTGCGGCACGCACTCGACGGTGCGCAGCTCGTGCCGGCTGCAGGCGCCGATCCCATCACCGGCGATGCCCTGGGCGAGCTCGCGCGCCGCTACCTGGTGGCCGAGGCGGTCATCGACCGCCTCGCGCGCATCATCGATCCCGACGCGCTGCGCTCGGTGCTCGAGGGCACGGTGGTGGATCTTGGTGACGAGCAGGCGGCCCGCGACAGTGCCGAACGTCTGGTGGCAGCGCTGCGTGCACGCCTGGCTACCGGCCAGAATGCCGACGATGTCCAGGTGCTGCCACGCTACGACGATCGTCACGAGCGCTGGATGCTGGTCATCGAGCGCCGTGTCCACGGCAATGTCCGCGTCTCGCATCTCGATCGTGACTTCCTGCTCGGCGCCGACCATGCGACGCTGGCGGAGTGCGCTCGCACGGTCGACGGCCTCATCGGCGACGGTGCCGAGGTGCGGCGTGGCGATGGCGAGCGGCAGCGCAGCCATGCGGTGAGCGACTTCCGCTCGGTGATCCGCTGGCTGCAGGCCGAAGCCGAGCGCGGCGTTTCGCGCCAGCGCTACAAGGGCCTGGGCGAGATGAACGCCGAGCAGCTCTGGGAAACCACGATGGACATGAGCGCGCGCCGGCTCCTCAAGGTGCAGATCGAGGATGCCATCGCCGCCGATCAGATCTTCTCGACGCTGATGGGCGACGAGGTGGAGCCACGCCGGGCGTTCATCGAGCGCAACGCGCTGGTGGCGAGGAACATCGACGTCTGAGATCAGGTCCGGGTGAAGGCCTGACCAGGTTGACCCTGCATGCGGCCGAGCCCTGCGGCCGCTTCAATGCGCCAGCGCCGCGCGCCGCATCGACAGATCGAAGATCGGCGGGCTGGGGTCGAGCTGCCAGCCCTTCCACTCCTCGTGCCGCTCGGCCCAGGAGTCGGGCAGCTCCCCGATCAGCCCGGTCTCGAGCCACAGCCGCAGCAGGTAGCGCCGGCGCTCGGGCTGCGGCCAGTCCTCGTAGCGCGAGCGCGAGTGCAGCACCGTGTAGTTGTTGACGAACTGCATGTCGCCCGGCTCGAGGTCCATCTCGAGGTGCAGCTCGGGGTCGTAGCAGAGGTCGTCCATCAGGTCGAGCGCCTCGATCTGGGCGGGCGTGAGGCGCGGCACCTCGGGCAGTCGCTGGGCCGACTCCACATAGGTGCGGTTGTAGCGGCAGAACAGCCGCCCGTTGCGATGTTCGAAGAACGGGCCGGTGTACCAGGGCGCCTTGCCGCGGGGCGTCTCGCCGCGCCGATCGAAGTACCAGAGTCCGGCAAGCACCGGCATCAGGTCGGGCCGGCGCTCGAGCACCACGTTGTACAGCGTGGTGCTGCTCACCAGCCGCGACAGGCCACCGCTGCGGGCCTGCTGCAGGCACATCAGACCGACCAGATCGGCGTTGTCGTCGTGAAAGGGCAGGCGCAATCGGGTCTGATAGCCACGCACGTTGGGGTCGCGCTGGAAATCGACGCCCAGATCGGTCACGTGGCCCAGCACCTCGCCCTGGGCATTCTGGGCGAGCGGCTGCCCCATGTGCCGGCCGATGCCCCAGTAGATCAGCGCCGCGTCGGCGCTCGACAGGTCGGCGATGCGCAGGCCCTTCACGAGGCAGAAACCGCGCCCGAGCATCACCTCGCGGCGCATCGTGTCGAGCACCGGGGCCAGGGTCGGCAACGGGAAGTCGGCAGCGGCCAGCGAGGGCACCTGCGCGCCGCGCGAGCGCGCATGGGCCAGCGCTGCGCGCAGGTCGCGGTGGTGATGGTCGTTGAGCACGATGGTCCATCGCGCCGGCTCGGCGCGAAGATCGGCACCGCGCCACGCGCTCGGATGATCGTAGGGCTTCAGAGGCAACGCATCGGGTCTGGGCATGGTGTGATGGCTCCGAAAGGTGGATCGCGACACGGCGGCCGCGGTTGCGGCCGACGGCCGACCGTGGCCTGCCCGCGTGCTAAGGTGACCGAGCAGCGCGCTGCCCCGGGCAGGCAACTGCGCACGGGCTTCAGCATGTATCAGTCTGACCTCGCACGCCCCATGGCCGACCATCCGCCGGAATGCGGCACGCACCGATGAGCACCGCGCAACGCTGGGCGCCGCGCATCGCGCTGGTGCTGGCCGCGCTGGCTGTCCTGCTGCTCTACCGCCACTTCGACCTGGGCCGCTGGCTCAGCTTCGAGCAGCTGCAGGCCAGTCGCGAGGCCCTCTCGGCGCACTACGCATCGCATCCGGCCACCACCCTGGCGGCATTCTTTGCCATCTACGTCGCGGTCGCCGCGCTCGCCATTCCCGGCGCGGCGGTGCTCACCCTGGCTGGCGGCGCGATGTTCGGCCTGGGTGCGGGCGTGATCGTCGTGTCGTTCGCCTCCAGCCTGGGGGCGCTGCTCGCCTGCCTGGCC